>JFJP01038394.1_pt1 | contig 17763 bp, 14 predicted proteins | sample 431651 | NCBI WGS metagenome assembly JFJP01 (sample SAMN02602958, study PRJNA72255) | Microbial mat metagenome, whole genome shotgun sequencing project. | biome: fresh water; feature: sink hole; material: water; isolation source: purple microbial (photo- and chemosynthetic) mats found in...
TAAGTATTTAATGTTAAGCATAGCAAATTTTATTAATTTCAATTCCAGCTATTTTTCCATCTGTTAATATGTTCTCTTAAAGAAAGAATCGACGGTAAACTTTAGCATCGAACCTTCAGGAGCTCTGCAAGCTGGAAGGTTTATCCAAAAACTAATTCATCCCGCTCGCCCAATCAGCAAAATCAAACGTCATGAATAACTGCCGTTCAAAAGGATCGTCCTTAAGTTCCTGTAACTCTGCTGCCGAAGCTTCAAACAACTTTTTCCGGGCACTTTTACTCATTGCCTGGGGATATTTTTTGAATAGTTTCAATAGTACTGTTTCGGTTGGATAATTGCTGGTATTCAGTTTCATTTCCCGTTCGAGCGAACGCACCTCGGATATCAGGTAATCGAAATCGTGCAATTCAAAATGAACTATTAAATTAATAAGTCGAAGTACCCGCAACAACTGTTTGTTGGGCAGGTTGCCCAAATGAATTACCGATCGCAACAACTTCGCTGCTTGCCTTATCTGTTTGTTATAGTAATAGGTAATGGCAGTATACAATATTGTTTCGGCCCTATTCACCTGCGTTAGCTGCTGTAGCTTCCCCAGAAAATCCTTTTGCGAATCGATATAATCAGCAGCTTCTGCATAGCGTTTCAATCCCAAAAACTTTTTCAAATTAGCCACATACGTTGTTTGATGCAACAAAGCCATCGGAGAACCCCCTCCTGTTTCGCCAAGTTTGGCAATAAAAAAATCCATAGCGGCAAATTGACCGGTGGTATGTAAATTATTAAGAATACCGCGTAAATGGTGGATATAATAAATTGGCGCATCGCTCCATAATTGCCGGTACTCTTCAAACAAACTGTTTAGCTCGTAAAAAGTTTGCAGGCTCGATTTATTATCGCCTGTCATCATAAAATAAACCGATTGAAAAAGCAAATGGTTCTTTTTCAGGTCGAACGACTGAAACCGTTGGTTCCCGGCCAGGTTCATTTCTGTCATTACCAAATCGTTCAATTTCTCTTTGTCTCTTTGGCTACGGGCGCTTCCTTGGTTAATATATCGATAATTGAGCAACTCATATAACGACGAATGATCGGTAAGGTTTAACTCGTAATTTAGGTTTTTACGAAGCCGCGATTGTATTTTAAGTAATTCATTCTCGTTCACATTTTGATATTGAAACCGGTTGTGATAATGCAATTCCAGTTTATCAATGATCAGGCAATAGGCATTTTTTTCGTTCGAAAGTGCTAGTTTCCGAAGTTTTGCCAGTACAGAGAACCCTTCATTTATTAACCCTTTCCGGAAAAGAATCCGTGCTTCCTGAATCCCGGTCAAAAGTTGTTCATCAATTGCTGCGCGCTGGTTCAAAATTAAAAGGCTGCGAATAATTACGCTATAAAGGTAATTTATGGTGGAATTAATATCCGTTCCCGGTAATTTTTCCGAAAACTCTTGCAAAACCGATTTTTCAGCACCGGAATATTTAATCATCAAATCGTATAACGTCTTGTATGCTTTGTTTCCTTCCTGAAGTCCTGTTATGAGTTTGAAATTCCTTTTTTCGGACTGGGTGAGCGATTGAACCAATTGAATGACTGTACTAAAGTTAGGCATACTTTTGAATTTAGGGAATAACAAAAATATTGAATATTTAATATACTGTTTTAAATATAGTTATAAATTATTAGTCGCTTTTGAGATTATAAATACCACCATTTATTATTTCTGTTTTGATTCTGAAAGATTGTACATTTGAGATACAATATAAAAGTTCAACGCTACGCTTATTAACTACTTTAAAATCAATTTATGTTTTTAAACCGCATCACTGTAATTGGAAGCTGCAACACCGACATGGTTATTAAAACCACTAAATTACCTGCTCCCGGCGAAACCATTTTAGGAGGAAAGTTTTTTATGAACCCGGGAGGAAAAGGTGCTAACCAGGCTGTTGCAGCGGCCCGTTTGGGTGGCAAAGTGAGTTTTATTGCCAAAACTGGCGACGATATCTTTGGGAAACAGGCAAAACAGCTCTTTGATGCCGAAAATGTAAATACCGAGTATATGGTCACCGATGGCGAAAACCCTTCGGGAGTAGCGCTTATTACGGTAGATTCGCAAGCCGAAAACTGTATTGTAGTAGCCCCGGGGGCCAACAGCAACCTAACTGACAAAGATATTGACCTGGCTAAAGAAGAGATTTTGCGTTCGGAAATCATCCTGATGCAGCTCGAAATTCCGCTTGAAACAGTAATGTATGCCGCCAAACTGGCTTTTGATGCCGGTAAAAAAGTCATTCTGAACCCCGCTCCTGCCCGCGAATTACCCGACGAATTGCTCAAAAAACTTTATGTTATCACGCCAAATGAAACGGAAGCCGAACTTCTTACCGGCATAAAAGTAACCGATATGGCCTCAGCCGAAAAAGCTGCTAAAATTCTTATCAACAAAGGGGTGCAAATAGTAATCCTTACTCTTGGGAGCAAGGGCGCTTTCCTATACTCGAACCAGGGGTATAAAGTTATACCGGCTCCTAAAGTCGAAGCGGTTGACACCACCGCTGCCGGCGATGTATTCAATGGAGCATTGGTGGTAGCAATATCAGAAGGGTTTGAGTTAGAAAAAGCAGTGGAATTGGCCAACAAAGCAGCTTCCATATCGGTAACCCGACTCGGGGCGCAATCTTCAGCCCCCTATTGGAAGGAAATAAAATAATTACCGTTTGAAACAGATTAAAATGAAGCCAATTAACCTATTATTTATTTTCGCTTTTCAGGTTGTCATGTTTTCGTGTACCCCTCAGCCAGGAGGGGTCAATGACGAGGTAGCGCTTCACGACCTGAATAAATACCGCACCGAACTCGATTCATTCAGGCATTTAACAGCAGACCCGCACAAGCTTCCCAACATTCCATTTTTTCAATTTGGAATGGGCAACCGTACTAAAATACTTTATAAGAATGGCATATTAATAAACTCCCGTACTGGAGATACACTCGAAAAGTGGGATGTGAAAAGCGAAGTAATTATTCCTTATAACTATATGGTATACTTAAAAACCAACCAAGGCGATGTTTTATTGATAAAAGAAGACTCGGCCGGGGTTTGGATTTTTGATAAATCGGAGAAAAGATCAATTAGCGGAACCAGCGCTAAAGTAATTCTTCCCAATTTTGAAAATTTTCGGTATCCAACTATTATGAAAGTTCTCCACCATGAAATTTTGATAAATATTGTGGATGGAAAACCTTTGCCAAACCTTTTTGTATACCACAATCCATGGCGTCGCGACGGAGCAATGGTAGCCATGTGCCTGAAAGCTACCGGAAACCTCGATCAAATAAAAAGTTGGGTATTGTCTATCACCGACCCATTCGACCGGAATAATGCAGGGGAAAGGGAAGCCGACAATCTTGGTCAAACGTTATATCTACTCTCCTTGTTTGTCGATAAATCAAATCCTATGGTGAATAAAATTCTGGAAGAAGCAAAAAAATATGAATTTACCGACACAAAAGGCACTTATATAAAAGGAAGGTCCGATTTTCATGAAACGCCGGTATATCAAACCAAGTGGATGAAATTTGGATTGAAGCAATTTGCGTTACCCGATAAATATACCATCCCAAAAGTGAAAGACAATTATTCGTCCCTTTTCTGGTGGGATTATAAAAGTCATTATGTAGCTGGAACGGAGGATGCCAACGATAAAAAATTCTATCCTTACTTAGGATGGGCAAGCGACCATTTTCATGGAAACTTAACCAGTCCGATAAGCGACCGTGATTATCCTTTAACCTGGGAAATTCAAGCCAGTCAAGCGAACTATGCCGGTATGGACAAAATAGACACCACCTATACCAGTCAAAAGATTGCAACACCGCATACCTGGCACTCGGCCGAAATATTCCTTTATCTGCTCGAAAAGAAAAGAATAAAATATTCCATGACAAATAAATACTTATGATTCCTATGAAACAACTACTTCTACCTGCACTATTACTATTCTTGCTATTGGGTTGCAGTAAAAATCTGCCAAAAACAGCCGTTGAACCTGCTAAAATTATTTTCGACACCGACTTTGGCCCCGATTACGACGATGTAGGTGCTCTGGCGTTACTTCATGCGATGGCCGACAGTGGCAAAATTGAAATTTTGGCAACCATTTCGAGCAATAAACACGAACTGGTTGCGCCCGGCATGGATGTGTTAAACACCTATTTTGGGAGGCCTAACCTGCCTGTTGGAGCACCAAAAGGAAATGCAGTGAACCTCGGAGCATGGCAACATTGGCTCGATTCGTTAGTCGCTAAATTTCCACATAAAATCCAAAATACATCCGAAGTAGAAAATGCAGTATCGGTATACCGCAGAATCCTGGCAGATCAGCCCGATTCGAGCGTTACCATCGTAACCGTTGGCTTTTTAACCAACCTCGCTGATTTGCTCCAATCTGCTGCCGACAGCATCTCAAACCTTTCTGGGAAAGAACTTATCCTAAAAAAAGTAAAAAAGCTGGTATCCATGTCCGGAACATTCCCCGAAGGAAGAGAATTTAATGTTCATATGGATTCAACTGCTTCAAAAGTTGCTTTTGAGAACTGGCCTACCCAAATTACTTTTACCGGTTATGAAATTGGAAGTAAAATTTTTACAGGACTACGCGTTATGAAAATGCCGGATAACAATCCTGTTAAAGATGTTTTCCGAATTAGCATCCCTATGGCCGAAGAAGATAAAAACGGACGCATGAGTTGGGACGAAACCGCCGTATTAATTGGAGTTTATGGAACACAAGATTTTTTTGATACCATCAGGGGAAAAATGGTGGTAAACGAAAACGGCAGCAATAGCTGGATAAACGATTCGTTGGGTAATCATATGTATGTGGTACAAAAGATGCCAATTCCGGAAATCACCACTATTATTGAAAACCGAATGATGCATATTCCAAAGAAATGAAATACAATTGAAATACAAAAACTACTAAAACTGAATATAATGAAAAGAACAAGCTTTATTACGCTGCTATTAATGGCTATTATTGGGGGCGGATGCAAAAACAATTCTACCGAATACAGAACCATATCGCCGGAAGTATTGAAAGATAAAATTGCCGGAGGATGGGCCGGAAAAATGATTGGAGTAACCTATGGTGCCCCCACCGAATTCAGGGCTCAGGGAAAAACATATGAAGACTCCATTAAATGGGTTCCTTCGGATGTAAAAGGCTCTATTTGGCAGGATGATATTTATGTGCAGCTAACCTTTCTAATGACCATGGATCAATATGGAATGGATGCCCCGGCTAAAAAATATCAGGAGTTATTTGCCAAAGCAGGCTACCAGCTCTGGCATGCCAATGTTCAGGCTCGTAAAAATTATTTCGACAGTATTTTTCCTCCGCAATCGGGTCATCCCGATTATAACCTTCATGCCGATGATATCGATTTTCAGATTGAAGCAGATTACATTGGGTTTATGTGTCCGGGAATGCCGCAAACTGCTAACAAAATAGCCGACAAAACCGGTCATATTATGAATTACGGCGATGGTGTTTATGGAGGGGTATTTGTTGCTGCACTCTACGCCGAGGCGTATTTCGAAAACGACATTCCAAAAATTATTGAAAAAGCGTTGTTATCCATCCCTTCGGAAAGCGATTATTCGAAAATTGTAAACGATGTTATCCTTCTTCATAAGCATTATCCAACCGATTGGCGTGCTGCATGGGCCGAGCTGGAAGCCAAATGGGGGAAAGTTCAGATTTGCGAAGCGGGATCGACTTTTAACATCGATGCAAAACTAAACGGTGCTTACATTGTAATGGGATTATTATATGGAGAAGGCGATCCGGTAAAAACTATGGAAGTTTCTACCCGTTGCGGGCAAGATTCGGATTGCAACCCTTCGAATGCCATGGCAGTTTTGGGTGTAATTAAGGGACTAAGCGGTTTACCTGCCGAATACCAAAGTGCTGTTAATGCCATCGGCGATTCCCTATTTGTTAACACCAGCTATTCTTTTAACAAAGCCGTGGTTAAAACACTGGAATATGCCGAAAAACTGGCAGTAGAAAATGGTGGCGAAGCAACTGACAAGGCGATTAAAATAAAGGTTCAGCAACCTCAGCCATTTGCACTGGAAGTGGCATTCCCCAAACTGGTTTTTGATAAAAAAATAAATGTTTTTGCCAGCGAAGGTTGGGAAATTAAAGGTACATGGAACAGTTACACCCAGGTTAATTCCTGGTCGAAACAAGAAACAAAAAACCAGGCTAAATATAGTGGCAAGGCCGGAGATGAAGCAACCTTTACTTTTGAGGGAACGGGGGCATCTATTGTTGGCAATTGGCTTAAGGATGGAGGTAAAGCCGATGTTTTTGTCGACGGCAAGTTTAACCGCACCATCGACTGCTATTTCAACTTCGCCAATCAGGAGCATCATTCCATGAACCTGTTTCACATAACCAATCTACCTTTAGGAAAACATGCAATCCGATTCGTTGTAAAAGGTGAAAAACGCCCGGAATCGACAAATACAAATGTTTACATTACCGATGCTGTAGTTTTTAAAACTGCCGATAAAATAAACGAGGGGTATAAATTTTCCTTTCAGAAATAGAGAAGTGGGAAGTCAGAAGTCAGAAGTCGGAAGCTGGAAGTTGGAAGTACAAGGTGCTATATATCATGGAATTGAGAATCTCTTTTATTAAGGCTCGGACTTCGGACTTCGGACTTCGGACTCCGGACTTCGGTCTTCTGTCTTTTACCATCTTCTAAACCATAAAAACTAAAACCATGTATATTGTAGAAACCTATACTACTGCTGTTATCCTCACCTTTATAACCATGTTGTGCTGGGGATCGTGGGCCAACACCCAAAAAATTGCCAAAGGGTACCGTTTTGAACTTTTCTATTGGGATTATGTAATCGGTATCCTTATTTTTTCGTTACTGATTGGATTCACCCTGGGCAGTAAAGGCCCCTCAGGAATGGGCTTTTTAGCAAACATGCTGCAGGCCGATCAAGGGAATATTCTGAGTGCCATTTTGGGCGGAGTTATATTTAACCTCTCGAACATATTATTGGTGGCTGCCATAGCTATTGCAGGCATGGCTATTGCCTTCCCAGTCGGGGTTGGACTTTGCATGGTTTTAGGCGTGATTATAAACTACATTGCCGCGCCACAAGGCGATGCATTTACATTATTCCTTGGGGTTGGTTTGGTAACTGTTGCAATTGTTCTGGATGCCCTGGCTTACCGAAAGTTAGCTACCAGTAACCAAAAAACTCCGGCCAAAGGAATTATTCTTTCCGTATTGGCGGGATTTCTTATGGCATGGTTTTTCAGGTTTGTAGCCAGTTCCATCGCTACCAATCTCGAAATGCCCGAACCCGGAAAACTTACTCCATATACGGCCTTTTTCTTTTTTGTAATTGGGATCGTCGTCAGTAATTTTATTTTTAACACTATTCTGATGAAACGCCCCATCGAAGGAAAACCGGTAACTTTTTCCGATTATTTTAAATCGGATGCCAAAAGCCACCTGGCCGGAATTGCAGGCGGAATGGTTTGGGCGGTTGGAACATCGCTAAGTCTGATTGCCGCCGGAAAAGCAGGTTATGCCATATCGTTTGGCCTCGGACAAGGCGCGACCTTAATTGGTGCCCTATGGGGAGTTTTTATATGGAAAGAATTTGAAAAGGCTCCCAAAGGAACCTCTAAATTACTGATCCCAATGTTCTTGCTGTTTTTTGCAGGATTGGGATTCATTATTTATGCGGGAAGCCATTAAACAAGGTTGAATTGGAATAGAGGTTTTTTGAAAAAAAAACAAGCAAGTTATCTGCAACAGATTGTCTCAAAATTCAATGAATTGTCATATTGAGCGGAGTCGAAATACGGCAATTCATTGAATCAATATTCAGATGGTGAAAGAAGAAGCCATTTTTAGCTCATATGACAGTATTAACTTCGAAAATCAAAGCTATATCCTAAAAAAATCATTGTCAACTATTTCCGAATTACTTCTTCAAAAGCTCCGGATTTCGAAGGAATCCAACTACCCATACCAAAATTAGCACTGCCGAAGGAGCAATAATGCTTAAGTCGCCGGTCATGTGAAGGATAATTGCCCCTCCCATATAGGAACTCAGCAATAATGTGCCATAAATATTGGTTTTGGGAAATAAAAACAACAAGGCTGATACAATTTCACCCAGGGCAATGATAATACGCCAATTTGTTAAATGAATAGCGTCCATTTGTTCCGGATGTAAAAATTTACCCGATGCGCTAAAAAAGTAAAGTGCCGTTAATAACCCCGCAATTACCCACGCTGTAATTTTCCTTGCTTTCGAAATTTCTGTATTTGCCATATGGTTATATTTAAGCGATGATTACTGCTTTTCGTACTTAAAATAACCATTTGCCCCAAATTTTGTTCAATTAAAGTTTTGGAGGAAATCATTGCAGAATTTTCTCCTATTTGTAATGCTTAGTATTGATTCACAGGCATGCTCAATCTTAAAAACACTTAATCTATAAACCGTTTTATCTTCTCAATCTCTCCTAACAATAAAAGCATATCCTTTTCGCGAAGGGGGCGTTGGCGGTCGCATTCCTTATCAATTTGGTAATCGAGATTCATTAATTTCAACAACCCTTTATCTTTAGGCGCAATTTTCACGGCTACAGGTTTAATGCCAAACCGCTCCTCCATATTAATGGTATCGAGCGTATGACCTATATATTTTGCAGGAAGCGATATTTCGACAATTGCAAAACTATCGTTCACCATCATAATACTTTTGGCATTTCGAAGCATCAGCATAGACGACACCTCCGAAGCAGTATCTTCCTCGGGGTGAATAATTTCAGCAATCCCTAATTCGCCCAGAATAGTTTGGTGCATTGGATTAATCGCTCTGCCAATTAACCGTTTAACATCCATTTTTTTAAGCAGCGAAAGCGTTAAAATAGATGAGCCGATATCTTCGCCTATGGCAACAATTACAGCATCTACATCCGATACAGGGAGCGATTGCAATGCATTGGTCTTGGTACTATCCATTATTACAACCTTCGTAATTCTGTCTTTCAGTTCTTCCGCTCTATCGTTACGATTGTCAACTCCAATTACTTCGTTGCCTAACGATGTCAGCTTTGTTGCCAGTGATGTACCAAAATATCCTAATCCAATTACTATGTACTTCATAATTTTTTAGTTAATCGCAATATCCTCAATTGGTAAGCGGTAATTTCTTTTTGATTTTGCTGAAAGTACTCCCGACAATAAAATTATAGGGCCAATGCGCCCGACAAACATGAGTAAAATTAATACTATTTTACTATTTGAACTTAAAATTGCAGTATTAACAATGCTCAACCCAACTGTAGAAATAGCCGAGACACACTCAAACAATAAATAGAGCGGCTCTTTTTCAGGTTCAAAAACCAGGAGAAGCAAAAACGCCATCGAAATGATCAAGATAGAAACGATAATGATTGATAAAACCCTGGCAATTGTATGCCTTCCAATTTCACGGTTTCCAATTTCGAGGTACCTCCTGCCCCTGCAAAAATTAAATGCAGCCCTTAAGGCTATTGCAAATGTAGTGGTTTTAATCCCTCCACCGGTAGAACCGGGAGAAGCCCCTACCCACATTAAAAAAATCATAAAAAACACCGTCGGGTAACTCCAAAGAGCAATATCCACCATATTAAACCCTGCAGTTCTTGAGCTTACACTTCCAACAAAAGAAACTAGAATTTTTGCCCCTGTATTAAGCGAGCTTAAACTGCTTTCCTTTTCAAACACATAATAAAGTATGGTTCCAATAATTAATAACGATAGAGATACTCGCACAGCAAGTTTCTGTCCAAGTACAGGAGGAAATACTTTTTGTTCCCGCTTTTGTTTTGATAGCCGTTTAAATTGAAAAACAACCTGATATTTTAAATAATTATATAAGCTTAATAAAACTGGAAAACCAATCCCGCCCAAGATAACAAGGGTACACATTGTTAACTGCAAGGTATAGTTAAATTGAATAATTTCTGTCGCTAAATTTTTAGGGAAAAGCGAAAACCCTGCATTGCAGAAAGCCGAAATAGAATGAAAAACAGCATTAATTGCTTTGTAATTCCAACTTCCTTCTAACGAATAAAAAATAAAAACTACCCCTAACCCTTCCACGATAATTGTGATAAACATTATTTTTATCAGTATTTTAATCATTCCACCCAGGTGCTCCCCGGCAAAAATATCATAAAGCACCAATCTGTCCTTTATGGTAGCCGTACCCAGGAAAATGTAACTAAAAAACCCGGTAAAAGCCATAATTCCAAGTCCTCCAATCTGAATTAAGATCAGAATAATGCTTTTACCAACCGGAGTAAAAACGGTTACCGTATCTACCACAACCAAACCGGTTACGCAAACTGCGCTTGTTGAAGTAAATAGTGCCTCGAGATATGTAATTGGAATCCTGGTGGCATTCGGCATCATAAGCAATCCACTCCCTAAAAGGATTATAAATAAAAAACTGTAAGCAAACAGCAAAGATGGCGAAACATTGGTTTTATTCAGAATCTCCCCTAAACGGTATGTTTCCGTAGCAATTAGCACAATTGCTAATACAATTAAGGTATACTTCGAAAGCAAAACTGCTTCTAAGCCACCAAAAGAATAATTAATCCAATTATAATTTGGGACCAACACGAACAATGTTAAAACCAACAAAGCCATTTTACTAATAAATATGGACGGTTTGGTGGGATTCACCAAAAACAAATCGAGCAAAATTTTCGTTGTAAACAAGCAGGTTAGTAAGAACACATATCCTTCGTGGATTTCTTTAATTCCGGTATTGTTCACTTGAAAACCCAAATCGAAAACCAGCAAACCAAATAAAAAAATACTGCTTAAAGCAAACACAAAAAAAGCGATAGGCTGAATAATGCTTTTTACCTGCAAAAGAATATCGTAGAGAATGAATATCTTTTTAAAAATCAACTCCCGATACTTGAATTGTGAAAGCTTCATTGAAAATTTTTTATGTAAAGAAAGCTATTTTATTCCAGCACGGGCTTTGAATGATCTAATTCCAACCCAACAGATGTTCGAGGTTTAAATCCTGTCCAGGTTTTTAGGCTTGCGTCGATATCCAGGTATTTACCATAATCCATTTTCTTAAGATGTACCCCCAAAAATGCAGTTATAAAATGCTGGTTGATATTATTAATTCTGCGCTGATCCCATGCAGGTTCAGCATAATGGTAATAAAAATCGAAGGGTAACCCCGGTTTCAAGGATTCAGATGGAGGAGGATTGGGAGCCACGTTATGCCTTGCATTTATGTATGTCAAAAGATAGCGGTCGGAGTTTACCGCTCCGGTGTATATAGCTTTTATACCCTTTTCATACCCCGAGACATCATCCTGACTCCCGGCAACAAAAAAGGCAGGAACCTTTATACCTTTCAAACCATCGGCATCCCAACACCCCCGCTCCATTCCCCAGGGAGCAAATGCCACAATAGCTTTAATGCGCGAATCGTGCGAAGCCATATATACTGGATTATTCGTTGAAAGCACCTCTATTGCTTTGCTTCCTCCCGACATTGTTCCGAAAAAAGTAACCAGCTGAGAACTGTATCCTGCTCCAGCGGCATTAAGTACACCATAGCCTCCCATGGAATAACCAATAAGGGCGGTGTTGTTCGCATCCGTCAATCCCGACAAAAAACTTTTGTTACCCGGTTTGCTCATTTCGGCGATTTGTTCCAATACAAACAGTATGTCCCTGGAACGGTTAAGCAATGTACTTTGAAAGCCTGCTGCATCCTGATAGGTCGATTCCATATGGTCTATCGCTACCACTACATATCCTTTGGATGCTAAATTCTCAGTCAGATAAGTCATAAGCAAACGTGACCCCACATAACCATGCGAAACAATAACCAGCGGAAATGGGGCTGCCCCTGAATTTGGAGTTCCATCACGCATAGCCCTTCCCGAAAAGGAATATTCGACATACGGATTTTTAGGATTATTTACCGCTCCCCTGGATTCATTGTACCTTATCATATCATTAGTCCCCTCAGACAAACTGGCCGGATACCAGACTTCCAATTTCAGTTTTCGGTCATATAATGGCTCTACTCCATTCTTCGCTTTCAGGATATCTATCTGGTCCTTATGAACGATTTCCAAGGTGCGGACGCCAATTTTATATTCGCCCCTTGCCGCCAATTCGGGAGCATCGGGGAGCGCATCTCCAACAAAAAATTGAACATCGGCTGTTTGAGCGTTAGAAGTTTCAACTGGACATAATCCAACTAAAAGTATCCCAAGGGCAAATAACTGGAGTTTTTTAAGTAGCAGTTTCATATGTCTGTTATTTTATTATTAATTTTTGTCAGGTAGATTCCCGATAGTCATTCTCCTGTGTCAACACTGTTTTGTTGCAGCAAAAATTGTATCGCTTCTCAAATGTTACTCAAAATTAATTTGTTCTGTTAAATTTAAACAGCTTCTTCGAATATAAATATTATCCCAAATAATAATACCCTTTTTTAATGATTTTAAGGAGTATTGAACGCATATTTTATTTGCATCCACTTTCCCAAAATATCCGGTGTTAAAAACTTTTTTTCCTTCTTACAAAACCATCACAAAATTCCGCTTTTCGTTTTCAATTGATTATTTATCTTTAGCTGCAATTTTATTTTTTAAGTTCATCGTATTTAAAACTTTCAGATCGGATTACATGCAAAAGTCTGAACAAATTATTACCGTGGAACATGTATCGCATACCTTTGGCGACAAAACTGTTCTGGAAGATATTAACCTGGTGGTAGGAAAAGGGGAATTTGTTACCATTTTGGGACCATCGGGCTGCGGAAAAACCACCTTAATGCGTTTAATCGCCGGTTTTCTAAAAGCCTCGGAAGGGCATATTGCTATTGCCAACGTGGATATGACCAATACGCCACCGCATCATCGTCCCGTGAATACCGTGTTTCAGAAATATGCCCTGTTTCCGCACCTGAACGTTTTCAACAATATAGCTTTTGGATTGAATCTCAAAAAACTGCCGCCTGCCGAAATAAAAAAGAAGGTGATGCAGGTTTTGAAAATGGTGAGTATGACCGACTACGAAGAACGCGATGTTGATTCGCTTTCGGGTGGACAACAACAACGAGTTGCTATTGCCCGTGCTATTGTAAACGAACCGGAAGTATTGCTCCTCGACGAACCTTTGGCAGCCCTCGATTTGAAGATGCGCAAAGACATGCAGATGGAAATAAAAGCCATGCATAAAAAGTTGGGGATAACCTTTGTGTATATTACCCACGACCAGGAAGAAGCCCTGACCCTCAGCGATACGATTGTAGTAATGAGCGAAGGGAAAATTCAACAAATTGGAACACCTACCGAAATATACAATGAACCTGCCAACTCCTTTGTAGCCGATTTTATTGGCGAAAGCAATATCCTGAACGGAGTGATGATCGAAGATAGTTTGGTAGAATTTGCCGGCCATAAATTTGAATGCGTGGATAAGGGTTTTGGACAAAATGTACCGGTAGATGTCGTAATTCGTCCCGAAGACATTTATATTTTTGAGATGTCGGATAAAGCGCAATTTTCAGGACTGGTGACTTCCAGTATTTTTAAAGGGGTACATTACGAAATGATGGTTACCACCCCCGAAGGGCTAGAATTTATGATTCAGGACTACCATTGCTTTGATGCAGGCAAAACGGTCGGACTTCGTGTAAAGCCTTCGGATATTCACGTAATGAAAAAAGAACGGCTTTGCAACACGTTCGAAGGGTCAATTGTCGACAGAAGTCATGTCCGTTTTCTGGGTCATACCTTTAAATGCAACGATGCCGGTAAATTTACCGTTGGAAGTAAAGTAACAGTAAATATCGATTTCCGGAATGTAATTCTTCAGGATAATGAGGAGCACGGGATGTTGCAGGGCGATGTAAGTTTTATTCTTTACAAAGGCGACCATTACCACCTTACCGTGTTAACGCACGAAAATGAAAACATTTTTGTAGACACGAACGATATATGGGACGACGGCGACCGTGTTGGAATTACCATTGCTCCCGAATCGATTCAAATCGCTAACCATTAAACCCGAAAAACGTGCAAAAAAATATTTTGTCATTTTTAGGGCGGAGAAGAAACTGGTCGATTCCTTATATCCTGTTCCTAATCTTTTTTGTAGTTATTCCGCTGGGACTAATTGTATTTTATGCCTTTACAAATAACGAAGGTCAATTTTCGTTCACAAATTTTCGCAAATTCTGGATGCAGCCCGAGGCATTGAATACATTTATTTACTCGGTGGGCATAGCCCTTATAACAACCTTTATTTGCCTGCTTCTGGGATATCCGGCAGCATATATTATGAGTCGCATGGAATCGCGAAGTACGAGGATATTGGTCATTCTGTTTATCCTCCCTATGTGGGTTAATTTTCTTATCCGGACACTGGCTACCGTGGCGTTGTTCGATTTCCTAAGTTTGCCACTGGGCGAAGGTTCCCTGCTCTTTGGAATGGTTTACAACTTTCTGCCATTTATGATTTATCCGATATACAACATTCTACAAAAAACCGATCATAGTCTTATAGAAGCCGCGCAAGACCTTGGTGCAAATCCCAGGCAGGTGTTTTTCAAAACCATTTTGCCCTTATCAGCTCCTGGTATTTCGAGTGGAATCATGATGGTTTTTATGCCGGTAATATCCACATTTGCTATCGCCGAACTTTTAACAATAAACAACATCAAACTTTTTGGAACTACCCTACAGGAAAATATCTACAACGGAATGTGGAACTACGGCGCCGCATTATCGCTTGTAATGCTGCTGCTGATTGGAATTACATCGTTGCTCAATAACGAAGGAAGCGCCAAAGCTACCGAGGAAGGAGGCTTGTTATGAAACGAATACTCTCGGGCTCCTACCTGGGCTTATTGCTGGTTGTGCTTTATGCCCCCATTCTGATCATCATCATTTTTTCGTTTACCGAAGCAAAAGTTTTGGGAAACTGGACTGGATTCTCCATGAAACTATATACTTCTATTTTTCAGGGAGGCGTTCACCATTCGCTTACGAATGCATTATGGAACACCCTTATCATTGGCCTGAGTGCCGCAATTGCCTCTACATTGCTGGGAACAATGGCGGCAATAGGGATCTATAATTTGCAATCCAGGGCAAGGAAAGCAATTCAAACAATCAATACTCTACCCATTCTTAACCCCGATATCATCACCGCCATTTCGCTATTTTTGCTCTTTGTAAGCCTGGGGATATCGCAGGGATATACTACCGTAATACTGGCACACATTACCTTTTGCACTCCGTATGTAGTATTGAGTGTTCTACCCTGCCTGCGCCGGATGAACGAAAATCTCTATGAAGCCGCATTGGATCTTGGTGCCACCCCATTTTTTGCCCTGCGGAAAATTTTGCTCCCCGAGCTAAAACCCGGAATGATCAGCGGATTCATTCTGGCATTTACACTATCGATAGACGATTTTGTAGTTACCCTTTTCACCATTGGAAACGAGGGATTAGAAACGCTTTCGACCTATATTTATGCCGACGCGCGAAAAGGAGGCCTTACCCCTGAACTGCGACCACTTTCGGCCATTATTTTTATCACAGTGCTCATCCTGTTGCTAGTAATTAATCAGCGGGCAGCTAAAAAGAAACTGTAATATGAGAGGTTCAATTCAACATGCCCGCTTATGGGCAATGCTTTTCTTAATAGCGATTGCATCACTTTTTAACAGCTGCAAAGAAACCGACACTGCCCGAAGTAAAATTCTTAAAATATATAATTGGGCCGATTATATTGATGAGGACCTGCTTACCGAATTCCCCCAATGGTATAAGGAGCAAACAGGCGAGGATATCCGCATTGTTTATCAGGTGTTTGACATGACCGAGGTGATGTACACCAAAATTACCCTGGGGAAAGAAGATTTTGACCTTGTTTGTCCTACCCAGGCCATTATTGAGCGGATGATGAAGAATGACATGCTGCTGCCTTTTAGTCGTGACCTGAGGAATAATCAAAACGATTTCAATAACATCTCTCCCTTTATTCGTAAGCGCTTAGATGCCTTTAGTATGCCAAACCTGAAAGCCGAAGAATATGTAATACCATACATGTGGGGTACTTCGGGGATTCTGTATAATACGAAATTGATATCTGCCGAAGATGTCAGTTCGTGGAGTTGCCTGTGGAACCCGAAAAATAAAGGAAAAATCCTCATGAAGGACAGCTATTGGGATGCTTACAATATTGCGGCTATTTATGGCGATTACAACAGCATTGCATCCGGAAAACGTACTATTTACGATGTAGCCAATGCCCACACTGCAGAAGATATCGCCCTGGTCGAAAAAAAGCTGAAAGAATTAAAACCAAATCTGGCAGGGTGGGAAGCCGATTTTGGAAAAGAAATGATGACCAAAGGGAAAGTATGGCTCAGTTATGCGTGGAGCGGCGATGCGGTTTGGGCAATTGAGGAGGCTGCAACGGTAAATGTTTCGCTCGATTATATTGTTCCCCGCGAAGGAAGTAATATTTGGTTCGATGGATGGGTAATACCAAAATATGCCCGCAATACCAAAGCAGCCAGCTACTTTTTAGCTTTCCTTTGCCAGCCCGATGTGGCACTACGCAATATGGACGTTAGTGGTTATACCAGCGCAGTGGCAACTCCGGAAATGATCGAAGCAAATATCGATTCGTCGCTGACCGAAAAGGTTAACCTGAGTTATTTCTTTGGGCCAGGGAACGACAGCTTGCAAATTAATCCGATACAATATCCCGACAGCAGCATTGTGGCTCGTTGCGCCATCATTCACGATTTTCTCGATAAAAACGATGCTGTACTCGAAATGTGGAGCCGTTCCAAAGGCGACAGCCTGAACAAGGGTATGGCCGTTATGATAATTTCGTTCTTTTTCTCACTTGCCGTCTGGCTAATCTACCGAAGGGTAAGAAAGTACCAAAGTACCCGAAGACGGCTGGTTAGAAAATGGTAATTCTATTTTTGAGAGATCTGTTTTTCATGAAATAGGATGCTCCTTTAAAATGAGCAAATTCCTTGAATTAGGTCGGAAGCCTTGGGAAAGTTATATTATTTCATGAACTAAGTTTGCCTGGGGTCGAAAAAGCTATAGTCAACTGAAATAGAAAATTTCAAAGTTTTAAAATTAAAGATTTTAGTATTTGGGGAATTGAACTATAAATGCTCTTCACAGGAATCCTTTACAACTTCTCCCTTTGAACAAAGAAAACAGCTTGTGATCGTATGGGTAAGTATCACTCGTAATTGAAATTAAACACAAAACTATCTTTGAAATTGAGGAAAAAAAAGACTAAATTGTATAAAAAAATGCAGGTATGAGAAAATTAACTGCACTAATCATTTGTATTTGCATCACATTGGTTGCAAATGCCCAAACCGACAGCCTTACCTCCTTAGTGAATATGTCGTTCGAAGAGTTGCTGAAAGTAAAAATTACCACAGCCGGTAAGCAGGAACAACAGGTTAAGGATATTCCGGCAAGTGTGTTGCTTATTACCCGTTCCGAAATTGAAAAGCATGGTTACCGGAGCATTTCTGAGATCCTGGAGAACATCCCTGGTATGTACATGACTAATGATTATGCAACAGGAGGCCTTAATTTTGGTGTCAGGGGCTATTGGTCG
>JFJP01038395.1_pt1 | contig 17762 bp, 17 predicted proteins | sample 431651 | NCBI WGS metagenome assembly JFJP01 (sample SAMN02602958, study PRJNA72255) | Microbial mat metagenome, whole genome shotgun sequencing project. | biome: fresh water; feature: sink hole; material: water; isolation source: purple microbial (photo- and chemosynthetic) mats found in...
GGCATTGTTTTTGGTTTTGAAGACAAAAAAGTGAAATCGATTTTTTACGGTGCAGGCACTGAGTAGAGTTGCAACTGTATTTATTTCAGGACTAATATCGGACAACGATTAAGTCAAAATTACGCATTTTAAAGCATTGCGTTTATTCTTTGATGATGTAGTTTTATACAATAGTCAGATTAAATATCCTTTAAAGATTAAACATCCCGAAAGTTCGGAAACTTCCGGGATGTTTTTTATATAAGATAGGCTTATGTGTATTTTGGGTATAAGCAATTACACCCGTATTTTCCTAATATCTTCTTTCATCCTTTCTATGTCGGTTATCCAGTCTTCAATATCCTGTTCGTGTTCCAACTCTTCGTTCAGTATCTGCACCGCCATTTGGTGAGTACTATGGTCTTTCCCATTTGTAAAGTCGGCAATTTCTTTGTAGCGCTGTATAGCACATCTTTCGCCTCGCAAATTCTGAAATAGTATTTCTTCAATATAAGGATCGGTAGGTGCTTCATATTCGCAGCGGCTCAGCTAAGTCCATTCCGATGGGTTGAGCACAGGAGTGCCTCCCAATTGAATAATCCGATTCACAACCAGTACAGCATGGTTTAGTTCCTGGGTGGCGTGCACCAGCAATTCAGGTTCTATCTCGCTGCGCATGGGGCCTTCCATCAGGCGAGCACCTATCCAGTATTGGTAGAAAGCCAGCCATTCTTCAGACAGTGCCTGGTTGAGCAGATATATCAACTTATTCACATCCAGGTCGAGGATTTTTATTCCGTGTTTTCCCATAATAATGTATGTATTATTTATTTTCTGAAAGTTATAAATTAGTCAGACGTTTTGGAATGAGTAATTTCATGTTTTTATATACTTTTTTAGTCTTGGTTTCTTTCAAAAATGCTTTATCTTTTCCTCTTATTCTATCAAAAATTATTTATTTGAAAACGAGTATATTGATTGTTTTTTTTGATGTTTATGAAAACTTAAGATTGAATTTTTACTTTTTATAATGTTTAAATATATGAGAATAAATAGATTGTTGTTTACGCTGGGCTTAATGTTTTTGTTTGGTGTACAAGTTTTTGCACAACCGGCCGGATACCAGATGAAAGATGCGAAGCGCTTACCGGTAACGGGTGTTAAGGATCAATACAGATCTTCAACTTGCTGGAGTTGGTCCGGTTTATCGTTTTTTGAGGCTGAGGCCATGCGATTGGGGAAAAAAGAAGTTCCCAATCTTTCGCCCATGTACGTGGTAGCCAAATGCTATGCAGATAAAGCAGACCGGGCAGTGCGTATGCAAGGCAAAACAAATTTTGGAAGCGGTGGTGCTTTTCATGATGTAACCTATTGCATAGAGAAATACGGAATTGTGCCCACTGAAGTGTATGGTGGTCTTGGCTACGGCGAAGATAATCATGTGCACGCTGAGTTAGATGCTGTGCTTTCCGGTTTCGTAGAGACTGTAGTTTCAAATCCGAATAAGCGTATTTCTACTGCATGGAAATCAGCATTTCAAGGCATAGTAGATGCATATTTGGGGAAAACCCCTGAGGAATTTACGTGGAAAGGTAAAAAATATACCCCTCAGTCTTTTGCAAAAGAAGTAGTTGGTATAAATGTGAACGATTATGTAGAAATTGGGTCGTACATGCATCATCCATATTATGAGCAGTTTGCAATAGAAGTGCCTGATAATTGGCTGTGGAGTCCTATCTATAATGTAAAATTGGAGGAAATGAAGCAGGTAATTGATTATGCACTCGAAAATAACATTACCGTAGGTTGGGCTGCCGATGTGAGTGAAAAAGGCTTTTCGCATCAGAAGGGAATTGCCATTGTACCTGCTTCCAATATTGGCGAAGTAGCTGGTTCTGAAAGACTGAAATGGGAGAAACTAACTGAAAGTGAACTGAAAGCCCAAATGTACACTTTTGACAGACCGAGTGCTGAGAAAGAAATAAATGCTATGAACAGGCAGGAAGCTTTTGACAGGCAAGAAACTACCGACGATCATGGTATGCATATAGTTGGATATGCTACAGATGTGAATGGAAAAAAATACTATATAGTGAAAAACTCATGGGCCGACAATAGCAATACGATTGGTGGCTATTTTTATGCTTCTGAGGCATATGTATTGTACAAAACCATATCGGTGATGGTGCACAAAGATGCAATTCCGAAGGAACTGCGTACGAAACTTAAATTGTAGTCTTTTTATAAAGATACTAGAAGTAAAGGATAATATTTTGATAAATATTTTAAACAAAAAGGGCATTATATGGCATATTCATATCTTGCCCTTTACTTATTTGGCCGAAGCTCTTTTGAACATCAGAATCAAATGTATTTACGGATAACGGATACCAAAAGTTCTCTGCTTATGGGTTTAGTAATAAAATCGTTGCATCCGTTTTCAAGTGCATATTTACGATCTTGCTCGAAGGCGTATGCTGTTTGAGCAACTATAGGGATCTTCGAGTCAAACTTCCTTATTTCTATTGTGGTTTCAATGCCGTTGAGTTTAGGCATTTTCATATCCATGAGTATCAGCTTTATGTCTTTACGTTCTTTTGCCAACATGATGGCATCGTACCCATTGGTGGCATGTAAGGTGGTAATATTAAGTCCTATAAGTATCTCGTTTATATAAAGATAATTGATGTGTTCGTCTTCAACTATAAGTATCACGCAATCTTCTAAACATACAATATCAGTGGAATCCTCACTCGCAATTGGAGAAGTATTTGACTGACTAACAGGTCTGAATGGTATGCGAATGATGAATGTAGAGCCTTTGTTAAGTTTAGAGTTTACTTGTATGCTACCACCAATTATTTCAGTAAGGGCTTTTGCAATAGACAATCCGAGCCCCGTTCCACCAAAATGCCTGGTAAATGAAAGTTCTACTTGTCTGAATCTGTCAAATATAAAAGGCAAGTTTTCTTCTGAGATGCCAATACCAGTATCGGAAATATGAAATTCTAATTGCTTATTCATTACAAAATAGGATACTTCTATGCTACCGTGTAATGTGAATTTTATAGCATTATCAATCAGATTTCCAAGTATTTGCTTAATACGAGCTGAATCTATATACACCAAATTATCGGAAGAAATGTATCCTTCTTTGAGAAAAAATTCAAGTTTTTTGCCTGCTGCTTTTACAGAATATATGCTTACCAATTCGCGCATCAGGTTTCTTAAGTCTATCGTTTCGGTAATGATTTCGATTTGATTAGATTCTATTTTGGAGATGTCGAGTATATCGCTTACAATTCGGAGGAGTTGTTCGCTGGAATCCAAAATCAATTGTATGTATTCTTCTTGGCGGGCGGCAGAGGCGTAAGTGTTAGAAGCTAGTAATTGAGAGAAACCTAAAATTCCATTCATAGGAGTTCTAATCTCATGAGATATATTTGCCAAGAATGCAGATTTAAGTTTATCGCTTTCTTCGGCCTTTACTTTTGCGCGTATAAGTTCTTCTTCAAAAATCATTCTTTCAGAAATATCTTGTAGCGATCCGACCAGTCTAATAGGTGTTTTTTTATCATTTCTATCAACAATTTTGCCACGCATGGAAACCCAAAGAAATGTTGAGTTTGCCTTTCTGATGCGAAATTCCATTTTAAATTCACTCAACGAGCCATTCAGATGGTGTTTCAGTGTGTCGGTAAGTAAATCTACATCGCCTTCGTGAACTAAACTCATAAAATGATCAAATGTATGTACAAATTCATCTGAATTGTAGCCCAATGTTTTATAGAATAAATTGGAAAGATAAAGATAATCCACGCGCATATCCCAATCCCAAATAATATCTGAAGTAGCATCAAGTACAAGCCTGAACCTTTCTTCGCTTATTCTCAAGGCATTTTGAGCTTCTTTGCTTTGCTGCATGAGGCTCCACTCGCGCAATATACGTCCTGAAATGCGTGGAAGTTCGATAAATGAATGCTCCGATTTTACCATATAATCGAATGCACCGGATTTAATGGCTTGTACTGCAATTTCCTCGTTGCCAAAACTAGTCATTAGCAACATTGGGTAAGCGTGGTTGTGAAACTCCTGATTCAGAATTGAGAATGCATCACCATCAGGCAAATTTAAGTCTGTAATGACTAAATCAGCGTTCTCTTGTATGATATATGATTTGAATTGAGCAAGTGTTGACAAATGTATTATTTCATATTCACCTGAGTATTCGAAAGCCCTGATTATGGCTTCTGCATGTGCAGGCTCATCTTCGAGTAGAACTATTTTTTGGACATTCACCTGATTCATATTTTTAATTTACTGGAAATTTATTCCATGAAAACCAATAATAACCAAAACTTTCAATAAGCTCTCCAAACTTTTCGAGGTCTATGGGCTTTACCAAATAACTATTAACATGGTTTGTGTAAGCTTTCGCAATGTCTTTGTCCGACTCTGATGTGGTAAGAATAATAACAGGAATGGTTTTGAATTTGATGTCTGACTTTATTTTCTTTAGCACCTCTATGCCATCTACTTTGGGCAATCGGAGGTCGAGTATGATTAAGTCGGGAATTCGTTTGGCGTTACCTCCCGCAAAATTTCCTTCGCGATATAAATAATCTAATGCTTCTTGTCCGTCTGATACATGAAAAATATTTTCGTTCATGTCATAAGTTTCAAAACTTCTGAGTACAATTTCAGCATGTGCAGGATTGTCTTCAACCAGTAATATTGATATATTTTCGTTTAATCTCATTATTCTTCGTAATGGCATTATTTGTTCATAAAAGTAAAAAAAAATATTTCAATTGTAGTGTAAGTTAATTCTGATTCCTTGTTTTACAAAATTATTCTTTAGTAAAAAAAAACATCTCCGGTTATTAATAAATTTATTGGTACAAAGCTGCTGTGTTTTTTGGTGTAAAAGTGTTACCTATTTTAAATTTAAAGGTCGTTCCTTTGCCAAGGCCCTCAGATTCTGCCCAAACTTTTCCATTGTGGAGTTCTACAATCCGCTTTACAAGAGCCAGACCAATACCAGTGCCATCTGAATGGGCATCCAGTTTTTCAAACAATCCAAATAATTTATGCATATACCTTGGGTCTATTCCTATTCCATTGTCTTTTACATAGAATATTGTATTGCCTTGCTCTATTAAGGTCCCTATCTCAATGGTCGGATTTTCAGAATCAGAAGTAAATTTGGCTGCGTTGTCAATAAGGTTTTGTAGCACTTCTGTTAGACGTGGTATATCACCTGTGATATTTACAGGGGCAATGTTGAGCTTTATATTGATTTTCGCTTTCTCTATTCTACCAGCCACAAGTTGCAATACTTCATTTACCAAAATTTCAAAATTCATAGTTTTAGGGGGATTCACTTTGCGACCAATGCGAGAAAGTTCAAGCAATTCATCGAGTAACTGACTCATTTTTTCTGCGGCATTTTGTATGAAATGCAAGTCTTTATTTATGCGCACCTCGTCGCCTTTTTTTATATCCGATGGCAAATATCCCGTAAAAGCTTTGATGGTGACCAAAGGGCTTTTCAAGTCATGAGAAACGGTATACGTAAAACGTTCGAGTTCTTCGTTTTTTTCCAAAAGCTCCTGTTCTTGTAATTTCCTATCGGTGATGTCAATTATTACACCATCTATCCATGACAATCCTGACTCCTCATCGTTGATGATTTGTCCTTGCTCGTGCACCCATTTTAGTGCACTATTTGCGGTCACAATTCGGTATTCGAGTTTGAAACGATCTTTTACATCTTTCAGAACCTCTTCTATATCTTCTTTGAAAATAATGTCTTTGTAGGATAACTTATTGTTATTTATAAAATGTTCAGCTTTATAACCACTTAGGTCTTCTATCTGAGGACTGATGTAAGACATAGTCCAGTGTTGGTCTACATTTGCTCGGTATACCACACCTGTCTGATTTGAAACAAGGCTTCTAAATCTGAGTTCACTGGCGGAAAGTGCTTTTATGGTTTCCTGCAATTTTTCGTCGCGATTGTGAATCGTTTTCATCATCTGGTTGAAGGAATTGTAGAGTTTGCTAATTTCATCTTCCCCTAACCTCGAAATATCCGTCTTGTAATCATTTTTCTTCGAAATAATTTGAGTAATTGACGTCAGATTGATGATGGGCTGTGCTATAACTATTTGCACAAGCCAAGCCAGTAAAATAGTAAAAATAAAAAGTACAAAGAAAAGTAACAATGCTGTATATAACCTTTCTTTTATGAGTTCATTCATTTTGGTATCCACCATCATGTACAGTTTACCTATCTGGTTTCCTTCCAGATAAATAGGCTGTAATACGTGCAAGTGATTGTCGTGCAAGTAGTGGCCTTCGTTCATACTTATATACAGGGAAAGATGTTCGCTTTCAGTGTCACGATCATATCTGGCAAAAACGGAATCTGAAGCGTTTAGCAACAATGCCGATGAAACATTTTTTATATTTTTGAGTTTCTGTAGTATTTCTAATGCTTCATCAGGATAATTAAAATCAAGTGGCAATGCGCAGTATTCAGAAATTAGTTTGGCTTGCAGCTCTGCATTTCGAACCAGATTTTTTTCTTCGAGACTCAGCTCATTTATAAAGGTGATGAAAGTAGACGTTATGGTCATTATTCCACCAAAAACTGTGAAAATGATGATGAGTTTTTGATGTATCTTCAGATTTCTTAATAGAATCATTCATTTAGCGTTTTACTATTTTTCCCACATTGAGAAGGCGGATATCTGGTTTCAACCCTGATTTAGATAAATCGGCAGTATTAATTTCAAAATGAAGTTGCTCTGTTTGATTGCCACTGTCGTAAATACGTGTGTATATTGTGTAATGCATTCTTTCAGAGCAGCATAGCTCTTTTTCAGAAATCAGCAAAACAGGCAGTCCTTCACATTTGTCTAATATTCGTTCCAATTCTTCTTTGTTATTGCCATCGAACATTAAAACATCGGCTTTAGTAACATCAGAATAGTTTTTTGCATTTACTATCTGATAATGGCCCTCGTATTTGGTTGAACTGATAAAATGTACAAAAACATCGGTAAAATCGCTGTTGCCGAATATTCCAATTACTTTTACCTCATTTTGTGTTTTGTTGGGCCAAATTGTATAGCGAATAAGTTTTTCAACCAAAGCAGATTTTAGCAAGTTCTTATCAATTTGACCTCTTGCATTGCTAAAAGTAAAACTGAGTAAAAGAACTAGTAAGATAATCTTGCTCATCAATTAGTTAATTATGCCTGTGCCTGTTTATTTTTCAATAAGTACATCTATTATTGCTTCAAATATCGTACAAAAGAAGTGTTTTAGGTACACAAACAGGAATATTTTTTTTTACGAACACCTAACTTATTGTGTTTGGTTTTATTTGTAACATTATTGTATTCACAAAATAATAACTTTTTACATCGCAATGTTTTAAAACTAATTGCATACCTTTGTACACTCAAATAAAGCACTTTCGCAAAATGTGTTTTTTTGAATTAATCAAACTTCATTATAATTACATGCAGCATTTTCAGAATTTGGGCATCGAAGACTCTATACTTCGGGCAATCAGTGAGTTAGGTTTTGAGACCCCAACGCCTATACAAGAAAAAACAATCCCTCATATTATCACATCTACACAAGATGTAATCGCTTTGGCGCAAACAGGTACCGGTAAAACCGCTGCATTCGGTTTACCTATTATTAATAACATTGATACAGCGCTGCCTGAAACCCAAGCTCTTATTTTGTGCCCAACACGTGAACTTTGCATTCAGATTACCAATGATTTGAAAAAGTATTCAAAATACATTGTCGGCCTCAAAGTAGTTCCTGTATATGGAGGTGCCAGTATAGATACACAGATACGCGATTTGAGACATCATGCTCAGATAGTAGTTGGTACACCTGGCCGGGTTATTGACCTTATACACCGAAAGAAACTTAATTTCTCTTTTATTAAATGGCTCGTACTCGATGAGTCTGATGAAATGCTCAATATGGGCTTTAAAGAGGACATAGATACCATTCTGGAAACAACCCCAGCTAGCCGCCAAACCCTACTTTTTTCTGCTACTATGCCTGCCGAAGTGCAAGCCATAGCGCAGAATTATATGAAAAATCCTCTTACCATAGTTACAGCCAAACGCAACGCAGGTGCCGATAACATCGCCCATCAGTTTTACCTGGTTCGCAATGAAGACAGGTATCTGGCTCTTAAAAGACTGGCCGATTTTTACCCCAATATTTATGGCATTGTGTTTTGTAAAACACGAACTGAAACCAAAGATATTGCTGATAAACTCATTGAAGATGGATATAATGCCGATGCTTTGCACGGTGATTTGACACAAGCCCAACGCGACAATGTGATGGGACGTTTTCGTACCGGCACATTACAAATATTAGTTGCTACTGATGTGGCTGCCAGGGGACTTGATGTAAACGATATTACCCACGTGATTAATTACAATCTTCCCGGTGATTCTGAGGTGTATGTTCACCGTTCGGGTCGAACCGGAAGAGCTGGTAAAAGTGGTGTAGCTATATCGCTTATTTCTTCGAAAGATCTCATGAAATTGCGTCAGATTGAGAAATTTATCAATAAGAAATTTGAACAAAAGCAAATACCTACCGGGCAGCAAATTTGTGAAAACCAAATAATGAGCTTGGTAGATGTTGTAAAAAACATAGAAGTAAATCATTCACAGATTGAATCATTTTTACCGGGCATCTATGAGAAATTCGAAACGTTCACCCGCGAAGATCTTATAAAACACTTTATTTCTGTTGAGTTTAATAGATTTCTTACTTATTACAAGAATTCTAAAGACTTGAATGTGAATGCAAAAGACCGTGATAAGTCTGAACGAAAGGGAGATGGCGAGCGAGACAGAGATCGCGACCGTGGTAGAGGTACCGGCAGCCGCGACGAACGGTCTGGTAGGTCTGACGGTGGTTTTCGCGATAGAAAAAAAGATTACAAACGTGATGACTCTGATAAGCGAAGCACTGGAACCAGAACTGCCAATGGAGACTCAGGTTGGAAAAAAGACAATAAAGACAGAAGCGATTCTAAAGGCAAAGGGAAAAATAAAATAGAATTCCAGAAATTGTTTATCAATTTGGGTTCTAAAGACAAAATTACCAAAGGCAATATCATAGAACTTATAATCAAGCAGAAAGGCTTATCGACTGTAGAAATTGGTCGTATTGAGGTATTCAGGGATCAAACTTCGTTCGAAATTGACCGTAGCTATCTCAATCCTGCAATCAAAGCCCTTCGCAAATCAAACTACAAAGGCAATCCGCTTATTGTAGATGTAATGGAATAGTAGTTAAAAATTATACTTTTGCCGGATAAAAAAACTTATTTATGGAATGGTTTTTATATCCGGCATTATTTTTTGCAGGCCTACTTGCAGGTTTTATCAATACCATTGCGGGGAGTGGGTCATTGCTTGTACTTCCTATGCTTATGTGGGCAGGCTTGCCCGCTACTGTTGCCAATGGAACCAACCGAATAGGTATTCTTTTTCAGTCGATAACAGCTGTGTTCAGTTTTAAGCAGCAAGGGATACTTAGTTTCAAACAACTCAGCATTTTTATTATTCCTTCCGTATTGGGCTCTGTAATAGGAGCTGTAAGTGCTTCACAATTAACTGCGAAGGGCATGGAAATAGCCATTGGCATCATGTTGGTAGTCATGGTTTTTACTATGATTTTTAACTCCGAAAAATGGATTAAGGAGCACACCGGACAGAAGGCGCCTTTGTCAGATAACTGGCAGTATGTTATATATTTTGGGATTGGTGTGTACGGTGGGTTTATACAGGCAGGTGTAGGCTTATTCTTATTGGCAGCCTTGGTGCTGGCATCTGGCAAGAATCTGGTAGAAGCCAATGCTATAAAATTGCTTATAGTGCTTATTTATACTCCTTTTGCGCTGGTTGTGTATTTGTACAATGGTCAGATAAATGCTTTGGCAGGTCTGCTTGTGGCTTCAGGCAGTATTGTTGGTGCCTTTTTGGCTTCTAAATATGCCAAACGTATGGGAGTAGTGTTCCTGAAAAATTTTTTACTGGCTGTGGTACTGATAACTGCTTCCGATTTACTTGGACTTTTTAAATGGATCGCCTCTCAATTCTAGCCTTACTTTCTACCGGTTTATAAAATAAAAGAGGCTGCCTGATGATAGGACAGCCTCGTTGAAAAAAATGTAAACCTATTGAATTACAAAATTATTTTGAAGCTTCGAGTTTGATTGTAAGACCAATTTCATCGTTGATGAAGTCATCTTTAAATTTAGCATCGATGGTTTTAGATTTGAAGTTTACTCCCCACTGAGTGCGATCTACCAAGAACTGCGGAGTTACCGCGCTTACGCTGGTTCCGCTTACTGTAACTTGTGCTGGGAATGAAATACTTTTAGTTGTACCTCTCATAGTAAGATTACCTGTAATGGTATGGGTTGGTTTTACAGTAGTCTCCTGTGTTAGTGTACCTGTGAAAGGAGCTACACCAGTTATTTCAAATTTGGCTACCGGGTGATTTTCAGTGTCGAAGAAATCAGCTGAGTTGAGGTGACCTGTAAGTTTTGCATTCATTTTTGTATCGGTAAGATCTAGTACTTTTATAGATTTCAGGTCTATAGAAAAAGAACCACCTACCAATTCACTGCCTTTTACACTTACTGAACCTTCAGTAATGTTTACGGTACCATTGTGTTGGCCAGTAGGTTTTACACCCAACCATTCTACTGTACTGGTAGTTAAGTTTACATTTAGAGTTTCTGCCTGAGACATAGCTGAAGAATCTACATTCTGAGCATCGCCTGCTTCTGTTTTCTCACCTTTGGGTTGGTTACATGCAACTGTAACTGAGAGTGCCAATATAGACACAAATAATAGTTTACGCATAGAATTGTTATTTATTAAAGTTAAAAGTTCCGTTTGAAATAATTTCCGATGTTTTCTTTCTAATTTGAGGCGATTCTTCTTTCCACTTAAGCCCTTCGGGCAATACATCAGGCTCTCCATGGTAACCAACTGCAAGTACTACAAAAGGCTTGTATTCTTCGGGAATATTGAAATTTTCGGTTGCCAATGGAATATTGAAGCCTCCAATATGATGTACTGAGATGCTTCTGGATGTAGCTTCGAGTATCATATTGGCAACCGCGCCTCCCAAATCGAAAGTTGCTTTCACATTCAACTCACCCGTGTGTTCAGAACGCACTCTGTACAACGCCAATATTAAGACGGGCGCCCTAGATGCCCATTCTTTATTGCTGGGACTTAGTGTATCGAATAGTTTTATATAATTTGGGTCGGTACCTTTGAAGGTATATATAAAACGCCAAGGTTGCTCATTGTATGAAGAGGGCGACCAACGAGCTGCTTCAAACATACTCAGCAAGTCTGTTTCTGAAACCGGCTTTCCCGCAAACGAACGTGGACTCCATCTTTTTTCGATGAGTTCGTGAACCGGATAGCTTAATGTTTTTTTTGGTTTCATCGGTTTTGTTTAAATTAGAATTGTTTAAAGTAAAACAGTTTTGTTTGGAACAAAAGTAGTATGCGCCTGCTCGTCTTCGAAATTTATTTAGACTAATTATTGATAATATTCGTTAAAGAAACTTAATATATAATGTATTATTTAGATTAAATAATTGAAATACAGATATATATAGATTTTGCTTTGTGTAATTTCACAAATGAAAGATATGCCTGAAAAAAAATCTGGGTAAATTCATATGAAGAGATATGAATTTATTTAAGTGTTATGGAAAGCAGAAAGCATTTTCAAAATCTGTAACAAATAGGAAATATATTCTCCAAAAAAAAATAACCCGGGAATCTGTCCGGGTTATCATTTTTATAATAAATACGTTTTCTTCAAACGATTCAATCTTCATTGTCAAAATCATCGGCATCACCATTAGATTCCTCTATGACAGCTTTTACTTGCTTTTCAAGGGCTTCAATGGCTTCTCTTTCAAGATCTTCTTCTATTTTACGCGCAAGATCTTCGTCTTCCACAATCAAGGCCTTTATGCGGTCTATCTGCTTCTGCTTGTTTACTTCACGCAATTTATTCGCAGTGTCAGTAAAAAACTGGTGATGGCTCAGAAACTTGACCTGCAATTTGTTCCAATCGTTGAACGATGTTATTTTGTTTTGTGCTTTCAGTTCCCTGTAGAGGGTATTCGATACCGGAATAAAGTCTGAGCGCCCCAGATAATCGAGGTCGGAGTCACAAATTATCTTTTCGAGCAAGGTTTGTGGTTGTGGCGGCAGTTTGGTGGCCATGATGATGGTACAAATTTTCTCAATTTGATCTTGGGTGTAGTTGTAATTTGGCAACCACTCGCGTACTATCTGAGTTCCGAAGTATTCGTGATTTTCATACCCTATGATGTGGCCGGAATCGTGAAACAAGGCTGCTGTGCGCAACAGAAGAATTGACTCATCGTCTACGCCTTCACCTATACCAATAAGCTCAGCCTGATTGAATACATCTATGGTATGTTTGTAATTGTGATAAAACAGAAATGCCGGCAATTCTTTCTCGAGTTTATCCAATAAAATCTCTTGCAAATCGGTAAGTTGGCGCAGGTTGTATCTGATTTGGAAAATGTCGTTAGTCACGCGGCCTGTTTTTCTGTCGGCAGAAAATGCGGGTTTAATACGTTTTATATAGTACATGTCTAAATCGCCTACGTATTTTACAGGTATCTTGCCGTGATATTCTGAGTTGAAATATTCACGAACCAGCTCGTAGGTCATTACCGAAATATTTATGCGTCCAACATCTGAAGCCGAAGCCATGCGGGTGGCTATGTTTACAGTGTCGCCTTTCAGATCATAGCTTATTTTTTTCTTGCCGTGGGCAGTAGCAGTCACAGGGCCAGTATGTATGCCAATGCGTAGCTCCCAGAAATGACGGTTTTGGGCTTCATATTGTTCTTTCAAATCATTGAGATAGGTTTCCATCTCAAGGGCCGCAAGCACAACGTCTATGGGGTTAGTTATGTTTTTGATTGGTACACCACCGGCAGCCATATAAGCATCGCCTATGGTCTTGATTTTCTGAATTTTATATTTTTTCACAATCTTATTGAAGTGAAAAAATATTTGGTCGAGCTCATCAATGATTTCTTGCGAATTCATCTCCTGCGATATCACTTTGAACCCCTGAATGTCAACGTACATAACGGTTGCCATTTTGAATCGCAGGGTCTTGCTTTCCATATTATTTTTAATGTCTTCCGGAAGCAGCTCTGAGGGTATTTTGGCCAGAATGCGCTGATAATTTTCACTTTCGTCAATAAGCTTTTCGTACTTATTAGTAAGCTCCTTTACTTGCGCAGTAAGGTCTTTGTTTTCTTTTATAAGGGTTGCCAATCTGAATACCAGATCCTTTTCTTTATTTTCTTCCATTCAACCGTTTATTTTTCAATTGGTCGTTTAACTCAAGCTTTGCTGTAAAGGAGCAATGTACTATATTTTACCCAGAAATGAAAAAATAAATCCAAAATTATTCTTCTTGGTTTACTGTTAAAAATAAACAAATTTGAGATTTGTTAGTGCTTGTATGTTTATCTTTGTTGTTGATGTCCGGATTGCTATTCCGGAATTTTGTTTTAAATTCTTCTTGTCGAACTTTTAACATGAATTGATACATGTCTGAAGATAATTTTTGGGTTGCATTCGGGCTTACTCTTTTTGCCGGATTAGCTACCGGAATAGGCAGTATACTTGCGTTTTTTACCAAACGAACCAACACAAGCTTTTTGAGTATTTCTTTAGGCTTTTCGGCAGGTGTGATGATTTACGTATCACTTGTAGAGATTTTGTCGAAGGCACGTATCAGTCTTGTAGGTGAGCTTGGCTTGGTACAAGGCAATTGGGTTACTGTAGCATCCTTTTTTAGTGGCATTGTGTTTATCGCTATTATTGATAAGTTGGTACCCTCAAGCGAGAACCCTCACGAGATAAAGAAAATAGAGGAGATTGACGATGAAAAATATAATGTAGCTTCTATTCGTGAAAAAAAACTTCTGAAAATGGGGCTTTTTTCGGCTATTGTGATTGCTATTCACAACTTGCCCGAAGGTTTGGCTACATTTCTTACCGCCATGCAGGATCCCAATCTGGGCATACCCATTGCTTTTGCAATTGCCATTCACAACATACCCGAAGGCATAGCTGTGAGTGTACCTATATTTTATGCTACCGGAAATAGAGGCAGGGCATTTATTCTATCATTTTTGTCGGGATTGGCCGAGCCTGTAGGTGCCCTTATTGGGTATTGGTTGTTGTTGCCATTTATTACTCCTGTGGTATTTGGGTTCTTATTTGGTGCAGTGGCGGGTATTATGGTTTTTATTTCGTTGGACGAGCTGCTGCCAACTGCCGAAGAATATGGTGAGCATCACAATGCTATATATGGCCTAGTAGCCGGAATGGCGGTAATGGCTGTGAGCCTGATTTTATTTTTATAATATTTGCTATGAGTACCTTGCTTCAAAATTATGCCGGATTACTGAATACAATACCAGCTCATGTACACCTGATAGCGGTTTCTAAGACGCAGCCAACCAGTGCTATACAGCAGCTTTATGATGCAGGGCAACGTGTGTTTGGTGAGAATAAGGTGCAGGAAATGAATACAAAGTATCAGGAACTCCCCAAAGACATTGAGTGGCATCTGATTGGACATTTGCAAAGCAATAAAGTGAAGTACATTGCGCCTTATGTGGCTCTTATTCATTCGGTTGATAGTTTGAGTCTTTTACAGACCATCAATAAGGAGGGACAAAAAAACAAGCGAATCATTCCATGCTTATTGCAGTTTCATATAGCCACCGAAGAGACCAAATTTGGACTGAATTTGGAGGAGGCCAATGCATTGCTTAGTAGTACTGAATACGCTGGTATGCAGTGGGTGAAGATAAGTGGTGTGATGGGCATGGCTACTTTTACTGAAGACGAAGCGCAGGTAAGGCAAGAATTTGCGCTACTGAAGAATATATATGAGATGCTGAAAGCTAGATATTTTGCCACCGACGATGGGTTCACATTTATTTCTATGGGGATGTCCGACGACTATTTGTGGGCCATCAGTGAGGGCAGCAATATGGTGCGCATAGGCACTTCTATTTTTGGCGAACGACAGTATGTGTAATGGGAAATGAGAAGACATATGAAATATACCCAATGCAATATTTATACGAAGATTTTTGCCTGCAATTTTAAGATAAATTACCTATATCTATAATCTGTTGTAATTTGGAATAAAATGATATAGCTTACTTACCAAACTAATTTTATACCGTTTTGTATTTGACTAGTTTTGTGAACATGTATTTTGTTACATTCTGTAACCAAGTGCATATCCTGCTTACTCCTTTTTGAAGTTACTGTCTGTTATTAAACATATCATTGTTCCGCGGTTACATAGCGTTTTATCATGTAGCTTTGCAGCGATATTTTACTAACTAAATTTAACCAAATGAAAAAAAAACGATTAATTGCACTTATGGGTGCGTTTTTGCTACCCATATTGTTGGTGGTAAATTCTTGTCAGAAAGAAGAATTTGCAAACCCTGAACTTGGCAATTCTATGTATAAAATATTGCCTGCTAAACAAGGAAGCGATAAAGTAGTATTGGGCAATAAACTGAACAATCCTTATACCCTTTCTAACATACGAAAGGCTATGCAGATGAAAGGCTTGAAAAGTAGCGATGTGCTGGTACATAAACTTTACGTACGCTTTTTACCCGAAACTGTAGAGCAATTGGCTGGACTTACCCAAGATACATCAATGTACTTTTCGCCTATACCTTTCGATTATGAAGTTCTTGTAAGTGGTACATACTACCAAGATACTACACTCATCAATCAATCTTTTACATGGCTATATACAGTAGTTGAGCCTGATTATGCGTTTACTGATATCCCATATGAAATATTGGACAGCTTTCCCCGAAGATGAAGGGTTGGAGCAAACTGCCATGCAACTATGCGGATACTTGCCTGAGGGAGAGAGTGCGCTTAAATTTGGGGAAAGTCCAAGTGGCATAGTACAGGTATACGATACCGAGATAAATGATTGGTCTCCTGTAAGGCGCGCAAAGGTGCAGGTCATTCATTTCGGGCGATTACTAACAGCTGAAACAAATGATTTGGGGAAATTCTCGATCTCAAGGCGATTTTATGCTGGTACGCAGGTCAATGTTTTGTTTTGCAACTCTAAGTCCTGCATACGGGCAATGAATACAACCGATTTTGGTGGTATAATTACATTGCCGACTGTTTTGGCAATACCCGCTACCCATTTCGATGGATGGCGAAGTGCCAGTAACCTGGATAATATGATCATACGGTTTGGTAGTGACAATCAGGTTCGTCTATGGGCACATATACAAAATGCAGTACAAGATTTTTATGATTTTGCAAACCAAACAGGTATATCTACTCCGCCTGCGGGTTTTAATATTTATGCACACTGGAACAACAATAGAAGAGATGGTGCGACATTGATGTTTGGACACTTCAATGATCCATTTAGCATCAGACACCAAACTTTGGCATGGTTGTCTGAAATAAACAAGGTAATCAATGTTGATATACTCACTGCCATAGGTCTCCGGATGCCTGACGTAATCATTGAATATGATGCAGGAGATACTATTAGAAGTGAAGAACTAAATCACATGGTGTATCACGAGCTCGGACACACTTCTCATTATAACAGAGTAGGTGTGGGTTTCTGGGCAACCCTGGTGAGTGCTGAAGCTGGAAATATATTGACTGGCAACAATCCTCCTTATGGTACGCGTGGTGATGCAACTGCACCCCTCATAGGCATGTGCGAAGCCTGGGCGGAAACAATAGCAGACGAATTTTTACTTAGAAGATATAATACTGGTACTGAACAAGAAAGAGAAAGTCCTTGGCTCGATGAACCTGTAGCAGACAGGTGGATTCCGTATGGTATATTTTACGATATGACGGATGGTATAGGAGCTGATGAACGTGGAGATCAAAATACTATTAACAGGAATAGAGGGTTAAATTTCAATGATAATGTAACCGGGTTTAGTTTAAGACAGATAAATACAATTCTTAATATGACAGTGACCACTCCACAGGTATTCATTTCACAGTTTCAAATACTCTATTCAAGTAATAATGCAAATTTGAATGCATTGTTAAACTCATATGGACAATAATACGGAATGTTATGAAAAAATCAATAATATTTATATTTAGCGGTTTATTGTTGGCCACTTTGTACCAAAGTTGTAACGATTGCTTTACTTTGGGGAATTGTCCACCAGAATATCATTTTAGGGCGATAGATAGCCTGATACGTGACCATGATACTGTAAGTGTAGGTGACACCATATGGTTGGGTACTAGTATTTCTGATAGTTTGCAGAAACACCCACCCCAGACAGGGAAGGTTTATTTCCCAAATGCTGAAGTTTCTATCAAAGTTGATTTTAAAAATAATGAAGGCGATGAATTTGCTAATCCTGAAGTGGTCATTGAAAGCGGAAATTATGATAATTGGGGGTATGGATCAAGTGTACACTTTGAACATAAAAATAATAGGTATTATCATAAAGTAGGATTGATACTCAATAAAAGTGGTGTATATTATATTAATTGAAATAGGCATTTTGTAAATATAATAATCTATCGTATCTTGTTACAAAAATAATAAGAATATGGAAGCCAAATATAAAAGTCTATCAC
>JFJP01038397.1_pt1 | contig 17747 bp, 14 predicted proteins | sample 431651 | NCBI WGS metagenome assembly JFJP01 (sample SAMN02602958, study PRJNA72255) | Microbial mat metagenome, whole genome shotgun sequencing project. | biome: fresh water; feature: sink hole; material: water; isolation source: purple microbial (photo- and chemosynthetic) mats found in...
GGAATCAGAAATGACAGAACAATTAACAATACCAACGGAGCGCTTGCAGCAAAACTTTTTAGCGACTTGAAAAACTTAGAAAATCTACTTTCCTTCTTTTCATTTCGGGTGATAACTTTAGTAGTATTTTCATTATCAGCAACATTTAGCTGAACCTGCGCATCTGAAGTTGGCATAGTAAGCATAGTTGCATTACAGTTGTTGCGGGTTGCTTTTTCAACACCAATTACTTGCGTGCTGGAAAAGAGGATAAGGGCAAATACCAAAATTAGTGTTGCCGGAGATTGTTTAATCTGTTTCATTGTGTTAAATTTTAAGTAATACCATTTCATTGTTTCTAAAAAAATCATCTAAATATACAATTTTTTTTTGAAACCTTTGCATAATGTCTGTTTTTTCGTAATTCATTCGGGCATTTTGATAATTCCATAAAAAAACGCCAAAGCAAGCTCGTTTTTCAGAGTATGCTTTAGCGTTAAAACCTGATTTGTTTCTGTTTATCCTTTTAGTGCTTCGGCACCACCAACTATTTCGAGTATCTCGGCAGTAATGGATGATTGACGAGCTTTATTGTAATGTAAACGTAATTCTTTAATTAGGTCGGTCGCATTATCGGTAGCTTTGTGCATAGCGGTCATACGCGCGCCATGTTCCGAAGCAGCGGATTCGAGCAAGGATTTGAAAAATTGTGTTTTTAAAGATTTCGGTATCAGACTATCAAATATTTCTTTTTTATTTGGTTCGAAAATATAATCTGTCTTAACCGGTTTTTTTTGTGTTGCTATTTTAACCGGTAAAAATTGTTCGACGGTCAAAATTTGTGATGCTGCATTTTTAAATTGATTGTAAACAATATGAACGGCATCATATTCATGCTTGGTGTACTGTTCGATAACAACATTGGCAAGCGATGCGCCATTTTCAAAAGTAAGGTTGTCAAATATTTCAGTATAGCGATTGCTAATAGTGCATCCACGCGAATTGAGAAGCTCGCCGCCTTTACGACCAATAGCAACAAATTCTACTCTATTATGCTGCATCAGATCAGCATACTCTTCATTGGCAAACTCAATAGCGCGACGTACAACATTGGCATTGAACGCCCCACATAAGCCTCTATTGGATGTAACTACAACAATTAAAACTTTTTTAACGATGCGCTTTTGAGTAAATGTATTATCATCTCCAGAATCTATCGTTGAGCCAAGTTTTGTCAATAATTCGTAAAGCTTACCGGCATAAGGTCTTATTTGAAAGATAGCCGTTTGTGCTTTTCGAAGTTTGGCAGCAGAAACCATTTTCATGGCGCTGGTTACTTGTCGTATCGAAGTAACAGAGGCAATTCTGTTGCGTATTTCTTTCAGGTTTGCCATTATTAATTTTAGTTATTGAATCTTTAGTAAATTCTTTAACACAAAGTAACTCAACACCAAATATGCTGAGTTACTTTGTAAGAGAGAAATGCTGGGGCTTCCTCGTGTTCTATAATTTGTATTTGGTAGCTATTTCTTTTGCTACCTTTTCGAGTGTTGCAGTAATTTGGTCGTTTAACTCTCCTTTTTTCAGCAATTCGAGCGTATCTTTATGTTTAAGTTCGAGGTACTCTAAATATTCACCTTCAAACTCTTTCATCTTATTGACGGGAACATTTTTTGCTAAATTGTTTACGCCTAAATAAATGATAGCAATTTGCTTTTCAACCGAAACAGGAGAATATTGTCCTTGCTTGAGAATTTCCACATTCCGAATACCTTTGTCTAAGACTGCGCGTGTGGCAGCATCGAGGTCTGATCCGAATTTAGAAAAGGCTTCGAGTTCGCGAAACTGGGCTTGCGACATTTTTAGGGTACCGGCTACTCGTTTCATTGATTTGATTTGAGCTGAACCACCAACACGCGAAACAGATATACCAACGTTGATTGCCGGGCGAATACCAGCATTAAATAAATTGGATTCGAGGAAAATCTGTCCATCAGTAATTGAAATAACGTTTGTTGGGATATACGCGGATACGTCGCCTGCTTGTGTTTCGATGATTGGCAAAGCAGTCAACGAACCTCCACCTTTTACCATTGATTTGATAGATGGCGGAATATCATTCATTTGACGAGCTACTTCGTTGGATGTTATAACTTTAGCAGCACGTTCGAGCAATCGGGAGTGGAGATAAAAAATATCGCCCGGATAAGCTTCACGTCCTGGTGGGCGACGTAACAGCAACGACACTTCGCGGTACGACACTGCTTGTTTTGAAAGATCGTCGTAAACGATTAATGCCGAACGTCCGGTATCGCGGAAAAACTCACCGATAGCAGCGCCGGCAAAAGGAGCGTAGAATTGTAATGCTGCCGGATCTGATGCCGTTGCAGAAACGATTACCGTATAATCCATAGCGCCATATTCCTCAAGCGTTTTCGCAATATTAGCTATGGTAGATCCTTTCTGTCCGATAGAAACATAAATGCAGTAAACGGGTTGTCCTTTTTCAAAGAACTCGCGTTGGTTGATGATGGTGTCAATCGCAATAGCTGTTTTACCGGTTTGGCGGTCGCCAATAATTAATTCGCGTTGTCCTCTACCGATAGGTATCATGGCATCAATAGCTTTTATACCAGTCTGTAATGGTTCTTTTACCGGTTGTCTGAAAATTACCCCGGGTGCTTTCCGTTCCAGAGGCATTTCGTAGCGTTTTCCTTCGATAGGTCCTTTACCATCAATCGGATCGCCAATGGTATTGATAACTCTACCGAGCAATCCTTCCCCTACGTCAATTGAAGCTATGCGGCGGAGTCGTTTAACAGTATCCCCTTCGCGAATTCCTTCAGATGGACCAAGTAACACGGCTCCAACGTTGTCTTCTTCGAGGTTAAGAACAATACCTTTAACTCCATTTTGAAATTCGATCATTTCATTTGACTGCACATTGAACAGTCCGTAAATGCGAGCAATGCCGTCGCCTACTTGCAACACATTGCCTATTTCTTCAAGTTCAATTTCGGTGCTAATTCCTTGAAGTTGTTTCTTCAGTATATCTGAAACTTCAGAAGGCTTAATTCCAGTCATGTTATTGAAAGTTGTAAGTTATGCTATTGTTTATTTCGTATAATATGTTCAAAGAGTAAATGGTGCTTCCACTAATCGTCGTTTTATGTTTTCGAGTTTCGACGATATGCTTGCGTTTATTTGACTGTCTTCAACCCGTAAAATAAACCCACCGATAATATTCGAGTCAACAGTATGTGTTAGTTCGACTTCAGTGTGAAAATTTTCTCGGATTAAATTTTCAATTTTTGCTATTACACTTTCGCTAACAGCAATCGCAGTTGTGAGTTGTGCCGTTTTTATGCCTTTATAATCGCGGTACAAGTTTATAAAATTACGGCATATAAGGTTGAGAAATATTTCTCGTTTATTTGCAGTAATTAACTCAATAAACGATATGGTAAGCTTGCAAAATGAGTCTTTAAATATGTTGGTAAGTATTTCTCCTTTCAGAGATGATTTGATAATTGGACTTTTAAGCATATTGTTTAGATCAGTGGAGTGACCAAACACAGCCAACATTTGCTCAATATCTTTGTTCACTTGTTCAATTTGCTCGGATTCTACTGCTGATTTTAGTAAAGCCCTTGCATATCTGACTGTTATTTTACTCTCGTTCATTGTCGTTGATTAATGAATGTGTGATTTGGCGTTGCAGAAGTTGTTAGTTAAGGTTGATTTCAGCTATGTATTTTTCAACAACCTGCTCTTGTTCGCCTGCTTTCGAAAGTTGTTCTTTAAGAATCTTTTCAGCTATTTGAACAGAGAGAATCACTATTTTATCTTTAATGTCTTTAAGTGCAGCGTTCTTTTCACTTTCGATAGCACTACGAGCCTCGTCAATCATTTTAGCAGCTTCAATAGCAGCACGTTCTTTGGTATCGCTCATAAGTTTATTGGCTAATTCTTTTGTGTCTTTCATCACTCTGTCTTTTTGCCTATGAGCTTCTGCTATAATCTCTTCGTTGTCTGCTTTGAGCCGTGCCATTTCTTCTTTAGCTTTTTCGGCAGAATTAAGTGATTCGGCGATGGTATTTTCGCGCTCTTTTAGTGCATTTAATATAGGCTTCCAAGCAAATTTTTTGAGGATAAACAGAACTAATAAGAATGAAACCAACATCCAAAATACTAAGCCTAACCCTGGCGTTACGAGTTCCATAAACTAATGATTATTTTAATGTTATGTTTTTGTAAATGATATTTTTTGTTTTAAATCGAAATCCTCACAAGCAAGCCAACCGCTTACAGTGTGAGGATTTTTGTTGTCGGCTAAACAAAAAGGATGAGAAAACAAATAACAACAGCAAAGAAAGCTACCCCTTCAACAAGCGCAGCTGCAACGATCATATTCGAGCGAATATCACCAACAGCTTCGGGTTGACGTGCAATGGCTTCCATTGCTCTCCCACCTATTTGTCCTACACCAATACCTGCTCCGATTGCAGCAAGTCCAGCACCGATACCGGCGCCCATCTTAGCAATAGCTAAGTTTTCGACAACTTGTAATAGAATCGCTAATGTTAACATAAGCTTCAATTTATTATTTGGTTATAATTCTTTCGTTAATCTATAAAATAGCATCAATTATCTATAAGTCTTCAGTTTCAAATCCCTATATTTTGGGGCAATTAAAACTCATAATTCAAAATTTCTTTAGTGATGTTTTGGTTCTTCTATTGCCATTCCAAAATATAATGCTGATAGAAGCGTAAACACAAATGCCTGTATAAATGCCACCAGTAATTCGAGCATTGACATAAAAACAGTAAATGCAATGGAAACAACCGATACGCCATAACCGGCAAAAACGTTGAGCGCGCCGAATATAAAAATAAGACTGTAAAATCCTAAAGCTACAATGTGTCCTGCTGTAATATTTGCAAAAAGACGAATCATCAGAACAAATGGCTTAATAAAGATACCGCTAAACTCAACAAATGGTATTAATGGTATTGGTAATTTCAACCACCACGGTACACCGGGAGGATTGAAAATATGCAGCCAATAATGTTTATTTGCTACAAATGTGGTTATAACGAATGTAATTATTGCAAGTACACCTGTTACCGCTATATTACCTGTTACATTGGCGCCACCCGGAAATATAGGTATTAAACCCAATAAATTATTGATGAAAATAAAGAAAAACACAGTAAGCAGAAAAGGCATATAAGCTTCATATTTTTTTTCACCAATTGATGGTTTTGCAATATCATCGCGTACAAAAAGAATTATTGGTTCTAATGCGTTTTGTATGCCATGTGGTGCTTTTCCTTGATTATTTTTATAGGCTTTAGCTATTTTTAGAAAAACGAATAGTAAAATGCCTAAGCTTATCCAAATTGAGAAAACATCTTTGGTAATCGAAATATCAATTGGCGTTATCATTTTACCATTTACTTCTTCAACTATTTTACCTGCATCGGGTTCTCCTTTTTTGGCAACATGAAATCCTTTGTATGACGACTCGCCATGATGGAATTTATGCGAAAAGAAAAAGTGGAAACCAGTGTGCTTACTGTATAGAATAATTGGAAGCGGAATACTTGCATGAAAATGCCCGATATGGAAAACATGCCACTCGTAAGAGTCTGCAATATGTTCGAGGATAAACGGCCCAGGTTGAAATTTTTCCGGTGCTGCTTGTTCTCCGTTTTCGCTGGCATGCGTGCATGTGAAGCTAAGTAGAAGAGCTAAAGCGATTAGTATTTTGTAAAAACTTCGCATTGATGTAGTTATTTACAGCTTAAACTTTATGTTAGTACGCCACAAATGTAGAAAAATAAATTTTAATAAAGAATTTTTCTATTAAGATGATTGTTTAATTTTTGTATGCTTTAGTAAAGCAATGGTTTCAAAGCTTGTATATAAAACATAGAGTGAAAAAAACATTATCGTAAACGAAATTGCATCTTGTTTTCTATTCATAATGTATAGTGCAAAGAAAAGAGCGCAAATCACTAATTTAACGAAAGTTGCTAACATAAAGCTACGTAGAAAAACGTTTGCATTATTAGTAGAACTACGCGTTAAAATGTAGTGAATCAGCATAGATACACCCATGAAAAAAAGGAGAGCTACCGGAACTATTGCTTGATAATAGGCTGTAAAAACGAACCCGTATAGCAATGCGGCTATTACAACAATAATTAGCGAGAATATGCTTAACCTAATGAGGTATTGAATAAATGAGTGCATCAAATAGATGGTTTATTTTTTTATCAAATCTTTTATAAACAAGTACAAGGCAATTGAAACCGATGCAATCGAGAAAATTATTATGAAAACAGGTATCTTGTTTTCCATGTATTGATCGAGCTTGATACCTGCAAAAACACCTATAACAATTATTGCCACCATCCGAAATGCCATGTTCGAGTATTTGGCATATTCGTTTAATGAGTTTTTAGGTGTTTTGTTCTTGTCTGGTTTTTCGTGCATTGAGGTTTTGTTGGGCAAATGTATTGACTGTTGTAGCCCCCATTGTACAGGTGCCATTAAATACAGCGCCCGGTTCAATATGTAATTTACCTACATTTATTTCGCCGGTTACATTTGCGGTTTCTTTGAGCGAAAGCAATTCAGTAACTATAATTTTGCCTTCGGCTTTGCCTGACACATCCGAATTTCTACATTCGATATCGCCTAAAATAAGACCGGTTTGTCCGATTACTAATTTACCTTTTGTAGTAAGGTTTCCGCGTAATGTGCCATCAATTCGAATGTCGCCGGTTGCAGTAATTTGTCCTACTATTTCGGTGCCTGTCGCTATTAAATTTATCGAACTCGATTCTGAATTGTAGGGCATTCCGGTTTCTGCGCTTTTTCCTTTTGCAAACATAATTAGTGAATTTTAAGTGGCTCGTATGCCTGCAATGCTTTTCATCATTGCAGGCTAACGGGCTTTTGATTTTTAATAATTTTTCAACTACAAATATAGCGTTTTCTTTCCAAGTTTATCGAATGTTTGGCTTTTTTTCGATTAAAATGACACGCTATTTTTTTGCTATGCAACTTGCTTGGTTTCGCTACTTAGATTTCGTTGCTTTCGCATTTTTATAAGTGCTTGTGCAGCTGCGGCTATTAGTATCATTAGTATTAAAATTGAGCTAACCAACGAAATAGTTTGTGCGGTGTAATACGAAGCCGGTTCAAATTTGAATTCAATGGTATGCTTGCCTGCCGGAACAATTAATCCTCGTAAAATATAGTTAACTCGTATATGTTCAACTGGTTTGTCGTCAATATAAGCTTTCCAGCCTTTATTGTTGTTGTAATATATTTCGGAAAATACAGCAAGCTGCTCATTGATATTATCCGATTTATATTTCAGATTATCTGGCGCATACTGTACTAACTTTATAGTTGCTGAATCGGAGGCTATATTCCCTTTTGGTAGTTTAGCAATCACTTCTTTGTAGCGTTTGTCAATTACTGCGGTGCGTATCGGATTGAATGTTCCTAAAGCTACGATTTCTTCATCGGCATTGTTCACAATTTGATAATCGGTTACAAACCACGCATTACCCATAGAGTACATATTGACTATTGGAAACATATCGGGATTAGCGATTAGATATTTCATGTTGAGCATGTTAAGTATCTTCATTCCGGGTAACATCTTGCCATACATTTCTTGCACAACCATATAATTCCCTTGTTCTTCGGGTTTTATTTTTTGGGCAACACCTTGCAATGCTTGTATTTCGCGCATTAGATAACTATCAATCATGTCTTGATAACGACGAAGTTTGGCTCCGTGATAACCGCCTATTGATTTATGAAAGTACGAAGTATAAACTTCGGTAAATGGATTGCGCGAAATATTCATTACTCTGAAATTGTGATCGCTTGTGTCTTTCAGGATTATTTCGTCGGCAGGTGTTTTTGTGAAATGATTTACCACATTGCGTTTCGATATAAAATCATCATTACTGAGGCATCGTTTGTCAATCATCCAAAGATCGAACAATACTAAAACCGTGATTCCGAGTATAAAATAAGCGTATTTCATTTTTTTCATCGCAAAAACCCAAAGCAAACCGGCGGCTAATGCAATAAAAATAAAGCTCCGTATGGCATCGGCTTTGAAAAGCGAAATTCTTACCTGGAGCAGTTCTGCCGAAAAAGCATCTAATTGGCTCGCATATTGAGGCATCTGTTTTTTTTGTGATAATATTGCATTAGCTTCTTCCTGATTCATAAAATCGAAGAAAGTACTGGGCATCAGATAAAAAATCAAACTTATTCCTGCTGTTAAACCAAAAGCAGTGTAAAATGCGATTTTTTTCTTTTTCAGAATTTCCGGATCGTCAATAATTTCTTTAATGGCAAGAACGGCAAGCATCGGAAATGCAAACCCTGCTATGACAAGAGCCATAGCAACAGTACGAAACTTATTGTACAATGGCACATTATAGAAAAAGAAATCGGTAAAAGCCGGAAAGTTTTTTCCCCAAGCAAGAAATATAGAAAGTATAGTGATTGCAAGTAACCACCACTTTATCTGATTTTTAACGATACCTAATCCTAAAATAAACAGAAAACAAATGATTGCGCCAAAATAAACCGGACCACCGGTAAAGGGTTGCGAACCCCAGTATTGGCTCTGACTTGCAACTAACTCAGCATATTCGGGGGATACATCGTCGAGTAATTCTTTGTTATTTCCAATTGGCGCCGATTCGCCACCTGCTGCGTTGGGAATGAGCAAGGTGAATGTTTCTGCATGACCATAACTCCACGAAAGTGCGTAATCCTTATCTAAACCTTCGTCTTGTGTTCCTTGTTTATTGGTTAGTTCCGATTTGCCTCGTATGGTTTCTTCGCCGTATTCATAAGTTGTCCAAAGGTTTGTAATATTTGGTGCAACGGCAAGCATGGCTGCAATTACCAACACTCCCGATGCAGTGAGGAAGCTTTTAATTTCCTTTTTTAAAATGGCTGTGATAAACTCTGCAATAACTAACACCACAACCATCAGAGCAATGTAATAAGTTATTTGTACGTGGTTGGCAGCAATTTCGAGACCAAGTGCTATGGCTGTAAATATGCCGCCATAAAGGTATTTCTTTCTGTATGTCATTACAATACCTGCTATTACCAATGGCATTACTGCCAATGCATAAGCTTTGGTAACATGCCCAGCCATCACCAGCATAAAATTGTACGAAGCAAAGGCGAATGCAATTGCACCCAAAGCACTAAGCCAGGGATCAATGCGCATACTAATTAGCATCAAGTAAAACCCTAAAAGATAGAGAAATATGATTGCAACGGTGAAATATGGCAATCCGAGTTTCATAGCTCGAGCCATATAGTTATATATATTATAGGTAGGAGCAGCTTTTATTTGATAGGCTGGCATTCCACTAAAAGCCGAGTTTGTCCATAGTGCGCTCTTGCCGGTTTCGTTTTTATAGTTTACCAGTTCTTGAGCCATACCGGTAGCATGGATACTATCCGACTGCGGCAAGTCTTTGCCTTCGAGAACCGGCAAGAAATACAAAAATGCAAGTGCAATAAACCCTAATATAATTATAAGGTGTGGAATTAATGGTTTGAGTATCGAAGTTGGGTTATCCGATTTTTCTATGGTGTGTTGTTTTTCGTTTTTTTTCATTGATTTATATATTGAACGGTGATTTTTTTAGTTTTAGAAGTCTCAGATTCTAAAAATCTGAAACTTCTATTAAATTATTTTTTTAGATAGACTCCAATAATTTACGAAGACTTACTTTGTCGCTAATTATTTCGTGCAGTTTTAGTGCCGGTAATCTTTCTTGTTCCATTGTGTCGCGATAGCGAATTGTAACCGTATCATCTTCCAATGTTTGATGGTCAATGGTGATACAGAATGGCGTACCAATTGCATCCTGGCGTCGGTAACGTCGTCCGATAGTGTCTTTTTCTTCGTATTGACAATTGAAACTGAATTTTAGCGAATCTAAAATTTGGTGCGCCTTTTCGGGAAGCCCATCTTTTTTCACCAACGGAAAAACAGCTAATTTAACCGGTGCAATTGCCGGTGGAATTTTCAAGACGATACGTTCGTCGGTTGTGCCATCTTTATTGCTGATTTTTTCTTCGGTGTAGGCATTTGCCATTACGGATAAAAACATGCGGTCGAGACCAATAGAGGTTTCAATTACATAAGGCACATACGATTGGTTTAGCTCAGTATCGAAATATTGAATTTTTTTACCCGAATATTGTTGGTGCTGTGTCAAATCAAAATTAGTACGCGAGTGAATACCTTCTACTTCTTTGAATCCGAATGGGAAACGAAATTCGATGTCAGCGGCGGCATTTGCATAGTGAGCTAATTTTTCGTGGTCGTGAAACCGGTATTTTTCATCGCCCAATCCGAGTGCTTTATGCCAGCGCAAACGCTTTTCTTTCCAGTAGTTGTACCATTCCATTTCTTCGCCCGGACGTACAAAAAACTGCATCTCCATTTGTTCAAATTCGCGCATTCTGAAAATAAATTGTCGTGCAACAATTTCGTTTCTAAATGCTTTACCTGTTTGCGCTATACCAAAAGGAATTTTCATTCTACCTGTTTTTTGAACATTCAGGAAGTTAACAAAAATACCTTGTGCGGTTTCGGGACGCAAGTAGATTGTGTTTGCTTCATCAGCCACAGAGCCTATTTTGGTGTCGAACATCAGGTTGAATTGGCGTACTTCCGTCCAGTTGCGAGTGCCAGATACTGGGCAAACTATCTCGTTGTCAACAATTATTTGCCGCAACTCGTCCCAATTGCTATCATTGATAGCTTTTACAAAACGGGTGGTGAGTGTTTCAATTTGTTGCCTGTATTCTAAAACGCGGGCATTGGTTGTAACAAATGTTTCTTCATTAAAAGCATCGCCAAAACGCTTGCGGGCTTTCTCAACTTCCTTATTTATTTTGTCTTGGATTTTTTCGCGGTGTTCCTCAATCAACACATCGGCGCGGTAGCGTTTTTTCGAATCGCGGTTGTCAATAAGTGGATCGCTGAACGCATCAACGTGCCCCGATGCTTTCCAAACCAACGGGTGCATAAAAATTGCGGCATCAATCCCTACAATGTTTTCGTTCATCATAACCATTGATTTCCACCAATATTCGCGAATATTGTTTTTCAATTCCACCCCAAATTGTCCATAATCGTAAACGGCACTTAAGCCATCATATAATTCGCTCGACTGAAAAATGAATCCGTATTCTTTCGAATGTGCTATCAATTTTTTAAAAACATCTTGCTCCATGTGTTCACTTAATTTGATATCAGAAAATTGAATTTAACGACTGCAAAAATATATTAAATTATACTCTACTTGACATTTTTATAGAAAAAAAAGGCTTATTTTTGATGCCTCGAAAAAAAAATATTTAAGCCTGTTTATAACGAAGTTGGCAATATTAACAGTCGAAATTTTTAGTTTGCCAACCAAAAAAAATGACGAAAAAGCGATTTGATACTTTAAAAATGATTGTTTCCAAAGTAAATTTGAAGAAATAAATCTTGTGAATCGATCTGATTGTTTAAATATGTCGGTCGGGTAACAATTGAAAAATATTACTCGGGTTGCATACAATTATTGATTGGCTCAACCAAAATTTTGATTCGTACCAAATAAAAAAAATAAAAGTTGCAGCACCTAAAGTGTTGGTGAATTAAATGGTGAAATATGAACAAATTAATGCGGTTTGCCCAGATGGCGATGTTTCCTAATTTACTACAACCCGAATTTGAAGAGGTCTATCAAAAAAATCATCCGCGCAAAGGGCAGTGGCACAACGAGGTTTTTCTAAACTCAAATCCAATAATACTCGAATTGGGTTGTGGCAAAGGTGAATACACAATTGGGTTAGCACAACGTTTTCCCGAAAAAAATTTTATTGGGGTTGATCTGAAAGGCGCACGATTGTGGACTGGTTCGAGCGTAGCTTTAGAAAAAAAAATGAAAAATGTATTTTTCCTTCGCACCCGAATTGAATTTCTGGATGCCTTGTTTGACGCTGGCGAAGTTAGCGAAATTTGGATTACCTTTCCTGATCCTCAATTACACAAACAACGAAAAAGGCTTACCTCAGCGTCTTTTCTGAATATGTATCAAAAAATATTGGCGCCAAACGGAAATATTCATCTGAAAACCGACAGTATTGAATTACATGAATTTACCTTACAGATGATTGAACTTAACAATTTGCCTTGCTCTTATGCGACCAACGATTTATATAACTCTGATGCTAACGATGATATACGGTCAATCAAAACTTATTACGAGAATCGGTTTTTAGAAATGGGTAAACGGATTACTTATATCAGGTTTCAGCTCAATGCAAACCAAGTTTTTGTTCCGTTACCGAAAAATCTAAATTAAAATAATTGGCGTTGTTTCAATCTTAAAAAAATGTTTGATGGATAGTTTGAGTGAATTAATTTCACTTATTTATCTTGACAATGTTAAATTATTACTCTTTCTAAACCATTTTGTAATTTGTTGCAAATAAGTTAATAAGGTTTGATAAATACGGTTTGTTGTCTTAGTTACTTAGGTTGTTGATACAAAATAATAGAAAAAAACTCAATATTCTATTTCTTCAACCCAAGTAACTGTGCATAAACGCACCCTTACCAACCCTTATTTCAAAGTTGCAAACTAACGTTAATCGAATGATAAATAAGCATTTTAACTGAAAACGCAGAACATTTTTCTAACATTGTCAAGTTATCCAATTCCGAAAAATAATAAACCGTAAAAATAGTTTTGTTGTATCCATGAAATTGTTTACACTTGCACTATCGAAAGCATGTTAATTTCATGTTAATTAATTTTTGAAATACTGACTTTTGGGAATAAATATTTCTGGTTTTTGATTTTTTTTTTAGAAAAATATTGCGTTGTGCAAAGCAAATAAACGAATATGACTAACGATAAGAAAATATTTGAGGAATTCCCGCCGATTACAACTGCTGAATGGGAAGCCAAAATATTAGAAGATTTAAAAGGCGCTGATTATAATCGCAAGTTGATCTGGAAGACCGTTGAAGGGTTTGATGTAAAACCTTATTATACAAGCGAAAACCTTGAAAATCTTGAGTACCTCAATACCCTGCCCGGCGAGTTTAATTATGTGCGCGGAAATACGGATTCGAAGCAGTGGGAAATCTGTCAAAATATATACACCAAAAATATTAGTACTGCTAATGCCAGTGCATTAAATGCACTTAAAAAGGGTGTTACAACCATAGTTTTTGTCATCAACGACGACACGGTTGGTTGCCAAGACGATTTTGATGCGTTGATGCGCGACATTCCAATTAAAGACACCAAAATCAGGTTCATTTCCGGCAATCCATCACCCGATTCGTTGGTAATGTTTGTAAACTATGTTGACAAGCATGGAATTGATAAAAAAGCTTTGACAGGTGCGCTCGATTTCGACCCATTGCGCTATTTAACCATTCGAGGCAATTTTTATTATGGTTCTGAAAATAGGGCTTTTGATCGAGCTTTCCGTGTGGTGAGGTATGTGCGCGACCAGTTGCCACAATTTAAAGCTCTGGCTGTGAATGGTCAACATTTTCACAATGCCGGTGGCACAGCAGTGCATGACCTTGCTTTTACCTTAGCAATGGGCAACGAATATGTTGCACGGCTTACCGAACATGGACTACCGGTTGATGATATTGCCAGCCGCATGTATTTTACTTTTGCTGTTGGTTCAAATTACTTTATGGAGATTGCAAAACTTAGAGCAGCGCGATTATTGTGGTCGAATATTATTAAAGCATACAATCCCGATTCAGTTGAATCGTGTAAAATGTATATCCACACCATTACATCGTCCTGGAATAAATCAACTTACACTCCGTATATCAACATGTTGCGAACCACCACCGAATCTATGTCGGCAATACTTGGTGGCGCCGATTCGCTTACTGTTCAGCCATTTGACATGCGCTACCGCAAACCCGACGACTTTTCGGAACGCATGGCACGAAACACCCAACTCATTTTGAGCGAAGAAGCATATTTTGACAAAGTAACCGATCCAGCGGCTGGCTCATATTATATTGAAAATCTGACCGATGCAATTGCCCAACATGCTTGGGAACTGTTTCAAAAAGTGGAAGCCATGGGAGGCTATCTGGCTGCCTTCAAAGCAGGCTTTATTCAGGATCAGATTGAAGAAATAGCGCGCCAACGCAACATAAACCTTGCACTTAGGCGCGACAATTTACTCGGCGTCAATCAATTTCCACATTTTGCCGAGCGTATGAAAGAGAAAATTGATTTTAATGTTTACAGTAAAAAAGATCGGCACGAGTCGAAACCAATTGGGCGTCCGTTGGTGCCGTATTATGGCGCTAAAGCTATTGAAGACATACGAATAAAGACCGAAAAACATTCTAAGAAAGCTCCTCGCGCTTTTATGCTCACGTATGGTAATCCGGCGATGCGCCGCGCACGTGCTGGTTTTTCGTGCAACTTCCTTGCTTGTGGCGGGTTTCAAGTACTGGATAACAATGGATTCGATAATTTAGACGAAGGTATTCAAGCAGCACTGCAATCCGCAGCCGAAATTGTGGTACTTTGCAGCTCCGATGAAGAATATACAGCAACAGCTTCAGCAGTTTTCAATACGCTGAAAGAAAAAACGATTGTAGCTATTGCCGGTTATCCACAAGATTCGGTGGAACAACTAAAACAACTGGGAATTAAACATTTCATACATTTACGTTCCGATCTTATTGAATCGCTTCGTGAATTTCAACGAGAGTTAGGTATTTAACAATGGACAATAGCAAGATACCTGCAACAGAATTACAAAAAAGTTAATGACAATAAAAAGTAAACCAATTCAATTTTTAAACTGTAATTCAGATATGACAGAAGCATCAGAACTTATGGTGGTAGCTGAAACACCCTCAGGTAAAGGAACATTTACTTTGCGAAGTTTTGAACCCGATGAGGTTCTTTATGCTGTGGAAGGTGAAAAAATGAGTAAGCCAAGTCGCTACACCATTCAGATTGACAACCATTTGCATATTGTTCCAATAACCGGCAAATTTGTAAACCATAGTTGCAAGCCTAATACTTATCTCGACTACAAAACGATGACATTTAGAGCATTGCGCTATATCAAGATGGGTGAAGAAATTACGTTCAACTATAATTCGACAGAGTACGAAATGGCTGAACCATTTGAATGTAATTGTGGTAGCGAAAAATGTGCAGGTATTATCAGCGGATTTAAAAACCTGAAACCTGACCAACAATTAGAACTACAATCCTATTTGCCAGATTACCTGCTCGAAAGGTTACAAGAATTGGTGATCTGATTAATATTAAACTGTTGGTGAGTTTGGTTTTCCAATCCATTTGCAAGTTAAACATAAGATAAACATTTTATTAAAATATTTTCAATGCGACCAGATTTTTCAAATGTAAGTTTTAAAAATACCGGTAACAGCCAGCCTGCTGAACCAAAGCAGGTTAAATCTAAAATTTGGATGCCACCGGAAATGATTCCAATTAAGCAAATATATACTGACCTTGATTTGCTGAATATGGAACACCTGAACTATGCAGCCGGATTGCCACCTTACTTGCGTGGTCCTTATTCCACTATGTATGTTACTCAGCCATGGACAGTAAGGCAGTACGCTGGATTCTCCACAGCCGAAGAATCCAATGCCTTTTACCGTAGTAATTTAGCTTCGGGGCAGAAAGGACTATCCGTAGCGTTTGATCTACCAACACATAGGGGCTACGATTCTGACCATCCTCGCGTAGTGGGCGATGTTGGAAAAGCCGGTGTTGCCATTGACTCGGTTCTCGATATGAAAATTCTGTTCGATCAAATTCCACTCGATCAGATTTCAGTTTCGATGACTATGAACGGCGCCGTATTGCCAATACTCGCTTTTTTTATAGTAGCTGCCGAAGACCAAGGCGTATCCATGGAAAAACTTAGTGGTACCGTTCAAAATGATATACTTAAAGAGTTTATGGTACGTAATACCTACATATTTCCGCCGTTACCATCTATGCGTATCATTGCCGATGTGTTTAAGTTCACCTCGCAATATATGCCTAAGTTCAACTCCATAAGTATATCGGGCTACCACATACAAGAAGCTGGCGCCACTGCCGACCTCGAACTTGCTTATACACTTGCCGATGGGCTTGAGTATCTGCGTACCGGAATTAATGCAGGACTCGATATTGATGCTTTTGCGCCTCGAATTTCATTTTTCTGGGCTATCGGCATGAACCATTTTATGGAAATAGCAAAAATGCGAGCAGCGCGGATGCTTTGGGCAAAAATTGTAAAACAGTTTAATCCCAAAAACCCGAAATCCATGTCGTTGCGCACGCATTCGCAAACCTCAGGCTGGAGCTTAACCGAACAAGACCCATACAACAACGTGGCTCGCACTTGTGTAGAAGCTATGGCTGCGGTACTTGGGCACACCCAATCGCTACATACCAACGCTCTCGACGAAGCCATTGCACTACCAACGGAAGCATCGGCACGTATTGCCCGCAACACCCAACTTTACTTACAGTTAGAAACTCAAATTACCAGATCGCTCGATCCTTGGGCTGGCTCGTACTATGTGGAATCGCTCACCCACCAATTGGTACACAAAGCGTGGCAACTGATTGAAGAGGTTGAGAGCTTGGGCGGTATGGCTAAAGCAATTGAAACCGGTTTGCCCAAGATGCGCATTGAAGAAGCGTCAGCTCGCAAACAAGCACGAATAGATTCGGGGAGAGATATCATTGTTGGTGTAAACAAATACAGACTTGAAAAAGAAGAACCAATAGAAATACTCGAGGTTGATAATCCTGCTGTGCGAGAAGCGCAGTTAAAACGACTTAGTTATTTAAAAGCCAATCGAAATGAGCAAGATGTACGCGCTTCGCTCGAAGCAATTACTAAGAGTTGTGCCACCGGTGATGGAAATTTGATGGTTTTAGCCATTGAAGCAGCGCGCAAACGAGCCACTTTGGGCGAAATATCCGATGCGTGCGAAAAAGTTTTCGGTCGTTACCAAGCAGTTATTCGGTCTATTTCGGGGGTATATTCATCAGAACTAATGGACGATATGAGTTTCAAACACGCCAAAGAATTAGCCGACTTGTTTGCAGAACGAGATGGCAGACGACCTCGTATTATGATTGCAAAATTGGGACAAGATGGACACGACCGAGGTGCAAAAGTTGTTGCAACCGGTTATGCCGACATTGGTTTCGATGTGGATATTGGACCACTTTTCCAAACACCACATGAAGCTGCCCGCGATGCTGTAGAGTGCGATGTTCATGTTTTAGGCATATCGAGTCTTGCTGCCGGACATAAAACCTTGATACCCCAAGTGATTGCTGAACTCGAAAGTATGGGACGCGATGATATTATGGTTATTGCAGGCGGCGTTATTCCATCGCAAGATTATCAGTTTCTGTACGATGCAGGTGTAGCTGCAATTTTTGGACCCGGCACCAGTGTGGCAAGTGCTGCAGTACAGGTTTTGCAAATTTTGCTCGAAAGCACGGAAGACAATTAATTCTCTGAGCGTTCAACTTTTTTTAAAGGTTGAACGCTTTTAAACTATGCCAATGGAGCGATTCAGAACTGAAATAAGCCCAACACTTTCGAAATTTCCGATTGATTATCATAGCAATTGCCTTTTTATAGGCTCT
>JFJP01038398.1_pt2 | contig 17746 bp, 9 predicted proteins | sample 431651 | NCBI WGS metagenome assembly JFJP01 (sample SAMN02602958, study PRJNA72255) | Microbial mat metagenome, whole genome shotgun sequencing project. | biome: fresh water; feature: sink hole; material: water; isolation source: purple microbial (photo- and chemosynthetic) mats found in...
GGAATGGTTTCATTCAAATTAAAGGCACTATAACCATCATTATTATCATCACATTGTTTTAAGGTTACTGTATTGGTGAGTAATGTGGGTTTTGGATGGATTGTTATATTTCTATTATTAGTCCCTGTTCCTTGTGGTGTTGTTATAGTAACCGTTATAGGATAATTACCAGCACTTGAATAAGTATGTGAAGGATTAATCATATTTGAAGTAGTACCATCTCCAAAATCCCAAGTAGCACTTAAAACATTCTGAATTGTACTAAAGCTAAAATTTACTGGTTCGCCTTGACATGCGTTATTAAATTGAATGGCTGGTAAATAAAAAAATGAAGCAACAAATGGAGGTAAGCCTAATTGACATAATCTACCAGCTAAATCGATAACGTCCATTTGGAAAGAGCAACCTACTCCAACCACATTAGGATAGTTAATTACAGCTAATTTATCATTAATAACTTGAGTCACGTAGATTTTCCCATTCGGAGCTAATTGTAATCCCATTGGAAAACCAAGAGGAGTCATAGAACTGTCTATAATTTGTGCAGATGAAACAATATTGGATGGATTTGAAAGATTGTATTGTATAAGTTGCCGTGGTAAAAGAGGATAATTTCCGACATTAGTAATATATAACAATTTACTATCCGGTGAAAATTCTGCTCCGTAAGCAAAGCTGGTATCTTCAATACCTGAACCTGTAAAAAGCACAATTGGATTAGAAACTATACCTGTAGTTGTGCTAAAATCTAAAACTTCTGCATCAATGTGAGAATTACAGATAGCAATTTTGGTTCCGTCTGGTGATATTTTCATATAACCGTAAACATTTTTTGTTGTTCCACTTATTACTGCACCTACATTAGATGTTATTGGAGTTGAACTCAAGCCAGTTGATGTCAACAAATAACTATAAAACGCATCGTTATTCCAACCATGAGTAACCACCCAATAATCCATTCCGTTTGCATGTTTTACAATTGCAAGCTTTTCATTTGAAGGTGAGTATATTAAAACATTTTTATTGGAAGTGACATCACCCATGCCTCCATTCAAACTCATATCTACAATAGAATACCTAAAACCATTAGAATTGGCTTCAAAATCTAAAGTGAAAACATAAAACATGTTAGAAGAGCCTGGCATAGGAACAATAGTTGCTGACTGTGTACTAGACCAATTTCCCATTAACCCAGCGCCATTAGGCATAATTTGATGACTTTTATTCCAAACAGTTATTCCATCAGTATAAAACAACAAATCACCATTACTGTCTGAAATAGAAGCACAACCTTCAGAAGTATTTAACTGCCCATCTGTAAGCACTGTAACTAAACCACTAGCATCAAATTTTATTCCTGCATTACTCCCAAAATACCATATACTTGCTTCATTTTGTGAGAAAATAAATTGATTTAATAATAAAGTTACAACTAGACAATATATTTTAAACCAATATTTATTTTTTTTTCCTTTTTTCAAAATCACCTAAATAATTATTCAGTAAAGTTAACTATTCTACTGCAACTTGCCCAACTGCATTAAGCCCCTTTTTAGCGTTTTTTTTATTTATTTAGAAACTTCATTTCCTAAATTACTCCAAATTAATAACATTTGAAAGATAACTATTGAAATGCCTACAACAAAGAATAAGTAAAAAAAATAATTATTTTCTGAAATACCTATCTTAAATGTTTTTAAAAAATTACTATTTAATCTTTTAAAAAAAAGAGCCTCAATGTATTCAAAAATTAAAAACAAACAACTTAAAAACGTTGTTATTACTATAATTTTTTTTGGAAGAATATTTTCTAAACCTAGAAATTCATAAAAAAATTTATTAAAAAATAATATTGATATTAAAAAAACTAATAATAATACTTTGCTAAAAAAAAACGACTTTAGTGTAAACTTATATATCAGAAAATTAATCAATATTAAAAAGACAGAATATATTATTTTAACTATCATTGTTTAAAGAAATTATAAATTAATAAAACTGGTATTTCAACTTTTGTAGCCTCTTTAACTCCAATACCCCATCCTAAATTGAATCCTTGATGTATGACAAGATTTCCAGTTTTTGAATCATAATATAATCCATTTGTAGTACCCGCATGTGCAGAGGCATAACTTCCTCCAATTGTGTAATTTACTTTAAATCCAAATATATTATAACCACCGGTTAATTCACCTTTTGCTACGTATGCTCCTATGTTAGCATCAGATAAAAGTCCGAACTTATTACCTTCACCAACAAAAAGCCCACTACTAATATTTGCATCAGCGCAGAAAACACAACCATTAGCATTTCCAAAAATATTAATTTCTGGAGTTCCTAAACGTAAATCTAGGCTACCCTTTAATACAGAAGCATCACCTCCAATATCAAGCGCTAAAGGACCATATAGATACCCACCTTTATTAGTGTTATTAAACCATGATACTCTACCAAATGAACCATCTCCAGAAAAATTACCCCAATCCCTGTCAGCTTGATAATTAAATTTACCCTTAGCTGCGTATGCTTCTGATTCTCCATCTGTATTCCATAAATCATATGAATAGCTTCTGTCTCTTTGTACAAACCCATGATCCTCTGCATTATTATTTGGAGTTTCAAACATAACAATTTCAGGATGACTATTATAATTATTAATATAGTTGTTTGTGTAATTAGTTACATTATAAGATGCAATTGCTGAAAAAGGTGCCATTGCTGCATTTGCAAACTGACCAGCATTCCATTTGAATGGGTTTGCTTCACCAGTGGCTTGTGCTCCATGTACGTAAGCAGAAAATAAAAAACCTATTACTTGCCAAAATTCACCACTTGGGTCACTATACTTGGTAGGGTTATTCATTACATAACCATATCGATTATAATTTTGAACATTATAAGGATCTTGAATGTTGTTGTCTGGTTGTAAAAATTTGTGTAGTTTATTGTCATACACTCTTCCATTCATGTTTATTAATCCTACTCCCAATAAATGCTCATGTCCTGTGTATCCTCTGTCTAAAAACATGGTGCTAGAATTGGTAGGAACAGTAGTATTACTTCCATAGCTGTATCTTAGCATAGAGCCCCATACATCAAACCATCGTTTTTCTAACACAGCTCCAGAACTGTTTGTAATAGCAACTATAGTACCTTGGTAGTCTCTATGTAAATAATTGTAACCATAATTTGTACCGTCATATCTTAAAATAACTGGTGCAGAATACCCATCGCCTCCTATATAAGTTATAAATTCATTTGTAGTGGTATTACCAACAGTCTTTCTTTTTATCTCAATTGTTCCATCAACACTATAAAACTTTCGAAACATTCTTGAATTCTTGTTTACTTGAGTGTTACCATAATACATTACTGATCTTTTGTTTTCATCATTATATTCAAAATCAATATTTTCCTTTCCTTCTTCAATAATGGTTACTGGGCTTTTAAAAAGATTGTACCCTATGTTTTGTTTTCTACCAGAATAGTATAATAGTGTTGATGATGTTGCAGTTTGGTCAATTGGTGTTATACTTGAGAGCGTGTAGGGTTTGTTTGAAATGTAGGCATATTCACCAACAGAATTAGAATCAATTGTTCCATTAGCATTGTATTCTTGAGTTTGAGAACCAATATTGTCATTATAGGTTGTCAGTCTATCGTTAGTATCATAAGTTATGTTTTCATTCCAACTTCCTACTCCAAATAAATTAGAAGTTCTGTTCAACAAATTACCATATATTGGGTCAAAAGTTGTTGCTAATGTCATAATATTAGTCGTCCCTTTTTGATGTTTAATTTGAGTAGGAAATCCGTAAAAGTCAAAATTATTACTTATTGTAATACCATTACCTAAAGTAGCTGTCAATACTTTTCCTTGAGAATTTACGGTGTTGTTTTGCCATAGTTTTGTTGTGCCAACAACAGTACTACTAGTCATATCATAAATTTGCCATGGGAAACCATTTTGATAGGTGTATTTTATCCATTTATCACTTACTTTATTGGTCGTTTGGTCTTTTGCGTAAAAGTGTTCTTTATCTTTTCTTCCATAAGCATCAAAAGTATAATCTTTTTGAAAAATAAACGAACCTGTTCTACTTTCAATAATTGAATTTAATCGTTTGAAATTATCATAACCATAAGTATAACTTATTGAATAATTGTTTGACGCATCTGTAAATAGTTTAGAAGTTAATAACTTTGAAGTTGGATTATAAGTGTAGGTAGTTGTTGTGTTTGTGGATGTAGTGGTTACATTATTATTGACAGTACCTGAAACTACTTTTGAGGTAACCCTACCAAAATTATCTAAATTATAGGTCGTTGTACCCTTTCCTACAACTTCTTCAGAAAGTAATTCGCCAAAATTGTTATAGCTATAATTGTATGTTCCAGCTGAAGGATCGATTAAAGTTTTTTTCCTTCCCCAACCATCTTGAATTATGGTAACATCAACACCGCTAGAAGTGGTAGTTTTGAGGTTTCCATTAGCAAAATAAGTATAGTTCACAGATTCTCCTGTGCCACCAATTGGCATCTCTGTAATAGAAACTACTTCACCTGTGGCGCTCTTTTGAGTCAACTTTGTTTTTTGTCCATCATTTTCACTAACTAACAGTCCATTATATTCATAAGTGGTAATTTTTCCATCCGATTGATCAGATTTTAAATGATTTGTTTGAATCAACCTTCCATAAACATCATATTGCATTTCATTCCAAACATCAAAAGTTCCTAAACCCTCAAACGACTCATAGTAAGGTAAACTAATAATAACTGGTTTGTCATTATTGTCATAATAAGTTGAGGTATAAGACCAAATTCCAGTAATGTTTTTTAATCCTTCATGACTTTTTCTCCCTAATTCATCATAAATCGTTTTATTAACAATACCATCATTTCTAGTAATAGTTTTTATTATTCCTCCAGAAGTAGAGTTTGTATAAGCTATTGTAGAATTTGTTGTTATACTCGTTCCTAAATAGTTGGTTTCAGTTATTTTTTTGCCCCATGTGTCGTAGCTAAATACTGTTTTAATAGGAAATCCTGTATTAGAAGGTAAATTTTCCGTTAAGATTAATCCATTACTTAAATTATATGTATAGGTTGTTTCTAAACCTTGTAGGTCAATTTTTTTAGTTAAAAATCTATTCGTACTATCATATTCAAAATTAGATATCCTATCGGCTACACCAGCAGATGACAAAGTTTTTTTTGTTATGTTTCCATAAACATCATAATCATTACTTTCGGTTAAAAAATCAGTCACTTGACCAGAATTAGTAGCTCTTTTCTTGATTTGTTTGACTAAATTATTATCATAAGTATAGCTCTCTTCAGTAATTGAAGCGTCTCCATTTGTTAGATTTGTTAATTCAGTTCTTTTACTATTTATTCTGCCTATGAAATATGGAATTGAGGTTGGTAAGTTATCAAAAGTATAATTTTCAATTCTTGTTTTACCAAGACCCGTTAAATCATCATAAACATTAGTGGTTTTCTTAATCAGATTATAAGTATCATATTCCGAAATGACCTCATTAGTTGTATTTTCAAGACCATTGATATTGATTATAGAAGTATTTCTTAATTTAAAAACTTTATTACTTAGTACTGGCGAATCATAGTTATCTGTAATTGGATTATAATTGTAAGAATAAAAGGATTTACTAATAAATGGATCTGTTGGTTGCAATACAGTTGTTGGTTGCAAAATACCAAGTGCTGTAAAAGAATCAAAAGGAGCGCCTCTTTTGCTGCTATCATAATTTGTTATTGTTGATACAGCTTGAGAATCATTAGTAAACCAGTTTGTTGTTAAAACAGATCTGAATCCTAAAAAACCTAAACCATCAATATTACCAGTAGCTCCGAAGTATTTATATAGTTTCTTCTTATAAACACTTGTGCTTATTCGTTCTAATTGACTTACCAATTTTAAATCAGAACTACTTGTTATATCATAATTGGGATATTGTTCTATTAGTCCTGCAGCAGTATATACATTATTTATATTATTTTTATTCGTATAAGTAATTTTTTCAACAACCCCATTTCCTTGTGTAATTTTTTGAAGATTCTGAATTTCTTTGATGTTAAAATCAAGAGATATCTTAATTAACGATTCAATTTGAGGATTAAAACTATAGTGTCTTGCTAAAGTTAATTCGGTTTTGTGTGGACTATTTTTGGATTTGTCAAATAAAAAAACAGGATAAACATAATTTAAATTATAAGTATTGGTAACAATATCTTTTGAAAAATATCTAAAACTCCAACTGCCATTTCCTGTTTTTTCACATAATGTTAAGTTTACACCATGAATATATTCATTATTAATAGCTGCAACGATTTTATAAGAGCTAATCTTTATAAAGTCCATTTTACCGTCTTGATTAAAATCAATAGTGAGAAATTGTAATTTCTCAATCGCATTTTGATCTACAGGTAAGCCAAAATCATTTGGTATTGTTTCTATTGTGAAAGTAACTCCATTTGAAATTAAAATTTCACCATTAAGTAAGTTTAATATATCAGCCTTGCCATCACCGTTATAATCTGCTACAGAAATAAGTTTTTTGTTTGATATGCTACTTGAAATATAATTTACATTATATGCAAAATTAATGATCTCTTCAAATTGATTATTGTTGTTTAAAGAATAAACTTTTAATGAACCAGAGAGAAATCCAACAAGATCTATTTTTCCATCACCATTAACATCACCAGACATTACATTGTCTAGAAAACCTATATTACTTTCAGATACATAATTGGATGTTAGTCTTCGGTCAAGATTTACAAAAGTACATCCAAGCGATGTGCTAGTATTATTGTTTGTAAATATTGGTCTCAAAAAAACATGATCAGTAAGTTTATCACCGTTGAAATCTCCCGTAATTGAATAATGATTCGTTCCTGAAGGACTAATTAGATTTGTTGGTATATTTTTTTCATAATCAAATGAAATAATATTGTTTGAATCAATATTGTATATTTTTATTTTTGAATTTGTAGGATTTATTATTTCTGGACCTATAACACAAAGTTTGTTTTTCGAATCTAGAGTTAAATCACTATTTAAGGCATTAATTGCAGACATCATTCTGAAATCAACTATGTCAGTTACAGTTAAACTTGATAACAGTTCTAACCAATTATTTGAATTAATACCATACAATTTTAGAGGCAATTTAGCTTTAAAGAATTCTTGATATCCATCACCATTAAAATCTCCTACCACTTTTACAAAATCTGTGGTATCGATATGGTGGTTATCTACGCCAGTTCTAGTTATAAACTCTGTTTGCTGAGAATTATTAAAATCCCCATAACTAAATAAAATGGGGTTTAAAGTTTTACTATTATCGCCATTTTTTTCAATAATACTAATTAATCTGTCATAATTTAAAAATAAATCATGTGATAATATGTAGTTTCTGAATCCTGTGTTATTACCTTTAACTATTATTTGACTCAGTACTTTACTGTTTATTGTTCCAATTCCAGCTTGATAAAACTCTTCATTCCTAGTTCTGTTTTTATAAACAAATTGTACCTCGTTAATTGGAGTATTATTTAAAATTGAACCATATTTTATGGAAGCTATATAAGCGCAGTTATTTGTTTGATTGTAAGTGTATGTAAGTCTAATTTTTTGTGGATTTTCCCAGTAGGTTAAATTGTAAACTAAATCACCAACTTTAGAATCAATTGAAAAACCGTAATAGGCAGAACTTCCATCTGGATATTCAGCTTTGAAATATAAATTTGAACCGTTTGCAAGAAGTGTAATTTTTAAGTTTGAAAAACTTTCTGTTTCATAAACAGAACCTGCAACACCATAAGTACCGCTTTTTAACATTAATCTTTGTCCATTAAGCGCAAATTTATCAGCGGTGTTCATGTTTACGGTACCATTTACTCCATCATGAAACTTTGTTGATGGTATTCTAGTGATAGCAGATAAACCTCCAATGTTCCATCCATATCCAGCTAATCCAGCACTTGATTGGCTGCTATAGGATAAACTTATTTTTGGTTCTACGCCATTAATTCCTGGCGGAACTGCAATGGGTAAATTATAATTGGCGGCTCCAGATAACGAAACCGAAAGTTCTCCAGCGGTTACTCCAACTTCAGATGAATTTCCAGTGCTTGTTGAGGCATTACCTGCTGTGCCACTTCCACCGTCTGCTGGCATAGTTCGGTTACTTACTTGAGAATTTGTTATTAAAGTAAACAATAGGGCGGTTACTAGTACTATTTTCTTCATGGTTATTGCTTTATAATTTTTATACTTTTTTTATCGCCTTCTTCGTAAATTAATAAAAGGTTGTAATAACCTGTTGGATAATCTACAAAAGATATTTTAATTATTTCTTCGTTCTTAACTAAAACAGTTTTTAATAGTTGTCCATTCATTGAATATAGTTCTATAGCAGATAATGGTTTTAGTTCATTATTTTCCCATTTTATATAGAGCTCTTCTAAAACTGGATTCGGATAATATAAAACTTCATTTTCTTCCAGCATTTCATTTTTAGAAATTGTTTCAGATGTTTTGTAAACTGCATTTTTCGCAGCACAATTTGTACAAATTGATCTTTCAATTTGATTACCAGCAGTGTCGTAAAAAAATTTAATTCTTGAAATAGATGGACTTTGTCCAAAAGAAAAGCCGATAATAAATAACATCAAAATAGTGATTTTGTTTTTCATAATAGATTTGGTTTAGTTTTTTGATAAAAAAATGGCATGGTACTTTATCTATCGTCACTAGAGGTGCTGGTAAGTACCTTGAACACGAATAAACAAAGCCCACACCAAGGTATGGGCAAGGATCACTCTTGTGTTCAATTCAAAGAAAATTACCAGCTTTCTAATTGACAAGAATAAAGCAATGCTTTATATTTTTTAGTAAAGAAAGAACGTCATAAAATTATGTTAACAAACGTAATTAAAATATTTTATACAAAAAAGCAAAATAATAAAAAATTATGCGAAAAAAAATTTGGGTAAGGTTGTTGTCCAACATTTTAGAGTAAAAGATTTTTTATTTTATTCTTTAATTTCTTTCTTTTATGGTTTACTCTATTGAGGCAACTAGAAGATAAAAAAAATTGTTTTTTATTGTAACGGTTCTTTGTGTTAAAAAAATTGTATCGTAAATTTCTATAATTTAGTAATAATAAATTCAGATCTTCTGTTGGCTTGATGTTGCTCTTCGGTGCAATTGGATTCGTTGGTGGGTTCACAACCGCAATCGTTTACTAGTTGCGACTCACCATAGCCTTTTCCTGTCAGTCTTGATTTTGCAATACCTTTTTCTACTAACCACATTATAGTTGATTTGGCTCTTTTGTTTGATAATGTCCTGTTGTATTTGGCTGTTTGACGACAATCGGTGTGCGAACGAACGTCAATTTCCATCGTTGGATTTTGTTCCATAACATCTAAGATTTTAGCCAATTCTACCGCAGCATCTGGTCTAATGAATGATTTGTCTAAATCAAAGTAGATGATTTTGATATCGAAAGCTTTGGCTAAATCATCTCCTGTTTGTACTGATTTTTGTATTTTCTCAAGTTCTACAGAGACAAATGATTTACCTGATTCTTCTTGGGTTATAGTTGCTGTTTCTAAAGTGTTGTACTCTGGTTTTTCTGTTTTGATGTAGTATTTTGTACCACAATCAACTTTTCCAAAATTGAACTCCCCTTCTTTATCTGAAAGTACTTCTTGCAACACTTTGTAGTTAGCATCCGATAGTGTTACTCGTGCTCCAGAAAGTGGTAATCCTGTTTCTTTATGGGTTACAACTCCAGTTAAAAATTGCTCACATTCTAGTTTCTTAGTTTCTTTAAATCTGTAAATATCATCACCACCTTGTCCGCCATCTCTGTTGGAAGTAACATATCCTATTCGTGTTGATGTATTGACAAGGTAGGCAAAATCGTCTTTCGAACTGTTTATTGGTTCGCCCACATTTTCTACTTTTTGGTAGCTTCCATCGGCTTGCTCTTTAGCTACAAAAACATCTAATCCTCCAAGTCCTGGGTGTCCATCTGAGGCAAAATAAATTTCGTTCTCATTGGTCACCATCGGAAAAGTTTCTCTTCCTTCAGTGTTGATGGTAGTTCCTAAGTTTACAGGTTTACCATAGCTACCATCTGAATTTAGGGCTACTTTAAACAAATCTGATTGTCCTAAAGTACCTATCATATTGGATGCAAAATATAATGTTTTCTCATCTGCACTTAATGCCGGATGTGCCACACTGTATTCATTGCTATTGAAGGGTAACTCGGTTATATTACTCCATTTATCGTCAACTATTGTGGCTTTATATAATTTTAATAAAGTTGTTTTATGAGCATCTTTACCTTTCTTTTTGTTAAGGAAATTGTTTCTTGTAAAGAACACTGTTTTACCATCTTTGGTAAAGACTGGTGTAGATTCATTGAACTTTGAATTTAAGGCACCTCCAAATCTTTCTGGAGTTGACAAAGCACCTTGTTCTTCTATTTTGGCGCTATATAAGTTGGTAAAATTTTCGCCTGTCCAAGAATGTCTTTTGTTAAAAAATCCACCAGTATCTCTGGCTGAGGCAAAAACTACTTTGTTGCCTGAAAAAGTACTTCCATAATCAGAATACTCGGAATTGATTTCGGCATTTTCTATAGTATAGCGTCCAGAGTTTTTCTTGATTTGTGCCAAATAATCTTTCTGAGCTGTAGCTAATTTAGCACGTAAATCATTACCGTTTTTCTGATTAAATTTAACCAACATTTCATTGGCTTTTTTGTAATCTTTTATCGCTTTTAATGATTGTGCATAACGATAATAATACTCTGGCGCAACAACTTGTGTGAAGGCAAATAACTCGCCATACCATTTGGCAGCATTATCTAAATCGGCTTTAAAATAATACGAATCACCTAGCTTTTGTAACATCTCTTTCGATTTGTAACCTTTAGCAAAAATACGCTCATAGGTTTTTATAGCATCAACATAAGCAAACTTATTAAATTGTTGGTCGGCTTTGGATTTTAGTAACTTCTGACTTGACATACATACAGAAACTAAGCAGGCAACTACTAGATATATGATTCTGTTTTTTTTCACCATGATACTATTGTTTTTTTTTGGAGTTCGTGACCCGAGCCTGTAAGGCAAACAGATGTAATAATCTTTGATTTCATGATAATCTCTTTTTAGAAAAATCTTGGTGACACTATTCGGTCTTGACGTTTAAATAATTCAAATCGTAAAAAAATTTCGTGTGAACCAGAATTGTAATTATCTAATTTGGTCGATTCCAAATCATATCCATATCCAATATATAAACCCTCGCTAACCTGAAATCCTGCCATAGCACTTACGGCAGCACTCCATCGCCATGCAGCTCCCAAAACAAACTTCTCATTAATTAAAAAGTTTCCAGATAAATCGAACTGTAATGGTGCTCCCTCAACTACTTTTGATAAAAAGGCTGGCTTGAATTTTAAGTTGGAACTCAAATCAAAAATATAACCCCCAATTAAATACAAGTTCAAATGCTCTTTATAAACCGCTATATCATTGTCATCATATCGCTTGGTCTCAAAGAAATTTGGCAACGATACTCCTACATAGAACTTATCAGAATGAAAATAAACTCCTGCTCCAATATTAGGTGAAAAAATGTTGTTCAAATTCTGCAACAACGGATCACTTTGATTTTGAACCTTTAATTTATTTATATCTAAATTAAACAAATTAGCCGTTGTTTTTATCCCAAAAGACAACTTATAGCTCTCTGAAGTTTTTATAGTATAAGACAAATCCGCAGAAATAGTGTTCTCAACTGTAGGTCCAATTTTATCATTAACAAACGATAATCCAACTCCTAAATTACTATTATTAAAAGGTGCGTTTATAGAAAAAGTATTGGTTGTTGGAGCGCCATCTAAACCAACCCATTGCGTTCTGTGTAATCCAAAAACACTCAAAACTCCTCTAGATCCTGCATAAGCTGGATTCACATTAATTGTGTTGTACATGTATTGAGTATATTGTGCATCTTGCTGAGCATTAGTCAAAAAACCAAAAGTTAACATAGCAAAAAATAGTATTTTTGTTTTCATCTATTTGGGTGTTCAAATAATAGTTTAGAATTAGATATCCTCTATAATGATTTTTCTTAACAAATATAAAGATACGTTTTTAGTTTAAAACTAAACAATATTCTCCTTCTAATTATTTTTGAATAATGAATAATCTAAAACAAGCCCAAAAATATATTTCTTTTGTACCATTAATTTTAAATCAAAGATTTATAGGTTTAAAAACAGCATCCATGATTTTAAAATACGCACAAATACCTTTTTTATCTGCAAATAAAAGATACTATTTTAAAATTCAAATCCTCTTTAACTTTGTATCTTTGCGCATAATTTCATAAAATGAGAATAGACATTATCACTTTATTACCTGAATTACTTCGAAGTCCGTTTGAAGCATCTATTATGAAGCGAGCAATTGATAAAGGCTTAGTAGAAATTCATTTTCATAATTTAAGAGACTATACTACTAACAAACAGAAATCGGTTGACGACTATCCTTTTGGAGGTGGTGCTGGCATGGTGATGATGATTCAACCCATTGACGCATGTATAACCCATTTAAAAAGTGAAAGATCCTACGATGAAATCATATATATGTCGCCAGATGGAGAAACTTTGAACCAAAAGATGGCAAATACGGCATCGATGTATGAAAACATAATAATCTTATGCGGACATTACAAAGGAGTTGACCAACGAGTTAGAGATCATTTTATTACTAAAGAGATTTCCATTGGCGATTATGTTTTAAGTGGAGGAGAAATTGGCGCTATTGTTTTTTGCGATGCTATAATCCGATTAATTCCGGGAGTTTTATCAGATGAAACTTCGGCACTGACCGATAGTTTTCAAGACGGACTTTTATCTGGACCAATATACACTCGACCAGCAGATTATAAAGGATGGAAAGTTCCAGAAGTTTTAACCAGTGGTCACTTTGCTAAAATTGACAAATGGAGAGAAGATAGGGCATTTGAACATACAAAAAATAGACGACCAGATTTGTTGGAATAAATTCCAAAAAGTAAATTCCAAATTCCAAAGTTTTTATAACCTAATTTAAAAAAATTTTGGAATTTGGAATTTGAAAATTGATTTTTTTACTTATCTTTGTCCCCACATTTGACCAACCTCTGGCGAAAACCGTGAATGTTGCTCAGATTTTAAACCATAATTAGCATTAAAAATGGCAAATTTAGTAGATTTCGTAAATAACGAATTATCAACAAAAAAAGATTTCCCTACATTCGGAGCTGGTGATACTATCACTGTTTACTACGAAATTAAAGAGGGTGAAAAAACAAGAACTCAGTTTTTTAAAGGAGTTGTTATTCAAAGAAAAGGTACTGGTATCACTGAGACTTTTACCATCCGTAAAATGTCAGGTGCCGTTGGTGTAGAGCGTATCTTCCCAGTTAACATGCCAGCTTTGCAAAAAATTGATTTGAACCAAAGAGGTAAAGTTAGAAGAGCTCGTATCTATTACTTTAGAGAACTAACTGGTAAAAAAGCAAAAATCAAAGAAAGAAGAAGATAATTCTAAACTTTCTAATTATAAAAGAAGCTTCGATAGTATCGAGGCTTTTTTTATGCAAAAAAATCAACACAAAATTATTAAATTCACAATTTAAGTTCTATAAAATATCAAATTCATAAATCAATCGATTTCGTAATTCAACTATAATAAAATTAACTACTTATTCTTATATTTGTCACCGCGAAATTTTATAAAACAAACAACAAAACCTTATACATTATGGCAAAAATTATAGTAGCCAATCCAGTAGTTGAATTGGATGGCGATGAAATGACACGAATTATTTGGAGTTTCATTAAAGAACAATTAATCCTTCCTTATCTTGATTTAGATATCAAATACTACGATTTAGGAATTGAAAGTAGAGAAGCAACTAAAGACCAAATTACCATTGATTCTGCTGAGGCAATAAAAAAATACAATGTTGGTATTAAATGTGCTACTATTACACCAGATGAAGAACGCGTTAAAGAATTCAACCTTTCTGAAATGTGGAAATCTCCAAACGGAACTATTAGAAATATTGTTGGAGGAACTGTTTTCCGTGAACCAATTATTATGAGTAATGTTCCAAGATATGTTCAAGGTTGGACTAAACCAATTGTTATTGGTCGTCATGCTTTTGGAGATCAATACAAAGCAACAGATAAAGTTATTAAAGGAAAAGGAACATTAACCATGTCTTTTACAAATGAAGCTGGTGAAACAACTGAGTGGAAAGTTTATGATTTTAAAGGCGATGGTGTAGCAATGTCTATGTATAATACTGATGAAAGTATTTATGGATTTGCTCATTCTTCTTTTCAAATGGCTTTGACTAAAAAATGGCCATTATATCTTTCAACAAAAAACACCATTTTAAAAGCTTATGATGGAAGATTCAAAGATATTTTTGAAGAAGTGTATCAACAACACTATAAAGCTGATTTTGAAGCTAACGGAATGACTTATGAGCACAGACTTATCGACGATATGGTTGCCTCTGCAATGAAATGGAATGGTGGTTTTGTTTGGGCATGTAAAAACTATGATGGAGACGTTCAATCAGATACTGTTGCACAAGGATTTGGTTCTTTAGGATTAATGACTTCTGTATTGGTAACTCCAGATGGAAAAACAGTTGAAGCAGAAGCGGCACACGGAACAGTAACTCGTCATTATAGAGAACACCAAAAAGGAAAAGCTACTTCAACAAACCCAATTGCATCTATATTTGCTTGGACAAGAGGTTTAGAACATAGAGGTAAATTAGACCAAAATCAAGAACTAATAGATTTTTGCTTAAAATTAGAACAAGTTTGTATAGAAACTGTTGAAAGTGGTAAAATGACTAAAGATTTAGCCATGTTGGTAAAACCAGAAGGATTAACGTCTGCAGATTACTTAACTACAGAAAATTTCTTAGCAGCTATCAAAGAAAACTTAAACAAAAAATTAGCATAATCTATTAATCCAACAATAAAAAAGGCGACTCTATTTGTCGCCTTTTTTATTTATTACCTGATTGCTCCTCTAAACCTTTCTTTTTATATACTTTTATAGTAGCCCGATATCCTTCATTTAAACCCCAAAACTGCTCGGTTATCATCTTACCATTTCCATCAACAAATGAAAATTGCCCTGTGTTTGGAAAGGACAAACCTATATTGAGAGCTTCAATTTGAATCACATTCAAACCTTCCTTTAAAACATAATCATACCTTTGATAACCAGAATCCAAATCAACTACTTTAGTTACTATTTCTCCATTTAACCAAATTCTAACCAAATCGCCATCGATGGCACTATAATCTCTTGCAGAAATCTTAATTTCGTTGGTATAGACAGTATATTCGCCTAGAAAAATATCGCTATTAAGAATCTCTCTTGAAATTCCTTCTTGAGCCATTTTAGCTTGAACTTTTTCCGTGTAAATTTCTGAAACACTTCTTGTTTCGAAAGTTTTTGGCGTTGTTACCTCACCTACTTTAGGAATTTTTGGCAAAGCTTTTAACAAAATATCTTCTTTTTCTTTAAAAAATTGACTTTCAAATTTTATTGCAGGAGCAACAGTAGTTGGAGAATTTTCAGGTAAAATTGCTTTCTTCTTAGTAGCTTTGTTGGGCATGGCACTAATATTTACCTTTCTTTTAGTTTGCTCAAATTGGGCTTGAGAACTAAACGAAAAACAAATTAAAAATGTGACAAAAAAAACAATCTTTACCATATCTAATTAAAGTGTAAATATATTCAAAAAAGAAACAAAATTTTTTAATTATTAACCATACATTAACATTCGTTACGCAACAACATGCCTAATAAATTGTCAAATTTGCAAAACTAAATCAAAGATTATGCCTTTCAATAGATTACTGTCAATACTTTTATTTGCAATTAGCACAATATCTAGTTTTTCTCAAGAAAAATATACCATTAGCGGAACCATTTCAGATAAAAAAAATAATGAAACTTTAATTGGTGTAAATGTTATAATTAAAGGAACCAAATCATTTGCAATTACTAATGAATATGGCTTTTATTCACTAACACTTCCCAAAGGCGATTATGAAATAAGCATCAGCTATATAAGCTATGAAACTATTGAAGAAAAAATTTCATTAAATCAAAATATAAAAAAAAATTATAGTTTAGTTGAAAGTGGTGAACTATTAGAAGAAGTAATCATAAAAGAAAAAGTGGGTACCAATACTAGAAAACCTGAAATGAGTGTCAATAAAATGTCTATTGCTACAATAAAACAAATGCCTGTTGTATTGGGAGAAGTAGATATTATCAAATCCATTTTATTTCTTCCTGGTGTAACCAATGCTGGCGAGGGCCAATCGGGTTTCAATGTTAGAGGTGGTGGAGCAGACCAAAATTTAGTGCTTTTAGATGAAGCAACTATCTATAATTCTTCTCACCTATTTGGTTTTTTCTCTGTTTTTAATCCAGACGCAATAAAAGATTTAAAATTATATAAAGGTGGTATTCCTGCACGATTTGGCGGAAGAGCATCGTCTGTTTTAGATATTTATCAAAAAGACGGAAACAGTACCGGATTTCACATGAATGGCGGTATTGGTCTAATTTCAAGCAGATTACTTGCCGAAGGTCCAATTGTTAAAAACAAAGGTTCCTTTATCTTTGCTGGTAGAGGCTCCTATGCGCACTTATTTCTAAAATTATCCAACAATGATAATTCAGCCTATTTTTATGATTTGAATACCAAATTAAATTATAAACTAAACAAAAACAACAATTTATACCTTTCAGGATATTTTGGTAGAGATGTATTCTCATTAAATCAAAGCTTTACAAACACCTACGGTAATTCAACATTAAATCTACGTTGGAATCACCTTTTTTCAGACCAATTATTTTCTAATTTATCTTTAATTTATAGCGATTACTATTACGGACTTAATTTAGATTTTGTTGGTTTCAATTGGGATTCTGGGATCAAAAATTACAATCTTAAATACGATTTCAAATATTATTTATCTGATAAAATTAAAATGAATTTTGGTGCCAATGGAATTTATTATGATTTTAACCCAGGAACCATTGAGCCTTCTAGAAGTGACTCGGGAATTAACTTTCGCCAATTAGAAAAGAAATATGCTTTTGAACCAGCTTTTTATGTAGGAGCCGAACAAAAACTAACCGACAACATCAATATTGAATACGGATTAAGATACAGTTTATTCTATCGTTTAGGAAATTCTACTCAAAATATTTATGCTAACAATCAAGCAGTAACTTTTGATAATGATTTAAAAATCTATGAAAAAGCAACTCCAATTGGAACAGAATATTATGGTAAAAACAAAGTCATTGCAGATTTCAATAATTTAGAACCTCGCTTTTCAGTGGCATACGAATTGGACCAAAACAAATCGGTTAAAGCCAGTTACAACAGAATGGTTCAATATTTACAATTAGTTACCAATACAGCCTCACCCACTCCATTAGACGTTTGGACTCCTAGTGATAATTTCATAAAACCTCAAATAGCCGATCAAATAGCGGTTGGGTATTTTGCGAATTTTAAAGAAGATGCCTATTCTCTAGAAGTAGAAAGTTTTTTTAAAAAAGTAAAAAATAGAATGGATTATAT
>JFJP01002634.1_pt1 | contig 17745 bp, 18 predicted proteins | sample 431651 | NCBI WGS metagenome assembly JFJP01 (sample SAMN02602958, study PRJNA72255) | Microbial mat metagenome, whole genome shotgun sequencing project. | biome: fresh water; feature: sink hole; material: water; isolation source: purple microbial (photo- and chemosynthetic) mats found in...
ACGCCGAAGTCCTCCAGCACGCGCGCCGCCGCCTGCAGGGTCGGCCAGTCCGAGTCCGATCCCATGACAATGCCGATCAGGGGTTCTGCTTTGGCGGAGCGTTTCATGCCGATTCCTCCATAAGGGGTTGCTGGCGGGAAGCCGATACGGCAGGAAAGTTTCGCCGACGCGATAGCCGCCGATCCAGCGTGCGTCCCGCCCGCTCCGCCGCGCGGTCGATAGCGACGTAGAGATCGGCTTCGGTGTCCTCGATGGCAACCGCAGTCGAGCCCTTGAGGCGGATTTCGATGCCGCAGCGTTTGTCGACACCGCCGCGCGGGCCATTCACATCGGACAGGCGCACAACGATCCGTGAAACGCTATCGCGGCCGTGATTCAGCGCATAGGCGAGGCGGCGGGCCACATGCTCGCGCAGCCCCTCGGTCAGGGTGAAGTCTTGCGCGTGGATTTGGATGTTCATGGAATCTCCTTGGGTCGGGTGAGCACACAGCTGGATTATGAGCATCTTGATTGTTCGTAACAAACAGATAATAATTAGCGCTTTATTCGAAAAAAACGAACAATAGGCGCGCTGTCATGCTCAATTACAAACACCTGCATTACTTTCTTGCCGTTGCCCGTTCGGGTGGCGTCATCCGTGCGGCGGAGCGGTTGCATCTGACGCCGCAGACACTCTCCGGGCAGATCACCCAGTTTGAGGAACGACTCGGTGTACCGCTGTTCCGCCGCGCCGGACGCCGCCTCGAACTGACCGAAGCCGGACGGCTGGCGCAGTCCTACGCCGAGGAAATCTTCCAGACCGGTGCCGAACTGGAAGACCTGCTGAGGAACGGCGGCGAGGAACGCTTCATCACCGCCTGCTCGCGCCGGTGCTGGAGCTACCCGAGGCCGTGCGCCTGGTGTGCCACGAAGATCATCTCGACAGACTGCTGGCCGATCTCGCCATCCACCGCCTGGACATGGTGCTGGCCGACCGGCCCATGCCGCCGGGAACGGATATCAAGGGTTACAGCCATCCGCTGGGCGAATCGGCACTCGCCTTCATGGCGGCGCCCGCACTTGCCGAGCGGCTGACCGGCAATTTCCCGGCTTGTCTTGATGGGGTGCCGCTGCTGCTGCCCGGCCGGGACAGCGCACTCCACAGCGCCTTGCCGCGCTGGCTTGAGCGGCAGGAAATCCATATGCGTATCGTCGGTGAATTCGACGACAGTGCCTTGACAAAGGCCTTTGGCGAAGCCGGTGCCGGCGTATTTACCGCGCCGGCGGCGAGCTTGCCGGATGTCATGGCCCACTACAAAGTCGTCAGCCTGGGCGAAACCGAAGATCTGCGCGAGCGGTTTTTCCTGATTTCCGCAGAGCGGCGGTTAACCCACCCCGCCACGAGGGCGGTCAGCGAAGGCGCCCGCGCTGGATTGTTTGCATCCCCGTAACTTGCGCCAGCATCTGCGCGGGAGGGGCGACGGATTTATTCATCGAGTTTTCGGCAAGCAGCCAGTGCGCCAACCGCTTTCCCGGTGGCATCGAACAGCCGCAGGGTGCGGGCTACTTCCCCAGCAACGGCCACACGTACTGCATCTATCGCCCGCAGATATCCTGCCTCGATATTGGCCAACGCATCCGATGACGCGGCGGCAGCTACATCAGACAAGGCAGTGAAGTAGTTGATCTTTGCTACCCCGCACTCGATCAGGCCGCGATACTCCTCGTCCGCCAGCCCCGACCCACCATGGATGACCAGCGGCACACGTACGGCTTGCGTAATGTCTTTCAGGCGACCCAGGTCCAATCGCGGCTCGCCGATCAGGTGGCCATGTACGGTCCCGACTGCCACCGCCAGGCAATCGACGCCGGTCGCCGCGACAAAGTCCGCCGCCTCCCCGGGAGCAGTCAGGCGCATCTGCCCGGGATGGCGCTGCGCCTCCTCGCCAAGAACACCGGGAACGTAGCCAAGCTCTCCTTCAACCATCACGCCATGGGCATGCGCCAGTTCGACTACCGTGCGGGTGGCCGCAGCATTCGCCGCGAACGGCAGATCCGAAAAGTCCGCCATCACCCCATGACAACCGAGACGAATCGCCGTCTCGATCGAGTCGCCGCCACTCGCATGGTCAAACAGCAGGGAAACCGGCACGCCCGCCCGCTGCGCCGCCGATTGGGCTGCCTTGATGAGCGCCTGAAAGTCGTAATGAATCTGATGGGCCTCGGCAAAGCCGAGGATCACGGGCGCCTGCTCCGCTTCGGCCGCGTCGAGGACAGCGCTGATGAAACTACTGTCTACCACCTGATAGGCGCCCACGGCATAGCGGTGCGCACGGGCATGGTTGATCAGGTCTTTCATGGCAACGAGCGGCATCGACGATTTCCTCAGGCTGAGCGTGACGGATGGGGAATTGTTTGTGGGGCATGCAAACGAGCCAACTTGAGGAGATCGACACGATCCAAGCACTGGAATGCCTGCAGCAATGGCGGCACGCGTGCCATTCTTCGAATCTTCAATGGCGAGGCAGGCGTTCCCCGGCAACCCCAACTGCTCGAGAACCCAGCGATAAATGTCGGGTGCCGGTTTCTTGGCAGTGGCCTGCTCGCCGGAACCAATCACCTCAAAACAATCCGGCGGCAAGTCGGCCAACGTCGTTGCAAGCAGCACGTCGACATTGGCACGCGAGGTGGTGGTGGCAATCGCGAGCCGGATATCCGCTTCGACCAACTCCCGGATCAGGCGCACGACACCGGGTCGCGCCGGTGCCAGGCCCATTTCGACGCGGCGCTCATAGACGCGCGTCTTGCGCCGGTGCAGCCGGGCGATGAACTCCATGCCATCCGGCTGGGCAAGGCGCGCCGAATCGACGCAGCGGCAGTAGTGGGCCAGCCGCTCTTTGCCGCCGGCTACCGCGAGCAACTCGATGTAGAGTTCGACATCCCAGTGCCACGGCAGGCCGAACTCCTTGAACGTGACGTTGAAGGCCTGCCGGTGTGCTTCCTCGGTGTCCGCCAGCGTGCCATCAACGTCGAAGATCACCGCTTTCAGAGTCATCTCTCGGCTTTCCGCAGTCGCATTTCCAGTTCCTCGGTCATCAGCGCTAAGGCCTTGTTGCGCACCTTGGGTGCGCCCTGGTGGTAATCACGCACGGTACAGGGCACCGGTTCATGCAAGGCGGTACGGCCGACATCCTGAAATTCGCTCCACGCGACGACCGGCATGTCGTAGAGGCTGGAATCTACCAATACCCATTCCCGTTCGTCGAGCAGCATCGACATGGGCGGCAAATTTTCCAGGCCAAAGCAGGTTGGCCGATGGATATTCCTCCAGTAGCGTCGCCACACGTTCCATACCTCGGCGGGTATGCGCGAGGGGTATTCGCTGAGGGCGGGACAGTCGCGCAGACGTTCGTACATGGTCGGCCGGTTTCTTCACTCGTCCTCACCCAGCTCCGGGTCCCAGCCCTTGGTGCGCGCGGTCTGGATCGCCCGTTCATACAGTTCGCCATGGCGCTTGAGCAATTCCGGCGGCAGGCGGCTGGGCAGGTTGGCGTACTTGTCCCACTCGTTCTGTACCTGCTCCATCAAGGTCTGCATGCGACCGCCGCTCCAGCCGGTGCAGTCCTCGGTCTCAGGAAGCAGGCCAAACAGCCAGCCATCGAGCACGATGCGGCCGAGTTGGGTGAGTCCGTGCTTGTCGTTGTTGAGTCCAGCGTATGTGGTTTCCATGGTGTCTCTCCTATCGGGTCAGACCAGCATATAGGAGCGGGAGCTTCTCAGGCAAGCGCTGGACATGATCCACCACCATGTAATTCTTCTGGCCGAAGATCCGCGAAACGTAGTTGTCGGCGCGTGGGTCGAGGCTCATGCAGTAGGTGGTGACGCCAAGCTTCGCGACTTCTTCCACCGCCTTCTTGGTGTCGTAGCGCAGGTATTGCGGATCGCGCACATCCACGTCGGCCGGCTCGCCGTCGGTGATGACGATCAGCAGCTTCTTCGCTGAACGTTGTAGCTTGAGATGATGGCCGGCGTGGCGGATCGCCGCGCCCATGCGGGTGGACAGCTGCCCGGTCATGCCGGCCAGCTTCGCTTTTGGCACCTCGTCCCAGTGCTGGTCGAAGTCCTTGAAGCGGTAGTACTCGACATCGTGGCGCCCATCCGAGCAGAAGCCGTGGATGGCGAATGGATCACCGACCTTGTTGATCGCATCGGCCAGCAGCACGCAGGCCTGTTGGGTGAGTTCGCGCACCGAATACTCCTGGTCCTGCACCTTCTCGTTGGTCGATTCCGACAGGTCGAGCAGCACCAGGATCGAGAAATCGCGCGTCTTGCGCACGCTGCGCATCATGATGCGCGGATCGGGCTGGTTGCCGAGGCGGATGTCGGTGAAGCTGGCGATGGCGGCATTGATGTCGATTTCGTCGCCATCCTCGAGACGGCGGATACGCTGCACGCCCTGCGGCTGCATGGCGTCGAGCAGGAACTTCATGCGATGGATTTCGCGCTTGTACTGAGCGGTAATGCCGTCGATGATCGCCAGGTCGCCGGACTTGGCGCGCTTTTCCAGCACGGTGGCCCAGGCCGGACGTTCCAACTGGATCTGGTAATCCCATTCGGAATAATGGAAGGGATCGGAGACCGGCTCCTTGCCTTCGAGCTCGTTGAAACTCTTGGCGCCGCCGGGATACTGGTCGCCGATGTTTTCATAGCCAAACAGCTCGGTGCCAAGCACCCAGATTTCCTCGGCATCGTCGCCGGCCGTCTCGACGTCGATCTCGTTGGCCATTTCCATCACGTTAACGTACTTGCGTACTTGCTTGACGGATTCATAGCCGGCGCTGGCGGCCTTGGTGAAATCGAATTCCTCGAAGGCCCAGAAATAGCGGTTGTCGTCGCGGTAGGGGGCGCTGAGCAAATCGGTACGCGGATTGAACGGGAGGCGCTTCTGGCCGAAGCTGTGCGCGAGTTGCACGCCGATTTCCCAGGACGTCAGGTTGCTGTCGAGTTTGTCCTGAGCCAGCGCAAACAAGGTGCGGGCCTCGACGATCCACGGATCGTTGTCCTGATAACTGTCGTCGAGCAAGGCGCGGGCAAGGCGGTTGAGGTAATCGCCCATGCTGCCTTGCATCGCGGGCGTCGCCGTGTGCAGCTTGCTCCAGAGTTGCTTGAGGCCGGGGAAACGCCGGATCGACAAGGTCTCGACGCGCGCATCCTCGATGACGCTGATCACCGCCATCTGCATGGGATTGAGCGCCTCGGCGGAAATCGGCTGCTTCGTCTCGACCACGTGGGCGGCGCAATGGGCGGCGGTGGCGCGATACAACTCCAGGCCGGACACCGGCTCATGGCCTTCTGGCGCGAAATCGTCGAAGGCATCCGGCACGTGCAGCAGGTAGTCCTCGATGTAGGGACGGTAGCCCTCGCGGGTTTCGAAGTCACCCGAGGTGGGCCGCATGAAAAAGTCGCGCGCCCACAATGCCCGCAGGTACATGTTGATGCGTCGCTGCACATCCACCAGCAGCGTGCCCTTGCGCTCCTTCTGCAACATCGCCAGCGACTCCTTGGAGTCGAGACTGAAATAGCGGATCTGCTCTTCGTAGTTGGTGCGGTGGGCGTGCGCCCCCCACAGCGCCCAGCGGCGCAGGCCGCCGAGGGTGAGGTGCTGGAACAGGATCTCCAGCTTGTCCAGCATCGGCCGCACGCCGCGCGGCGCCTGCGCGATCAGGGTATTGATGAAGCGCAGGTACTTGCTGAACAGCTCGGCATCGCCGAGCCGGTTGGCAGCGGTGGCTGAGGTGGCGAGCAGCAGTTCGATCACCGCCCCGGAAGTGCGCGAGGCCAGTTCCAGCGAGGCGGTGGCCAGGTCGCCGACGACATCCTCGCCGACCTCCTTGGCGACCATCGGTGCTTCCTCGATCCAGGTTTCCACCAGCGAGTCGCCCTTGCCCAAGCCGCGAATCGCGGCGGCACCCTTCAGGTAGTTATCCAGGCCGCGTGGCGAGAACACCTTGGTCGCCTCATGCCAGTTGGCCTCTAGCGCCTGCCGGCTGTGCGGCGACAGGTCTTCCAGCAATTCGGCGTAGTCGGCAAGGTTGAAGGACATGGCAGGCGGCCTTTAGAAGAAGGTGGTTACCGCAGCATCGAGCGCATCGCGCATGTCGGGATCGTCGGTGATCGGGCGCACCAGCGCGACGCGGCAGGCAGCCTGCGGATTCACGCCCTTGGCGATCAGTGAGCCGGCGTAGATCAGCATGCGGGTTGACAGGCCTTCGTCGAGGCCGTGGCCCTTCAGGTTGCGCGAACGTTCGGCGATGGATACCAGCTTGCCAGCCATGTCGGCACTGGCGCCGGATTCATGCGCGACGATCTCGGTTTCGATAGCGTGTTCGGGGTAGGTGAAATCGAGGCCGCCAAAACGCTGCTTGGTCGACTGCTTGAGGTCCTTCATCAGGGACTGATAGCCCGGGTTGTAGGAAATCACGATCTGGAAATCGGGATGGGCGTGGACCAGCTCGCCCTTCTTTTCCAGCGGCAGCACGCGACGGTTGTCGGTCAGCGGGTGGATCACCACGGTGGTGTCCTGGCGCGCTTCGACCACTTCATCGAGGTAGCAGATCGCGCCGTGCCGCGCGGCGATGGCCAGCGGGCCATCCTGCCATTCGGTGCCCTGGGCGGAGAGCAGAAAGCGGCCGACCAGGTCGGAGGCGGTCATGTCTTCATTGCAGGCGACCGTGATCAACGGTTTGTTCAGCTTGTGCGCCATGTATTCGACGAAGCGCGTCTTGCCGCAGCCGGTCGGTCCCTTGAGCATCATCGGCATGCGCACGGCGTACGCCGCCTCGAATAACTCCACCTCGTCGGCGACGGCGCGATAGTAGGGTTCCTGGGTGATACGGTATTGCTCGATCAGATCATTCATGTTCCGCTCCGCTGATAAAAAAGCCCTGCCGCCGAAAAGGGGGAGGCGGCAGGGCAACCACACACCTTTTACGGCAAGCCGCTTAAATCGTCTTGCCGCGGAAGATGACCATGGAAGCACCTTGCGACTGCTTGAAGTTGTCGTAACCGACCAGACGCACGTGGTTATTCGGGTTGGCCTTGTGGCAGGCTTCTGCTTCGGCCAGCACGCGATCCACGTCGGTTTCGCCGAACATCGGCAGCTTCCACATGTACCAGTACGAGTCCATCAGGTACTCGGGTTCGGTGTGCTCGATGGCCGGGTTCCAGCCCTTCTTCACCAGATACTCGACCTGCTTGCGGATGCTCGCCGCGTCCATGGCGGGCAGGTAGGAGAAGGTTTCGAACTTCCGGCTGGCGGGGTCGGAAAGGCGGGAGCTGTAATCCATGACTTCTGACATTTGATTTCCTTTCGAATTGGGTTAAGCGTGTGTCGACATGGTGTCGAGTTACTTGTGGGCGACGTCAAGCTTGTCGACGGTGTCGAACTCGAACTTGATCTCTTTCCAGGTTTCCATGGCGATCTTCAGCTCGGGGGAATTCTTGGCGGCTTCGGTGAGGACGGTCTTTCCTTCCTTCTCGACGGCGACGCCCTTGTTGCGTGCTTCGACGCAGGCTTCCAGCGCGACGCGGTTGGCAGCGGCGCCGGCGGCGTTGCCCCAGGGGTGGCCGAGCGTGCCGCCACCAAACTGCAGCACCGAGTCGTCACCGAAGATGGTGACCAGCGCGGGCATGTGCCAGACGTGGATACCGCCGGAGGCGACGGGCAGCACGCCGGGCATGGAGCCGAAGTCCTGGTCGAACATGATGCCGCGGCTGCGGTCTTCCTTGATGAACTCGTCGCGCATGATGTCGATCCAGCCCAAGGTCGCATCGCGGTCGCCTTCCAGCTTGCCGACGACGGTGCCGGAGTGCAGGTGGTCGCCGCCGGACAGGCGCAGACACTTGGTCAGAACGCGGAAGTGGATGCCGTGGTGCGGGTTGCGGTCGAGCACGGCGTGCATGGCGCGGTGGATGTGCAGCAGCATGCCGTTGTTGCGGCACCAGTTGGCCAGGCCGGTGTTGGCAGTGAAGCCGCCGGTCAGGTAGTCGTGCATGATGATCGGGGCGCCGATCGACTTGGCGTACTCGGCGCGCTTGTACATCTCTTCCGGCGTCGGCGCGGTCACGTTCAGGTAGTGACCCTTGCGCTCGCCGGTTTCGCGCTGCGCCTTCTCGGTGGCTTCCTGCACGAAGTCGAAGCGCTGCTTCCAGCGCATGAAGGGCTGGCTGTTGACGTTCTCGTCGTCCTTGGTGAAGTCGAGGCCGCCGCGCAGGCACTCGTACACGGCGCGGCCGTAGTTCTTGGCCGAGAGACCGAGCTTGGGCTTGATGGTGCAGCCGAGCAGCGGACGGCCGTACTTGTTCATGATGTCGCGCTCGACCTGGATGCCGTGGGGCGGGCCGCCGCAGGTCTTGACGTAGGCGATGGGGAAGCGCACGTCTTCCAGGCGCAGAGCGCGCAGCGCCTTGAAGCCGAACACGTTGCCGACCAGAGAGGTCAGCACGTTGACGATCGAACCTTCTTCGAACAGGTCGATCGGATAGGCCACGAAGGCATAGAAGCAGGTATCGTCGCCGGGGACGTCTTCGATCCGGTAGGCACGGCCCTTGTAGTAGTCGAGGTCGGTCAGCAGGTCGGTCCACACCGTGGTCCAGGTGCCGGTCGAGGACTCGGCGGCCACGGCGGCGGCGACTTCCTCGCGGGCGACGCCCGGCTGAGGGGTGACCTTGAAGCAGGCCAGGATATCGGTGTCCTTGGGGGTGTATTCCGGGGTCCAGTAGGTCTGGCGGTATTCCTTCACACCAGCGTTGTAAGTCTTAACAGCCATGTCTCGCTCCTTGCTAGGATGTTGGTTGGCGGCTTTAAAGACCTTAGACAATAAACTGAACCTAATGTTTTTTAATTTAATACTTTACTGAAGTAAATGATCCATCACTGGACACTTCAACAGCTCCGCCTTTTCGAGGCAGTGGCGCGGCACCGCAGCTACACGCGTGCGGCGGAGGAATTGCACCTGACCCAACCGGCTGTGCACATCCAGGTCAAGCGACTGGAAGAAAGCATGGGGTTGCCACTGATCGGGCAAGCCAGGAAAAAGCTCCTGCTCACGCGCGCCGGGGAGGAGGTCTACGAAGCTGCCCTTGCCGTGATGTCCCGGCTGCAGGTGCTTGCGGATACCCTGACGGACATGAAGGGCAAGGTGGCCGGCCCGCTGAAGGTGGCGGTGGTCACCTCCGCCAAGTTCTTCATGCCGCATTTCCTGGGGCGCTTTGTGCAGGAATACCCGGAGGTGCAGCCGCAGTTGACGGTCACCAACCGGGCGCGGGTGCTGGAAAGGCTTGCCAATAATCTCGACGACTTCGTCGTTCTGGGCCAGATTCCTGACAACCTGGATCTGGTTGCACATCCCTTCCTGGAGAATCCTTTAGTGCTGGCTGCCCATCCGGAGCATCCTCTGGCCCGGAGAAAGAACATTCCGATCGATCGACTGGCCAGTGAACGCTTCCTGTTCCGCGAGCCGGGCTCAGGGACGCGTGGCAGCGCCGAGCGTCTGTTCGCCGAGCATGGGCTGCAGCTTAGACCTTACATGGAGTTGGGCTCCGGCGAGGCGATCAAGCAGGCCATCATGGCCAATCTGGGGATATCCATCGTGCCGCTGGGGAGCCTCGAACTGGAACTCGAGGCCAAGCGCATCGCGCTACTCGACGTCAAAGGGTTTCCCATGCGCAGGATGTGGCATGCAGCGCATCTTGGTGGCAAACGGCTTGGCCTCACCGCAGCGACTTTCCTCGATTTTCTCGTGCGTGAAGGGGCGAAGCCGGTGCTCGGAGCCAAAATACCCTCAGCCCAAAAGATAAAGGCAGCGCATGATTAAAACCCAGTGGCTTGTTCAGTGTTTCTTTAGTGGCATCGCGGCTGCTGCGATTGAGCGCGCTTACCGGTGTCAGTGGTACTCTCTCCATCAGGACGCGGTCTCCATGGTCCATTGCGAAAGGTAGATTTCCATGCCATTAAGATGGTTACAAATCAAAGGGGATCCTTCGATACGTTCTTTCCTTTTCGAGCAAAAGCGGGTAGAGAGTCTTTTTGACGTCTCGCTCGAGCAGGTGCACGCGCTGGTTGCGGCGCTGCTGACGCGCAAGGGTGTGTTCCACGCGAAGATTCATTACTCGTCGAGCCAGTTGACCTGCTGGTTTGCGCGTGACCCGTTCTGCTATGAAAAGTTTGTCCGGGAAGAGGTATTTGAGGAAGGCTTCCTCGACCGTTTCCCGGATGCCGATTACGCCGGACGCATTCCCGTGATCGATGCGGCCGGGATCGACCGCATGCTCGGCGAGTTCCGGCGCCTGCGGCTGACAGATGAAACAATCTATCTGCGCAATGCTGCGGTGAATCTCATCAATGGCATGATCAACATGTCATTCTCATGTGACGGTACCCATTACATCGACCACAAGACGTTTTTTGAAAAGCTCGAAAATTTTGAAACTTTGGACACGGAGGCCCCATGACCGAACCGACCTCTCCCACCCCGGAGCACCCGCCTTTTCCAACCATTCGTACCGTACCTCTGGAGCGCCCGCTCCTCTGGCTCAAGCTGGTTGGGCTGTGACCTGATGGCCTGCCCGGGCGTGCGCCTGTTCTATGGCTTGTGCTTCGTGGCAGGCGGTGCGCTCTTACGTCCGGCATTCTGATCATGCAGCGGGCCCATCTCACTGCCGGATTTCACTCACGAACAAAGGGTTTCTCGGGACCTTCGCTGGCGTCCTCGTTGTAAGGGAAGCGCACATGGCCATAGCGGATGAGCAACACACCCAGCGTCAGCAGAAAAATTGCCGCAGCCACCGCCAGCATGCGCCATTCGGTCATTTCCTTGATGTCGAGGATCAGGTAGCGCGCCAACGCCACCATGGCGATATACATCGGGAAACGTACCGGCAACTGCCCGGACTTGAAGTATTGGCCGATCATCGCCAAGACCTCGAGATAGAGAAACATTAGCAGCAGGTCGGCGAGTTGCACTCTGTGGGCAGCGACCATGGCAACGACCTCGTGGTACATCGCCACCGTGGTAGCAATGCCGATGATAAGCAGGCCGAGGTATTCGACAATATCGAGGGCGCCGCTGAGGAAGTGGCGCAAGCGGTCGAAGGTGTGTGAGCGGATATCCATGGCGCGAATCTAAGGAGCTGTCAGGGGAGTCGAGTGGCACGCAAACTTTACCGTAAAAGTGCTGAGTTGATGTTGGCGTTCGTTTCTTGACTTGGCGAAACGTATCGGTTCTACTAATACCCTAGTTTTTTACTGTGGATATAGCTTGGGTTTCAGCTTCGTATCCGGTTTCGCCTGCCGCCGTGAGGATCTGACAAGTGCCGACAAGATTGCAATGGGATGCCAGCTTCAGTGTGGGGAATGCCACCCTCGATAATCAACACAAGAAGTTGTTTGGTGTTTGCAACAGGCTGGGCGATTGCATCGAGGATCCCGGTGCGCCTTCAGATGTGTTCTTCCACGAAATCCTGAGTGATCTGGCGCGCTATGCACGCGAGCATTTCACGACAGAGGAAGCCATCTTGAGTCGCTGTGGCTATCCGCAACTGGATGTACAGAAAATCGAGCATGCCCGCTATGAGTTTGAAATTGCCGAACTTTGCCTGAATGCCGCATTGGGCAAACTGGATAAAGTGGAAACCCATCAGTTTCTAAGCAATTGGCTGACCGAGCACGTTCTCGGCTCGGACATGCAGTATTGCGATTATGTGAGACAGCCCGGCTAACCTCGGGACGCACATTGGCCGGGGCGGAGATTGCCGTCCCGCCAGAGCCGATTTTTCAGGTAATGGCTTTTACCGACGGTCGATCGGCCATCAGCGCCGGTGCTTCGGCGAGCAGAAATTCGCGGAAGGTTTCCGCCACCGGCAACAGTGCCTTTTCTGCGCGATGCACGACGAACCAGCGGCGTACTACCGGTGTACCGTTGACGGGCAGTTTGACCAGGCGGCCGACTTCGCATTCGAGCGAAACGGTGTGGGCGGAGATGAAGGCCAGTCCGAGTCCGGCCATTACCGACTGCTTGATGGTTTCGTTGCCGACCATTTCAAGCACGTGGCGTGGCGCGATGCCGACATCGGCGAAGTAGCGTTCCATCGTGGCGCGAGTTCCCGAGCCGGGTTCGCGGATCAGGAAGGTCTCTTCGTTCAACAGCGCCGGGGTGATTTGCGGCTGGCCGGCCAACGAATGTTCCGGGGCGGCAACGATCACCAGTGGATGGTCGGCAAAGGCTTCCGAGATAGTGGTGAATTCCTGCGGCGGCTGGCCCATGATGGCCAGGTCGATCTCATTGTCGGCGAGTTGGCGGACGATGGTTTCCCGGTTATGGACGCCTAGGCGCAGTTCGATGCCGGGTTTCCGGCGCCCAAACTCGGCGATCAGGCGCGGGGCGAAATATTTGGCCGTGCTGATGACGCCAATGGATAACCGGCCGCCACGCACGCCCTTGATGGCATCCAGTGCTTCGCCGGCTTCGCGGACTTGTTGGGCGATGCGTCGCGCGTGGCGCGCCACTTCTTCGCCGGCGACTGTCAAAAAGATCTTTTTGCCGACCATTTCGGTCAGCGGCAAACCGGCCAGCTCTTCAAGTTGCTTGACCTGCATTGACACTGCAGGCTGGGTGAGGTGCAGTTCCTCGGCGGCCCGGGAAAAGGAAAGGTGACGGGCAACGGCCTCGAAAACCTTCAGTTGGCGCAAAGTGACATGTTTCATGCGTTAACTTTATCATCGCAATAAGAAATTGTGACTGTTGCTTATGGTTCGCTGCCGGTATCTTATACACCCATGAACACACATCATGATTCCCTCCAAGCCCTGATTTTCGACGTCGATGGCACGATTTCCGATACCGAGCGCGATGGCCATCGTATTGCGTTCAATGCCGCGTTTGCCGATGCCGGCATGTCCTGGCAATGGGATGCTGCGCTTTACGGCGAGTTGCTTGCTGTTACCGGTGGCAAGGAGCGCATGCGTTTCTATGCCGAACGCTATGATCGCGATTTCCTGGCGCAACCGGATGCGGATGCCCGTATCAAGGTGCTGCATGCCGCCAAGACGGTGCATTACGTGCGTCTGGTCGAGTCGGGCGCCCTGCCGTTGCGCCCCGGCGTCGCCCGTTTGATTGCCGAAGCCCGTGCTGCCGGGTTGCGGCTGGCCATCGCCACCACTACGACGCCGGAAAACGTCGAAGTACTGCTGCGCGCCAGCATGGCGCCGGATGCGACGAGCTGGTTCGAGGTGATTGGCGCGGGTGACGTGGTTCCGGCGAAAAAGCCAGCGCCGGACATTTACACGTGGGTGCTCGAGCGCCTGAAGCTGCCTGCTGCTGCCTGCCTGGCCTTGGAGGATTCGGAGAACGGCCTCAAATCGAGCCTGGCGGCCGGTATTCCGACCCTGGTCACGGAAAGCGAATACACCCAGGGCCAGGATTTCTCGGGCGCATTGGCTATCGTGCCGGACCTGGCCCAAACCAGCCTTGCCGACCTGCAGGCGCTGTTCAAGCAGAACTTATCGCCAACATAAATATTTGTGACTGTTATTTATTGTTAGGCATCTCTAATATGCCTGCCATCGCATCAAAAAACGACGCATCACACCACACACAAACAAAGGAGAAGGGACAATGGATCAATCCGGACGCTATGCAGACCTGAGCCTCAAGGAAGAGGACCTGATCAAGGGCGACAAGCATATTCTCGTCGCTTATCACATGGAGCCTGCCGCAGGCTACGGTTACCTGGAAGTGGCTGCCCACATTGCTGCCGAGTCCTCCACCGGTACCAACGTTGAAGTTTCCACCACTGACGATTTCACCAAGGGTGTCGATGCACTGGTTTACTTCATCGACGAAGCCAAGGGTGTGATGAAAGTTGCCTACCCGAACGACCTGTTCGACCGCAACGTGACTGACGGTCGCGCCATGCTGGTGTCGTTCCTGACGCTGGCGATCGGTAACAACCAGGGCATGGGCGATGTCAAGAACCTGCAAATGCAGGACTTCTATGTGCCCTGGTCCATGCTGCGCCTGTTTGACGGCCCGGCCAAGGACATCACCGATCTGTGGGACATTCTGGGTCGCCCCCGTGTCAATGGCGGCTACATCGCCGGCACCATCATCAAGCCGAAACTCGGCCTGCGTCCCGAGCCTTTCGCCAAGGCGGCTTACCAGTTCTGGCTCGGCGGTGATTTCATCAAGAACGATGAACCGCAAGGCAACCAGGTGTTCTGCCCGACCAAGAAGGTCATCCCGCTGGTCTACGATGCGATGAAGCGTGCCATGGACGAAACCGGCCAGGCCAAGCTGTTCTCTGCCAACATCACTGCCGACGACCATTACGAAATGCTCGCCCGCGCTGATTACATTCTGGAAACCTTCGGACCGGATGCCAACAAGGTGGCCTTCCTGGTTGACGGCTACGTCGGCGGCCCCGGCATGATCACCACCGCTCGCCGTCAGTACCCGAACCAGTACCTGCATTACCACCGCGCCGGTCACGGTGCCGTGACTTCTCCCAGCGCCAAGCGTGGTTACACGGCCTTCGTGCTGGCCAAGATGTCGCGTCTGCAGGGTGCTTCCGGCATCCACGTCGGCACCATGGGCTACGGCAAGATGGAAGGCGGCAAGGATGACCGCAACATCGCCTACATGATCGAGCGCGATTCTGCCGATGGTCCCTACTACCATCAGGAATGGCATGGCATGAAGCCCACCACCCCGATCATCTCCGGCGGCATGAACGCGCTGCGTCTGCCCGGCTTCTTCGAGAACCTCGGCCACGGCAACGTCATCAACACCTCCGGCGGTGGTTCTTACGGCCACATCGACAGCCCGGCGGCCGGCGCGATCTCCCTGCGCCAGTCCTACGAGTGCTGGAAGTCGGGCGCCGATCCGATCCAGTTCGCCAAGGAGCACAAGGAATTTGCCCGCGCTTTCGAGTCGTTCCCGAAAGATGCCGACAAGATTTTCCCGGGCTGGCGCGAAAAACTCGGTGTCCACAAGTAAGCCGGACTCTGCTAAAAAGCCCCGCTACGGCGGGGTTTTTTTCCGCCCAAACTTCTGATCGGAAATGGCCATGTCGAACAAAGATCAATACCTCGTCAAGCAGGAACCCTTCTACCAGGCGCAAGGCAAGGAAGTTTCCCTATACGAAGCTGCCTATGGCGCCAAGCTGCCGGTGATGGTCAAAGGCCCCACCGGCTGCGGCAAGTCACGCTTTATCGAATACATGGCGTGGAAGCTGCAAAAGCCGCTCATCACCGTTGCCTGCAACGAGGACATGACCGCCAGCGACCTGGTCGGCCGCTATCTGCTCGAAGCCAACGGCACGCGCTGGCTGGACGGCCCGCTGACCACTGCTGCACGCATCGGCGCGATCTGCTATCTCGACGAGATTGTCGAGGCGCGCCAGGACACCACCGTGGTGATCCATCCGCTCACCGACCACCGCCGCAATCTGCCGCTCGACAAGAAGGGCGAACTGATCGAGGCACACCCCGATTTCCAGCTGGTGATTTCCTATAACCCTGGCTACCAGTCGCTGATGAAGGATCTGAAGCAATCGACCAAGCAGCGCTTTACCGCCTTTGATTTCGACTATCCGGCTGCCGAACTCGAAACCAGCATCATCGCCAAGGAAACCGGACTGGCCGAAGGTACCGCCGCCAAGCTGGTCAAAATCGGCCAGGTCGGCCGTAACCTCAAGGGCCACGGCCTCGACGAGGGTATCTCGACGCGCCTGCTGGTCTACGCGGCAACGCTGATCAAGCGCGGGGTCGATGCCACTGACGCTTGTCGTATGGCGCTGGTGCGGCCGATCACCGACGACGCCGACATCCGCGCGACGCTCGATCACGCTATTGACACCACCTTCATCTAAAAAGTCGGCGCTGGCGGGACGGTGATAACAAATGGCTGAAGCAGGCAAGGCCGTGATGAAGCATCCCCAGGTCCAGGCGTACTGGACCGCGATGGACTGCGGATTCGCGCAGGTCGCCGACGTCTTCGAGGAGTGCGTCTACGAAGCGCTGACGACCTTCCACAAGAACGAAGTCGACGCCTATATCGAAGCGGCGCGCGTCCTGGGCAAGTTGGGGCGCGGTGCGGAACCCGTGCTGGCTTTCCTTGAGGAATGGCCGGCAGTCGCCAATGCCGTGGGCAGCGATGTGCTGCCGGCGGTGATGGATTTCATCAAGGCAATGCAGAAGTCGCCCAACAGCAAGGCGATCACGCCCTTCCTGCAAACCTTGGCGGCAGTCGCCCGGCGTTTGCAGTCGCGAGAACAATTGCAGTTCTATATCGAAATTGCGCGCGACCTGATGACGCGCACCACCGGTTCGATCCACGGTCATCACAGCACCTTCCCCAGCCCAGGTTTGCCGCAGTTTTTCGAGCAGGCGCCGCGACTGGTGAACCTGCTGGCGATGGCCGGCTTGAAGAACTGGGTGGATTATGGCATCCGCAATTACAACCACCATCCCGAGCGTCAGGAAGAGTATTTCAGCCTGCAACTGGCCGACAGTCGCGCCGTCCTGCAGCGCGAGCGTCACGGCACGCTGTTCGCCGATGTCGAGCGCAGCCTCGACCTTTATCTGCGTGCGCTGTGGCGCGATGGCGACCCGCTGGTGCCTTACTCCACCGCTTTCGACGAGTTGCGCCAGCCGATTCCCTACTACGACGCGCTCGGACTGCGCGTGCCGGATGTGTTCGACGACGCCCATGGCATCAGCGGCCTCGACCGTTACCGTGCCGTACTCGCTCACATGGTTGGCCACCGCCGCTGGAGTTCCATGCAGATCGCCGACAACTGGAGCCCCTTCCAGCGCATGGCGGTCGAATTCTTCGAGGACTGCCGCGTCGAAACGCTGTTGATCCGCGAATACCCCGGCCTGCGCCGCATCTTTCTGGCGCTGCATCCCAAGCCTGTCGAAGATGCCTGCGACCATGAAACGACCTCCTGCCTGCGGCACCGGCTGGCGATGTTGTCGCGCGCGCTTCTCGACCCTGACCATGGCTACACCGATCCGGTGCTGAACGACTTTGTCGCGCGCTTTCATGATGCGCTGGCGACCGGCGAATCGAGTACGGCGGATATCGCTTCACTGGCGCTTTCTTATGTCACCAAAACCCGCCGGCAGAGCGACCAGCTGGCCAAGGTGCATTTCACCGACACGGTGATCGATTACCGCGACGACAACCGCCACCTCTGGAGATTCATTGAAGAGGACGACGAAGGAGAGGTTGCCGATCAACATCGCAAGATGGATCCGGGCGAGGAACTTAACAGCCTGCCGCCACGCCACTATCCCGAGTGGGACGACGACACCCAGACCTATCGTCCCGACTGGACCAGTGTCTACGAGAGTCTGCATCCCAGCGGTAACGCTGCCGACATCGACAAGCTGCTGCAAAAACACGCGGCGCTCGCCAAGCAGTTGAAGCGTCTGCTTGACCTCTTGAAGCCCCAGGACAAGGTACGCATCCGCTATCAGGAAGAGGGCAGCGAGCTCGACCTCGACGTCGCCATCCGTTCGCTGATCGACTTCAAAGGTGGTGCCACGCCCGATCCGCGCATCAACATGAGCCACCGTACCGACGGCCGTGACATCACGGTGCTGCTGCTGGTCGACCTGTCAGAATCGCTCAACGAAAAGGCGGCCGGCAGCCAGCAGACGATTTTGCAGCTCAGCCAGGAGGCTGTCTCGCTGCTGGCCTGGGC
>JFJP01006695.1_pt1 | contig 17743 bp, 14 predicted proteins | sample 431651 | NCBI WGS metagenome assembly JFJP01 (sample SAMN02602958, study PRJNA72255) | Microbial mat metagenome, whole genome shotgun sequencing project. | biome: fresh water; feature: sink hole; material: water; isolation source: purple microbial (photo- and chemosynthetic) mats found in...
CCAGGCGCGTTGCCAGTGGCTCAATCGGGTGCGTAGCGCTGTCACCCATCGGGTGATCGTGGTCGAAGCTGAAATCTTCAATCTCCATATGCACTTGTTGATTAAAACAAACAGTCAACTGAGGAATCTAGGTTCATGCACAGGCATCACTCGCAAGCAAAGCAACACGCCTCAATGGAGTCGCCGCATGGAGCCAAACCCTCTCAGGTGGTGAACAGCAGTGGCCCGCGTGCTGCTGAAAGAGCCAACCTGGATTTTTTGCCGATGAAGCAACCAGCGCACTCGACGAAGCTGCTGAAAATTCCAGCTGTAAAACGCTGATGGCGCACGTCCAATCTGTACAAGATGCCATTATTTCAATAGCGCTAAAACCAACTATTGCAGCCTTTTAGTCACGCCGCTGAACATTGGAAAAAAGCGTCAACCGGGCATGCTGCGCGCTTTGGGGTGTGCACCCCGATCAGGTTTGAGTTTTTTCGGCCTTGTTGATCTTGGTCGGCGAATAGGTAAACACCTCAGTCGCCACCACGCCAGGGGCTGCATTCAGCCCAGCCTTTGACACATCAAGCTCGTCTTTGACCAACTGCTGCACCTGTACTGCACTGGCGCTGGCTGACCACAAGGACTTGACATGGTCCATCAAAATTTTGTAAATGGGCTCAGGTGGCGGGTCTTCCACCTTTTCCGGCGCTGGCCGTTTGATGGTCCAGTCGGCAGACACCAGTTCAGCCGCATCTTTGCGCACCGGATCAGCCACGCTGCGATAAACCCCCTCACCAGTGTTGGGTTTGTCCGCCTGGCCGATGAGGTTGATCACGCTGGGCACGGGCTCTTCAGACGCTGTAGCCTGAACTGGGAGGTTGACTGGCGCCACAGGCACCACCCGCCCCGTTGTAAGCGAAGCCGATTCTGCGGCAACCGGCCGCAAGCTGGGGATTCGATCAATGGGTGGCAGTTGCATGGTGTTTCAGGCATCAGAATGGGTCTGGGTCTATCCTCCGTTCGTATGGTCATTAACGGCAGAAATGCGGGGTAATTTAGGCCTATTTTCAAAAAAGTACGTGAATGAACCCAACGAATAATTCAACGAGTTTGATTTAACACAGAAAGGCGATCTGAAATCTGCTTAATATCAACGAGGTAATACACACAAACTCGCGCATGCGACCCGTGCACATCGTGCACATCGTGCACATAAGCAGGTTTTAACCTTGTGGTTTGGCACATCGCCCCGTTGCGACAACATCAAATTCATCATGAACAGCATCACAAGTTTCTGGCGCAAGGCCGGTTTGGGTAGCAAGCTCGCCATTAGCAATTTCTTACTGGTGTCAAGTGCACTGCTGATTTGTGTTTTGGCGATTGGTTATGGTGTCTCAAAAACCATCGAGTCACGTGCCGTTTCTGAACTGACAGCCAAAACAGTCTTGCTGTCCGAGATTCTTGAAGGTTCAGATAAAGACTTGCGAGTCCGAACAACCACTTTTGCCAAGGCATTTCAATCGACCCTCCAGGGCAAGTTGTCGCTGACGAGTGCCACCGTGGACATCAATGGCCGGGCGACACCCACGATCAAACTCGACGAAAGGGTTCTCAATCTTGATTTTTCGACGGTGGACCGGTTCACCGACGCAACTTCTGCAGTTGCGACGGTCTTCGCCCGCACTGATGATGATTTTGTGCGCGTTACCACATCCCTAAAAACCGACAAGGGCGAGCGCGCAGTCGGCACACTGCTTGACCGTGCTCACCCAGGTTACCAGGCTGTTTTAGGCGGCAAAAGCTATACCGGATTAGCCTCTCTGTTCGGACGGCAGTACATGACCCAATACGACCCCATTCATGATGCAGACGGCAAAGTCATCGGCCTGAGTTTCATTGGGCTTGATTTCTCGGATTACCTCAAAACACTAAAAGACACCATCAGAAAAGCCAAGGTAGGTGAAACCGGTTACTTCTATGTGCTTGACGCAAAGCCGGGCGCCACTTACGGCAACCTGCTGGTTCATCCGGCCATTGAGGGAAAAAACCTGCTAGGGGCAAAGGACCCCAATGGCCGCGAATTCATCAAGGACATTCTGGAACAAAAAACCGGAACCATCCGTTACCCATGGATCAACAAGGAAATGGGCGATGCCAGCCCCAGAGACAAGATTGTCTCTTTCACTTACCTCAAAAACTGGAACTGGGTGATTGCTGGTGGCACTTATGTGGATGAATTTACGGCAGAAATTGACAAATTGCGCAACGGTATTGCGCTTGCCGCATTTGTCATTGTGGTTCTGATTACGGTCGTTTGGTTGTTGCTGATCCGGCGCATGGTGATACGCCCCATGGGCGAGGTCAGCGCAGCCGCACAACGAATTGCCCAGGGCGATATGTCGGCCAGACTGTCCACCGACCGTGAGGACGAAATCGGCCATTTGATTCAATCCATGAACAGCATGCAGTCGGTCCTGACACACTTCCAGAACGGTTTGACACAAATGGCTGCCCAACACAACGTCGGCCAACTTGACCATGTGATTTCCACCCAAGACCTTCCCGGTGCTTACGCAGAAATTGCCAAGGCCACCAACGAGATGGTGCAGTCACATATTGCCATCAAAATGAAGGTGGTGGATGTCGTCACCTGCTACGCTGAAGGGCATCTGGAGGTCGCCATGGACCGACTGCCAGGACAAAAGGCCCGCATCAGCGAAGCCTTGGACAAAGTGCAAGCCACCATGCAGGCCTCTGCTCAGGCTGCACAAGCCAATTTACGTATCCGCCAGGCGCTGGACAAGTGCACCACCAATGTCATGATTGCCGATGCCAGCAACAACATCATCTACATGAATGAGAACGTCATGCAAATGATGCGAGACAATGAAACCGAGTTGCGTAAATCCTTACCCCAATTCGATGCCAGCCACCTGGTAGGGCAGAACATTGATATTTTCCACAAGAACCCGGCCAATCAGCGCAATCTGCTAACAGCACTGAGGAGCACCCACAAAGCCCAAATCCAGGTCGGGGTACTGCATTTTGGCTTTGTCGCCAACCCCATTGTTGACGCATCGGGCAACCGGCTGGGCACCGTGGTGGAATGGACTGACCGCACTGCCGAGGTCGGCATGGAGCGCGAAATTGCAAGCATTGTCGAATCGGCTGCCCATGGCGACTTTGGTCACCGCCTTGAACTCCAGGGCAAGACCGGATTTTTCGCCGTCTTGTCCAATGACATGAATCAGCTGCTCGACACCAGCGAACAAGGGCTAACCGATGTCTCTGACGTGCTGGCAGCCTTGGCCGAAGGCGATCTGACCAAGCGCATGCGCCGCAATTACGCCGGCCTGTTTGGCAAAGTCAAAGACAGCGTGAATGCCACAGCAGACAACCTCACCCGCGTGATAGGCGAGGTGCGATCTGCCGCAGATGCACTCACGGGCGCAGCTAATCAAGGCAGTGCAACTGCACAATCGCTATCGCAGGCAGGCAGCCAGCAAGCCGCCAATGTGACACAAACCAGTGCCAGCATTGACTCCATGTCGGCATCCATCAGTCAAAACAGTGACAACGCCAGAGTGACGGATGGCATGGCCACCAAAACTTCCAAAGAAGCCGTTGACGGTGGCAATGCGGTGCGCCAAACCGTTCAAGCCATGCAGCAAATTGCTGCAAAAATTGGCATCATCGATGACATCGCCTACCAAACCAATTTGTTGGCGTTGAACGCGGCCATTGAAGCGGCCCGCGCCGGCGAGCACGGCAAGGGCTTTGCAGTGGTCGCCGCCGAGGTCAGAAAACTTGCCGAACGCAGCCAGGAGGCTGCCAAAGAAATTGGCGAACTGGCAGATGCAAGCGTCTCAACCGCCGCACGCGCTGGCAAACTGCTCGATGAAATTGTTCCCAGTATTCAAAAAACATCCGAGCTGGTGCAACAAATTGCCCAGGCAAGTACCGAGCAAAGTGAATCTGTGGTGCAAATTGGCAATGCGATGGGCCAGCTTTCCAAAGCGACCCAGCAAAACGCCTCTGCATCTGAACAACTGGCCGCTACCAGCGAAGAACTGTTAGGTCAGGCAGAACAGTTGCAACAATCCATTGCCTTTTTTAACACCGGAGATGAAGCTCCCATGGCCATCAGCCGCCATCAGCCACCACAACGCGCCCCACGGCGATCAGCCAGCGTTCAGCCCGCTGTGCCAACCATTGCCGCACCCCGTCACAGCCGCGCAAACGAAAATTTCAAACCGTTTTGACGTTGCTCGGTGCGCCGCTGCCCGTAAGACTGCGCCTACTCCACCGTGACTGACTTAGCCAGGTTGCGCGGTTTATCCACATCGGTGCCACGCACGCAGGCGGTGTGGTAGGCCAGCAGTTGTAGCGGTACCACATGCAGCAGCGGTGACAACGCACCGTAATGCTCGGGCATGCGGATCACATGCAGCCCGTCTCCGCTTGCAATGAGCGAATCGGCATCGGCCAGCACGTACAGCACGCCGCCACGGGCACGCACCTCGTGCATGTTGCTCTTGAGTTTCTCCAGCAAGGCGTCGTTAGGTGCCACAGTCACCACCGGCATGGCGCTGGTCACCAGTGCCAGCGGGCCGTGCTTGAGTTCACCTGCCGGGTAGGCCTCGGCGTGGATGTAGCTGATTTCCTTAAGTTTTAACGCACCCTCCAGCGCGATCGGGTAATGCAAGCCACGCCCCAGAAACAGCGCGTTTTCTTTGGCGGCAAAATCTTGCGCCCAGGCGATCACCTGCGGCTCCAGCGCCAGCACCGCTTGCAAGGCAGCAGGCAGATGGCGCAGCGCCTTGATGTGATGCGCCTCAGCGGCATCACTGAGCAGACCGCGCGATTGGGCCAGCGCCAGTGTCAGCAAAAACATTCCGGCCAGCTGTGCAGTAAACGCCTTGGTGGAGGCCACGCCAATTTCGACGCCAGCGCGGGTGATGTAGGCCAGCGCGCACTCGCGCACCATGGCACTGGTGGTGACATTGCAAATCGTCAGCGTCTGCGTCATACCCAGACTTTGCGCGTGACGCAGTGCCGCCAGCGTGTCGGCGGTTTCGCCGCTTTGGCTGATGGTGACGACCAGCGTGCGAGGGTTGGGCACCGAGTCGCGGTAACGGTATTCGCTGGCCACCTCGACCTGGGTGGGGATTTTGGCGATGCTCTCAAGCCAGTATTTGGCGGTGCAGCCGCTGTAATAGCTGGTGCCACAGGCCAAGATCAGCACCGAATCAATGTCCTTGAACACCCTGGCAGCGCTGACCTGTGCGCCGTCAAACAACTCCGGCATGATGCTTTCGACACCTTGCAAGGTGTCGGCAATGGCGCGTGGTTGTTCAAAAATCTCTTTTTGCATGTAATGACGGTACGGCCCCAGTTCGGCCGCGCCACTGTGGGCATGCACGGTTTTGACCGGGCGCTGTGCTGCTGTGAGCGGCTTGAAGGTCTTGTCTGCCAACCAGTATTTGCCCAGTTGCAGATCGGCCACGTCGCCCTCTTCGAGATAGACGATCTGGTCGGTGACACCTGCCAGCGCCATTGCGTCGCTGGCCAGGTAATGCGACTGACCATCAGCGCCAACCCCCAGAATCAGCGGTGAGCCGGCACGCGCGCCAATCAGCCGGTGCGGTTCGTCCTTGCAAAACACCGCAATTGCATACGCACCACGCAGCGAGCCCAACGCCGCCTTGATGGCCTCAAACAGGTCACCGTCGTACTGACTGTCCACCAGATGGGCGATGACCTCTGTGTCGGTTTGGCTTTGAAACACATAGCCGCGCGCTTGCAGGGCTGCGCGCAACTCGTCGTGGTTTTCGATGATGCCGTTGTGCACCAGGGCAATGCGCCCGGGGCGGCTGGCTGCATCAGCGCCCGGGCCATGGCTGAAATGCGGATGAGCGTTGTGCACGGCTGGCGCACCGTGGGTGGCCCAGCGGGTGTGCGCGATACCGGTGCTGCCAGCCAGATGGGTGCTGCTGATCTGCTCGATCAGCTCGGCCACCCGCGCTGTGCTGCGGGCACGCTGCAAGCCTCCTGCATACACCGCTACACCGCAAGAGTCATAGCCACGGTATTCCAGCCGGGCCAAACCCTGCACCAGCACCGGGACGACGTTTTGCGTTGAGACTGCACCGACAATGCCACACATAAGCTGCTCCTTGATTGAGACGCTCATCGTAGAAGTGCCGACAAGAAATATGTAATCAACTTGCTGATTAATTTGAATTATTATTTCATAATTTCATTAACTTAGCTGAATATTTCAATATTTACTCATTTTCGAATGAAAACATCACTCTCTTTGCGGCATTTTTTACTAGCTCTGGTGGTCGTGGCCGTGTGGGGCAGCAACTTTGTCGTCATCAAGCTGGCCTTGGGGCAGATGCCACCGCTGTTGTTTGCCACCCTGCGCTTCACCATGGTGGTGCTGCCCATGGTGTTCTTTTTGCCACGTCCGGCGCTGCCGTGGCGTAACCTGGCAGGCTATGGGCTGCTGATTGGCGTGGGCCAGTTTGGCCTGCTGTTTGTGGCCATGAACGGGCACATTTCGCCAGGCCTGGCCTCGCTGGCGATTCAGGTGCAGGTGTTTTTCACGATTGGCCTGGCCATGCTGATGGCTGGCGAAACCTTGCAACGGGTGCAATGGCTGGCGCTGCTGCTGGCAGCTTCGGGCCTGGGTGTGATCGTGGCGCACACCGACGGCAGCACCAGCGTGTGGGGTTTGGGGCTGGTGCTGTTGGCGGCGCTGTCGTGGGCCGGTGGCAATCTGGTCAGCCGCGCTGCCGGGCGCATCAACATGGTGGCCTATGTGGTGTGGTCCAGCTTGTTTGCCGTGCCGCCGCTGACAGTGCTGGCGCTGGCCGTAGAAGGCTGGGATGCGCTGACCGCTGGCATCCATCACGCCGATGCATTGACTTGGGGCGCAGTGGCCTGGCAGGCCTGGGGCAATTCGATGTTTGGCTACGCTGCCTGGGGCTGGCTGCTGTCGCGCTACAGCGCTGCCACCATCACGCCAATGGCGCTGCTGGTGCCGCTGTTTGGCATGGGCAGCTCGGCCTGGTGGCTGGGCGAATCACTGCCTGGCTGGAAGCTGTTGGCCGCTGCCCTGGTCATGGCCGGACTGGCGCTCAACCTGCTGTGGCCCTGGTGGCGCAAACGCATTCAGCGTTAAGCGGCTCATGACGGCCAAAGCAATACTCACGCACTTGTCAAATTGCCTCAACTGCAACAAAACCATGACCTCAACCCAACTGGATACCACTGACCTGCAACTGCTGGCGCGCCTGCAAGTCGATGCCTCGCTCAGCAACCAGGCGCTGGCCGCGCTGGTGCATGTGTCGCCACCGACCTGTTTGCGCCGCGTCAAGCGGCTGTCGGATGCCGGGCTGATCGAGCGCCAAATTGCCGTGCTCAGTGCCGATACGCTGGCTCATGTGATCGGCCATGGACTGACCGCCATTGTCGAGATCACGCTCGACCGGCAAGACCAGGCCGCAATGGAGGCTTTCGAGCGCCGCGTGCAGCTTGAAGACGCGGTGCAGCAGTGCTACCGCGTCTCACCCGGGCCTGACTTTTGCCTGGTGGTGCATGCAGCCAACATGCCGGACTATCTGGCCCTGAATCAGCGCCTGTTGACTGCCGATGCCAATGTGCGCAATGTCAAGGCGTTTTTCAGCATCAAGCCCGTTGCCTGCGGCGCTTTGAGTTTCATAAGCTTTTTTAGCCTCTAGCCCTTTCTGAGTAAGCGCTGGCAGCTATTGAATTTTGATTTTCTTGCGCCAGAAAAATCAAGTTCACCGATTTTCAAAAGGCCCGGCTTGGGCCAGAATCATGCTTCATTGGCTGGCACCCGAGTTGAGCGATTTATCTGATATTTGCTGAGCGCACGATTTATCGCGTCTCTCATGGAGTGACTGAATATGACACCCTCAATGCCGCGTGCCAATTGCAGAGCCCCGGTGCCGCCGACCCACATCTCCACTGTAGCGGGCAGTCGTTGGCGAAGTTCAGTCAACTCGTTGTAAAGCAGCTTCTTGGGCGATGCCTGGCTGCAAGACAGCGCAACAATTTCTGCACGGTAGGCTTTTGCAGCGTCGGCGATTTCGGCTGCCGCAAGCCCGGATTGCAGCACCACGGTCGGTAGTCCGGCCTCGCGCAGCAGGGCGTTAAACATGATCAATGCAAGCGCGTGGTGTTCGCCGGCGGGCAAAGCAAGAAGAACTGGCGCAATGCCATTCGGGAGTTGCCCGACAGACAGCCCTTGATCCAACGCCTGTGTATGTTTGGCGACGAGATTGCTGAGGTGGCTGGAAAATGCATGTTCACGGTAGATGGGCAGCAACCCTGCCCGCCACTGCGCACCGACTTCGCTGAGCAGTGGTAGCGCAAAGTCTTCGACAAAGGCCGCCATTCCCATACGCAGCAAGGCATCTTCCACACGTTCCTGAAAATCGAAAAGCTTGTTGGATTGAAGGAGTTCGATTGCGCATTCAAGCTCACTGGCTTGTTTGGACAGGTGCTTTTCAGTCAGATCCGGCTGCTGCACGGCATTCAAAACGTCTGCTATGGCATGGCTTACCCGCTGGCCCTGCGCAAGTGCACGGGCAACCGTATGAATCCCTTGTACATCAGACTCCTGAAACATTCGCCGGCCTGATTCGCTGCGCAGCGGCTGCGGAAACCGGTAGCGCAATTCCCATTTGCGCAAGGTCTCGGCACTAATTCCAGTCTGTCTTGCAACAGCTCCAATCGATAGCATTGGCAACATTCCCAATTTTTGCAGTATTATTTGTCCAAGTTAAAGCTGGACAAATAGATTCAAATCTGAGTGGCCGAATTTGGCTCGCGTTGATTTGCTTGCCCGACATTGTCCATTTTTCAGATCAATTTGACACAACCAAGGAAATCGATGTTTGATCAATGGACACTTTAAAAGAAGCTTTTTGTCACGTTCGCGACGATCTTGTTGATTTCGGGGTCGCTCATGAGCTTTGCACTGCTCAACATCCACAAACTCATGGGTACAGTGGGCTGGAACACCCATACCTACGAGGTGATACAGGAGTCAGAAGCCATGCTGCTCAACATGGTCAACATTTAGACGGGTTTACGCGGCTTTGTCGCCAGTGGCGATGAGAAGTTTCTTGAGCCGTTCGTGAATGGCCAGAAGGGTTTCAGCACCGCGTTCGATCAGGCCAAGTCATTGACTGCGGACAACCCCACACAGCAGGCACGGCTTGAAAAGCTGATGGCCAACCACAAGCAGTTTCTCGAAGTGGCCAATGCGCTGAAGGCGTTGCGCCAGGAGGTCACGGCCGGCAAGGCCTCAATCGAGGATTTGCTGAAAGAATTCAAAGCCGCAAAGGACAAGGTGGCGATGGACGCATTCCGTGACGGCGTTGCCGAATTCTCCAAGGCAGAGTCTGACCTTCTGGTGATTCGCTCTCAATCGCTGGCCTCCACAGAATCCCTGACCACGATCACCCTGGTAGTCGGTGGACTGGGCTTGTGTGTCATGACAGGGCTCATTGGTCTTGCACTCACCCGCAGCGTGTTGCGTCAATTGGGCGGTGAACCGGCTATTGCGATGAACTCTGTCAATGCCGTAGCGCAGGGAGACCTTTCTGTCAGCATATCGCTACAGCCTGGCGACAGCACCAGCCTGATGGCCGCGCTGGCCAGCATGCGCGACAGCCTGGCGCGGGTAGTGAGTGACGTGCGCAGCAATGCCGAAGGTGTTGCCACGGCAAGCGCCGAAATCGCACAAGGCAACAATGACCTGTCCGCCCGCACGGAGCAGCAAGCCAGCGCGCTGGAGGAAACCGCCGCCAGCATGGAAGAACTGAGCTCAACCGTCAAACAAAACGCGGACAGCGCACGGCAAGCCAATCAATTGGCATCCAACGCCTCCAGTGTTGCCGTGCAGGGTGGCGAAGTGGTAGGTCAGGTGGTTGAGACGATGAAAGGCATCAACGAATCGAGCCGCAAGATTTCGGAAATCATCAGCGTCATTGATGGCATTGCGTTTCAGACCAATATTCTTGCTTTGAATGCTGCCGTGGAAGCCGCACGTGCCGGGGAACAAGGCCGCGGCTTTGCCGTGGTGGCCACCGAGGTGCGCAGTCTGGCTGGCCGCTCGGCAGAAGCTGCCAAGGAAATCAAGAGCCTGATCAACGCCAGTGTCGAACGCGTAGATCAAGGAACGGCGCTTGTTGACAAGGCCGGCGAAACCATGACCGAGGTGGTGGCTTCTATCCGGCGGGTAACCGAAATCATGGGCGAGATCAGTTCAGCCAGCAGCGAGCAGGCGGCTGGTGTGTCGCAAGTTGGAGAGGCCGTTGCGCAAATGGATCAGGCAACGCAGCAAAATGCCGCGTTAGTTGAGGAGATGGCGGCAGCCGCAGGCAGCCTCAAGACACAAGCGGGTGACATGGTTGATGCAGTTGCAGTGTTCAAGCTTGGGGGCAACGCGCCATTTGTGAAAACGAAAGTTCGTTCCCCAATGCCCGTGAGTACATCATTCAACGGCAGTGGACATCGCAGCACCGGAACTTTTTCGGCAGGATCTAAACTCATGGCAGCGAGACCCGCGGCAGCAAGACCGGCGCAACTACCAAAAGCAGCGATCACCTCAAAAGCACCGTCAGTTGATGATGATGAGTGGGAAACGTTTTAGCGGTCTTTTCGGGTTCACTTCTCTCAGTACGCCCCGCTTGCGCTAAATCTGCCGTGCCCGATGCCGCTCAATCTGTAGCAGCACCCTCACGGTACAGGGTATGAAGCTGTTGGTTGGTTTCGCGCGTGCCAGACAGCCCCAGCCAGCCTATGGCAACCAGCAAAACAGATACCAGCAGCTTCAAGTAAACCAGCTGCCCACGAATGCCAGGGTGGGTGAGTTGGTCAAACCGGCCCAACAGACCCGTGTGCACCACATGGCCCACTGGATGCGCAAACCTCGGACTTTGCCCCTCGATAGCGGCGGTAAATGGCCTCGGTGGGCGCGATGGATTCCCGCTGCGGCTTCATCAAAAACCTACCACTTGGCCGCGCTCATACAGGGGCATGACACTGGACAACACCCAGCAATGGTCGCCATTCTTGCGCCGGTTTTTGACCATGCACATCCAGGATTGACCGGCCAGCAGGTGTTGCCACATATCTGCAAAGGCTTCAACCGGCATATCGGGGTGGCGCACCATGATCGCAGTGCATGCATGACCTAAGTCAATGCCAGGCAATGCCGCGATTTTTGAAAACCAAATTCACATCGGGCTACAGCCCAGCTGCTTGTTAAAACCCAGTTGCAGGCTGCGTGCCGACAGGCCGATAAAAGCCTCCAGGTCGGTCAGCGTCAAGCCAGACAACAGTCAACAACCTGATCGGAATTGTAGGCAAGCGTGGTTTATCGCACGTGGGGATAACAAAAGCCACATTGATAATGACTGACCAAAGGTCATTCGTCATAATTGACTGCGTTGACAGATATTTCAGGCAACGGACAAACACTGCTGAGGCACAACATGACACCCACCCCTTATAAGTTGCTGGTCTCGCTAGCCCTGGTTTTCCCTGCACTGACGCATGCCGCGCCACCCGAACTGGACGGTACCCTGCGCAAAATCGCGTCAAGCGGCACCATTGCACTCGGGTACCACGAATCGACACCGCCGTTCACCTTTCGAACGGCTGACGGCCGTGTCATGGGCTACTCGTATGATTTTGCGTTGAGGGTGGCCGAGGCCGTCAAACGCGAGCTGAACATGCCCGCGCTGCAAATCGTACAAGTGCCCTTCACCACGCAAAATCGATTTCCAACCATTCAAAATGGCAGCGCCGACCTGTCGTGTGGTGCCACCACCAACACCTTGGAGCGGCAAAAGATAGTTGCTTTCTCGAACACGATTTTTGTGGCGGGTTCCCGGCTGATGACGCGCAAGGACTCGGGCATCAAGGACTTTGCCGATCTGACCGGTAAAAACGTGGTGACGTTTGCGGCCTCAGCCGAGCAAAACCGTCGCATCAATATCGTCAGCACCTTTGACCGTGGCGAAACCCCCTTCTCAGTGTTGCAGGCTGGCCACGCTGACGCTTACATGATGGACGACGTATTGCTGTACGCCGCCATTCACGAGACCTGGCGGCCGGCGGAGTGGGTGGTTACCGGCACGCCGCAGTCGTTTGAGGCCTACGGCTGCATTTTGCGCAAGGACGACCCGGCATTCAAAAAAGTGGTTGACCAGGAGATTGCACGCATGATGAAGTCCGGCGAGGCCGACGCCATCTATCGCAAATGGCTGCTTTCACCCATTCCCCCCAAAGGCATCAACTTCGGCTTTGCCATGAGTGAGGCCATGCTTGAGCTCTTCAAGAACCCCAATGACAAGCCCTATTACTAAAGCCGTTATGCCGAAGCGTGAATGGCGATGCCAGTGAAAGGCTCATTGTTCAAAAAGTACGCACTGTTCTTCAGTGCGCTGGTCGGTGGGTCGCTGTTGATCAGCGGGCTGTTGAATGTCAGTTTTTCATATCAGGACAACAAGCAAGCGCTGATTCGTCTGCAACAGGAAAAGGCGCGCAGTGCCGCCGAGCGTATCGGCCAGTACCTGTTTGACCTGGAGCAAAAAATTGGCACCGCTGCGCTCGCCCAAGGCATCATCTCTGACTTGGACCAGCGCATGGCTGAAATCCAGCTGCTGCGGCGCACCGCCGCGATTCGGGAAATTGCCTTGCTTGACCCCCAGGGGATCGAGGTGTTGCGTGTTTCCCCATTTAGCGCCGACGTGTTGCGCAGCGGTCGCGACCTGTCTGGTGAAGCTGTTTTCAAGCAGGTCAAATCTGGCAAACCGTACCGCAGCCCGGTATATTTTCGCGACAACGCCCCTTACATGACGATTGCCATGTCGGTTGGACCAGAGGCTGCGGGCATCACCGTGGCTGAAGTCGACCTACAGTTTTTGCTGGCGGGCATCACAAAAATCAAAGTGGGCGATGCCGGCCACGCCTACGCCGTAGACACCGAAGGTGACTTGATCGCACACCCAGACATTGGCCTGGTCCTCAAACACAGCAGCATGACGGGTCTGGCACAGGTGCGGGCAGCCATTCAGGACCCCACGCGCGACGGCGGCGAGTTGATCGATGCCGTCGACCTGGAAGGCCAGCGGGTGCTGACCGCATTTGGCGTGATTCCGTACCTGGGATGGTTTGTTTTTGTCGAAGAACCGTTGGCGCAGGCTTTCCAACCGCTTTATGCCCAGGCGGTGCGCAGCGCGTTGCTGATCTTGATCGGCATGGTCTGCACGGTGTTGGCGTGCGTCGCTTTGGTTCGTCAGATGGTGAAGCCGATTCACGCCTTGCGCGACGGTGTCCAGTTGATCGGGCAAGGCGTGTTTGACCAACCGATCACGGTGCGCACGGGCGATGAACTGGAAGACTTAGCCAATGAGTTCAACCGCATGTCCCGCCAGTTGCATGATTCCTACACCTCGCTGGAGCGCAAAGTTGCCCTGCGCACGCAGGAACTGACCGAGAGCGAGCGCTTGCTACGTGAGGCGCAACGCATTGCCGGTTTGGGCAGTTTTACCTGCGACCTGAAGACCGGTATCTGGACGAGTTCAGAGGTGCTCGACGAAGTGCTTGGCATCGACAAAGCTTACCAACGAACCTCACAAGGGTGGTGTGCGCTGGTCCATCCGGAAGATTTGCGCGCTGTGGTCGCTTCCTTCGAATCGGCTTTGAAAGGCGAAAAGTTGACCTTGGACGATGTGATTCGGGTCATTCGCCAGCGTGACGGTGTCCAGCGCTGGGTGCATGGACTGGCCAGAGTGGCGTGCGACAGTAACGGTGTTGCACTGTCACTGCATGGCACGATTCAAGACATCACCGAGCGCAAACAGATGGAAGACCAAGTACGCCAATTGGCGTTCTACGATCCGCTGACCGAGTTGCCCAATCGACGACTGCTCAACGATCGCTTGAACCAGACCCTTATTTCTGGCAGACGCACGGGCAGTTTTGGGGCGTTGATGTTTCTGGATCTGGATAACTTCAAACCGCTCAACGACAGGTATGGGCACGCTGTTGGCGACCTGCTACTAGTTGAAGTGGCCCAGCGTCTGACGCAATGTGTGCGCAAGGCGGATACCGTGTCCCGATTCGGTGGTGACGAGTTTGTTGTGATGCTGTGCGAGCTTAGCCACAACCGAGCCGAGGCCACGGAACAAGCGCGTGTCGTCGCAGAAAAAATTCGCAGCAGTCTGGCTGAGCCCTACCGCTTGTCGGTGCGCATTGAAGGCAGCACTGTGACAACCATCGAACACCGCTGTTCGGCCAGTATTGGTGTGCTGGTTTTCAATTGCGCCGAAACAACGGCCGACCATATCCTCAAAGGTGCGGATGCTGCCATGTACCAAGCCAAGGATGCGGGGCGTAACTTGGTCAGGCTGTTTGCAGACATGGGTTCCAGTTGACTGCCATGCCGCAGCCGCCAAACAAGTGAGCTTTAGCCTTTAAGCTGCTTGATGCCGGTGGCCCAGTCTTCGAGATGGTGCACGCGCACGATCTGCCCGTTGTCAATTTCATGAATGTCGGTGGTGTCAATCTTGAACGACCGGCTGCCATCTAGTTGTAGCCCCATAAAGTTGCCCTTGGGTGAACCGGTGGCCACCGAGCGCACCACCACCTTCTTGCCATCCACACCGATCACCACATCTTGTGGGTCCCAAACCAGGTTGGGGATGAGTTGCCAAAAGAATCCAACCTGCTTGATCAGCGTGGCTTTGTCCTTGGTTTCCTGGCTGTTGATGGACTGAAAGCTGTCAGCCAGAATTTTTTCCAGCACGGCCGCAGGCGTGGTGTCGCCGTTGACGGTAAGGGCCTGCTGGTAAAAGGCAGCCACGATAGCGTGTACTTGATCTGTCGTCATGGTGATCTCCGAGAGTTGGTTAACAAATTGACTTGGCCGGGCGTTGGTGCAATGCGCCTGCCCGGTCTTCCACAGGGTGTGCCGCCATGGCCGGACAGCCGCAACGGCTAAAACGGTTGGCAGGCGGATGCGAAGCTGAGCTGAGGCATGGTGGTCCTTTTCAAAGCGGGAATATTGGTAATGCTGATGGCTGAAGTTTCCTGCATGCAGCGCTGGCAAGCGAGGTCAAATCTGGACTGTCTATGGTAAAAATCGGACAACATCTGAATATGCCAAGCACTCCAGAAATTACCCATGTCGGCTTCCGGCCACCACGAGACGCGCGCTTGGTCGTAGAGGCCATGTCGATTGAAGACCTCAGAAGCCGCGCCCCAGCTGAACACTTCGAAAAGTTACAGCGGGCCGATTTTTATCGGCTCCTCGGGGTGCTCAAAGGGCACACCACCCCGATGGTAGATTTTTCCAGCCATGTAGCTGAAAGCGGCGACTGGCTACTTGTGCGACCAGGACAGGTTTTTCGGTACGACTTTTCCAGCCCCTGGGACGGCTGGCTGTTGGTCTTTCGCCCAGAAAGCCTGTCAGTGGCGGGCAGCAGCAGCACGGTGGATGAATTTGACTTGCTGCGCCGTGTTGAAGACCTGCCATGCCAGCACGCACTCAATGCAGAGCAGCACGACTGGCTGAGCCGCAGCCTGCAACAACTACAGCACGATGGTGCGCTGTGCGCCGACGTGGCGTTGCGAAATGCGTTGTTGCGCCATCAAGTGGCCAGCACGCTGCTGCGCCTGTCGATGTGGCAATCACCCACCACTGCTGGCGATGCGTACAACGCCACCGAGCACGCTAATTTCAGGCGGTTTTACAAGCAGCTGGATGCCGACTTCGCCACACGGCATCAGGTACAGCATTACGCCAACGTATTGGGCATGAGTGAAAAAACCTTAAGCCGTGTGTGCCAGTCCGTGGCGGGAACGCCTGCCAAGGCGGTGATCAATCAGCGCCTGCTGCTGGAGGCCAAGCGTTTGCTGGCCCACACCACCCTCGCAGCACAGACCATTGGCCGCGAGCTGGGTTTTGAGGAGGCGACCAACTTCGTCAAGTTCTTTCGCAAAGAAACCGGATTGACACCGCTCGCCTTTCGCCAAATGTCCTGGTAGTTGCCCGGTCTACTAAACCACTGGTGCAGTCGCCAGCGTCAATTTGACTTCACAACCCGCATCTGGCACCGCAGCCATGCTGATGCACCCGCCCATGCGCTGCAGCAGCTTGCGGCATTGCACCAGGCCCAGCCCCAGGCCTTCAAATTCGCGCTGCGGGTGCAGCCGGGCAAACACCTTGAACAACTGGTCGGCCTGAGCCGGGTTAAAACCGACGCCGTTGTCTTGCACGCTGATGCAGCACTGGCCGCCCGCCAGCGCCGTCCACGTCACGCTAATTTCTGCGGGGTTTTTGTGCCGGGTGAATTTGCCGCTGTTGTCCAGCAGCAACGCCAGCACCTGGCGCAACATGCCGGCATCGGCCCACACGGCGGGCAAATCAGGGGCCAGTTGCCAAATCGTGTTGCGCTGTGGCCACTGGCGCACCCAATCGTCCAGCACGCCCCGCACCAATACAGACATCTCCACCAGCCCAAAGTGAGGCATCTGTTGCCCCAGACGCGACAAGGTTGTCAGCCCATCAAGTTGCTGCGTCAGCAACTGCGCTGACTGGCGAATCGTGGCCAGATGCCCGGCCATCTCGGTGGGCATGTCGGGCCAGTCTTCTTCAATGATTTGGGCAAAGGCGTTGATGTGACGCAGCGGCGCGCGCAGGTCGTGCGACACGGTGTAGGTAAATTCCTGCAGCTCGGTGCGGCAGGCCTCCAGTTCGCGCTGCAATGCAACCAGCTGCGCGTCGCCAGCTGGCACAGGCAACCCTGCGCCGTCCACCGGGCTGCTGTCCAAGCCGCCTGCCAAGGCGGGCAATTCCTGCGACGGGTTCATTTTTTGGCTGGCCGCTTCCAGTTGGGAATGCTGATCTGGCGCGCCCGCGCCACGCTCAGCGCCAGCGGTGGCGTGTCTTTGGTCAGTGTGGTGCCGCCACCCACGGTGCCGCCAGCGCCAATGGTCAGCGGCGCAATCAGCACACAGTTGCTGCCCACATGCACATCGGCTTCGATGATGGTGCGGTGTTTGTTGGCACCGTCGTAGTTGGCGGTGATGCTGCCGGCACCAAAATTGACCCGCGCACCGACCGTGGCATCGCCCAGATAGGCCAGGTGGTTGGCCTTGGCCCCTTTGGCCAGGCTGGAATTTTTAACCTCGACAAAGTTGCCAATATGCACCTCGGCCCCCAGCCGCGCACCGGGGCGCAGACGGGCAAACGGGCCAATCAGCGCGCCGGCACCCACTTCCACCGCGTCCTTGCTGCCCGGTTTGCCGCCTTCGATGTGGCTGAACGGGTGAATCACCGCGCCAGCAGCAATGCTGGCGTTTTTGATCACGCAGTTGGGGCCGATGCGCACGCCCTCGCCCAGGCTGACCTGGCCTTCAAACACGCAATTGACATCGATCACCACGTCTTGCGCGCAGGTCAACTGACCACGCACGTCCAGCCGCGCCGGATCGGCCAAGCGCACGCCCTGCGCCATCAACTGCAGCGCCACCCGCTTCTGATAAACACGCTCCAGCTCAGCCAACTGCACCGGGCTATTCACACCAGCCACCTGCGCGGCATCGGTGATTTTGTGCGCCACCACCGGTACGCCGTCAGCCACCGCAAATTTCACAATGTCAGTCAGGTAGTACTCGCCCTGGGCATTTTTGTTGTCGAGCCGGGCCA
>JFJP01038399.1_pt1 | contig 17743 bp, 13 predicted proteins | sample 431651 | NCBI WGS metagenome assembly JFJP01 (sample SAMN02602958, study PRJNA72255) | Microbial mat metagenome, whole genome shotgun sequencing project. | biome: fresh water; feature: sink hole; material: water; isolation source: purple microbial (photo- and chemosynthetic) mats found in...
AGCGAGGCCCGAGCCACTTATACAGCACACTTTCTTTTCAAGGATGTCCAGCCAGTTTCAACTGATACCGATGCAGCCTTGACTCTGGCCCTGCTCAAAAACAGCGACGGGCAGGTAGAACTCATCACAACTCCTTCCGGCACCGAAGCAGAAACTGGGAAAACACTCATCTCTACTGCAGTTACTTCATTCCAGCGGCAACTCATTAAAACCAAGGTATCGCCACTCCTGCTCGCTTCCGGTGATTTCACCGATCTTGTGGGTAATGAATTCGCTGAATTCCAACCCGGTGGTTTTATCCTTTCCGATAATGGCCAGAAAATTCTTTCTCGCTTTGCTACTTTTTTGACTGCTCATCCCGCTATCAGCCTCCGGATTACCGGTTGCGCCGATACGATAATCGATGGCAATGCTTTAAAAAAGCAACTTGAGGAGATTGAAGCAAAGCGAGTCAGTCAGGAAAATACCCGTCGCAAGACCGCCTGGGAGCATGATAAAGTCCTGGAGTTGGAAAGGCGCAAGGCTCAGCAGCAAGTATCCGGAAAATCTGGAAAGACCGGGACATTACCGCCACCCCATGTGGCAAACGAGTTCAAACCTGTTCTCCCACAGCCAGTTGTCATTGATGACAAAATGCTTGAGGACCTTGCCAGGGAACGGTCTATCAGGGTTCACTCTCTGATGACAGGCAAACTCGGCATTGCCCCCGAAAAGGTCATTGTCGAATCCGAGACCAAAGTACTTTCTGAGGCCAACAATCCTCATAATCGGACCCTGATACGTCTTGATGCCTTCTCTCCGGCCAAGTAAAGATCTCTCTGTGATTTCTTCATCACTTTAAAAGACTCGTGAACAGATCATCTCCTCGATGAACAGGATACACAACCTCTTTGTTGATCAGCCAATTCTTGCTATGTGGAATGCTCCATGGCACACGATTGAGCCAGTCCTGCGCTGGCTCGGATTTCTCTCGCTCTGCACTTTTTTCATCAGCCTGGCGGTTATCCCCTGGCTTATCAGCAGATTACCCCATGATTATTTTTCCAGACACACTTCTTCAACCATCCCAAAAACTCGACTTCCATTCCGCGGTCCCTTTTGGTTTGTACTGCGTAATCTTGTCGGCAGCGTGCTGTTTTTGGCCGGTTTTGCCATGCTTTTTCTCCCTGGCCAGGGGATTCTAACTATCATAATTGGTATCTCCCTCCTGACTTTTCCCGGCAAACACCGTCTCCTCTCCACCCTCACAAGGCGACCTTCTGTGCAGAAAGCTCTTGATTGGATCCGGATAAAAACCGGTCGGCAATCTTTCATCTGGCCGGAAAAAATAGCAGCCGCCTCGACACCTAAAACACGGCAACAGTAAAAGAGAGCAGCCGCCCCTGATCTGTCCCGCAACGCTTTCAGAAAAAAGAACTTTTTCGCAAATCAGGAATTTTTACCTGCCCTTTTTTCCTTTTTTGCGTATACTGAACATGATATTAATTCCTGGAATTTATTCTTTTACCGGCGCCCAAGACCATTATTCAACATGAAAGCAACAAATCAACACAAAACAGACAGCCCAACGCAGGATATTGCCAGACTCGTTCACAACCAGAAAAGTCTGCTTGATGTAATGCCGGCCATGGTCTTCATCATCAATGGATTCAAATCAATCGAATATATGAATCCCAGCGCCATCCGTTTTTTCGGCAATCTTGTTGAAGGGGAATCCAATGACCGGGCCCACTCGGCAGAAGACACGATCAACTCCCTGCTACTCCTGGTACGTAAAGGCCAAGTCCTTAAAAACCCATCTGACAAGCATGAAGATAAGATAAATGATCACCATATTGAATTTGCCCTGGCACCATTTCTGGGATATCGGGGTGAACAGCTTTATTGGCTTTTCCTGCACGACCTGACAGAAGAAAAGACTCACATCGAGGAACTCTCGCTCTTTCACAACAGTATTGAAACCATTCTTACCAGCAAAATAAATGAACTGAAAGAAAGTGAGCGGGTACGGCACAGCCTTTCCCTGGAACTCAATCATCTCAAAGACCACTTGAAAAAGCTGCCTGCCGAAGGAACAATGGTCGGTAGCAGCAAAGCCCTGGGCGAGTTACGTGATATGGTCTTCCAGGTGGCGAAATCAGATGCAACCATCCTCATAACCGGCGAATCCGGCACAGGCAAAGAATTGGTAGCCAACCTTATTCGAGAGACCAGCAACCGCAATGAAAAACCGTTTTTAAAAATTAACTGTAATACCATCAATGATTCTCTGCTCGAAAGTGACCTTTTCGGCTATGAAAAGGGAGCCTTCACCGGGGCGGATAACAAGCGCAAAGGAAAATTTGAAGTTGTCGATGGCGGCACCATCTTTCTTGACGAGATAGGAGATATCAGCCCCCGAATGCAAGGTGCCTTGTTGAGAGTCCTGCAAGACGGAGAATTAATCCGGGTTGGCGGAAACACACCGATCAAAGTTGATGTCAGGGTAATTGCTGCAACCAATATCGATTTGGCAAAGGCTGTCCAGGCCGGAGTTTTTCGTCTTGACCTGTATTATCGACTCAATATTATCAATATTTCAATCCCGCCACTACGCCAACGTAAGGAAGATATTGTAGATTTAGTAACCCACTTCATAAGGAGGTACCGAACAGCCTTCAAAAAGGATATTAATTTTCTGCCGCAATCGATCATCGAACGCCTTCTAAATCATGACTGGCCAGGAAATGTCAGGGAGTTGGAGAATGTCATCCAACGTGCCGTACTTATGGCAAAAGGAAATATAATTACGGAGAATGAATTGCTTTTTGATCAGCAGGCGGAAGAAAAACATGTATACCCTTCCATGTCCTACCTGCAACGACTGGATGGCCTGCCTCTGAAAGGCAAAATCGCCGAACTTGAGCGCGAGATAATCCTGCACTCTCTTGAAAAAAACCGAGGAAATGTCGCAATGACAGCCCAGGACCTGCAACTCGGCAAAACCGCCTTCTACGACAAACTGAAACGTTACGATATTACGCCAAAAGAGCTGAAATAATCACAACAAAGGCACATATATTGCAACTGAATTAAACGGGGCGCGGCAACTGCGTTGTCAGCTGGTGATTATATCAAGTGAACTACGACTATGGCCGAACATATTACCCATTCAAAATTTTGTCCTTACTGGTCAGCTGTTTCTCTTAAATGCAGCTTATGCACCGACGGGCTGTTTATCCCGATGGATGATCACATTGAAGTGTACTGCAAAACTGAGGAGTATTCCATGTGTCTGCAGTACAACCTGAGACACGATTCAATCAACCCATCCTCTCTTCATGCCGGCACAATCCCAAGCAACAACCGACGTAAATATGAACGAGTTGAAAGCACCCATTGCATAAAACTCGTTCGGCTCAATAGCTCCGGCAGAACTGCCTCACACTTTTCATCCTTGGCAAACACTATAGATTTAAGCATGGGTGGACTTCGTCTGCGCACCCATGAGCCCCTGATCAACGATACGGTCGTTCAATTCTCCTTTGATGACTCTGTACCGGATCTTTTACAATCCGGCACTGCCACCATTAAATGGTGCTATCGAATGATAGATACAGCCGAATACCAGGCCGGCCTAGCTTTTCGGAGCAACCAGACAGTGGAGGCCATGGCCATGTATCTTGGCGTTCACAGCCAACGACGTTAAACCAGCGCTTCTCTTTCTCTCCTCGCTATTGTTTTTCTCACGAGCCACACCAACCCCAAAACAGGAATTCCCATAACTGCCGTCATCATAAAAAAGTTTTTATAACCAAAAGCCGTCACAAGCGTCCCTGAATAGCCCCCCATAAGTTTAGGCATCAAGGTCATGACGGAGCTGAAAATCGCATATTGCACCGCGGTGAAGGAAATGCTTGTCAAACTTGAAAGAAACGCGACAAAAGCAGTTGTTGCAAGCCCTGCGCTGAGGTTGTCGGCAGCGATCACAACCGCTAAAAATTCCACATCCGCACCGGCGCCGGCCAGCAGCATAAACAGCAGGTTTGTAATTGCTGAAAGAAACGCGCCAAGAAACAGGATTGAGTTAACCCCGAATCTCAAGGTCAGCATTCCCCCCAGAAATCCCCCAATCAGGGTCATCCCCAAGCCGAATGTCTGCGAGACATAAGCAATTGCCTCCTTACTGAAACCGATATCCAGATAGAAGACATTTGCCACCACCCCGAGAACGACATCGGAAAGCCGATAGAAGCCAACGAGCGCCAGGAGAAGAAGGCCAGGTCTCAAACCATATCTACGAAAAAAATCCTGTACCGGATAGGCGTACGTTACAACAACCATCTCTCTATCGACAAAACCCAATCTGACTCCAAACAGGGCCACTCCCGCCGCAGCCCCAACAGCCATGGCAAATCTGCATATTTCAAATACAAAAGAAATGACTTGGCCCAAAAGGGGGAAACTCTGGAGTAGCAAATCCTGCAGAGTTTCAATAGCGTCTCCACCTATAAAAAATGTCAGCGCAAAGACAGCCGCCGTCATCACGAACAAGGCAAACAACCGGCGATATTGCGCTGGTGTGTAAACATACCGACCTTCTTTCTGCGACAAAGGTTCAGCGACTGTCAGAGTGGTGGCGATCCCAACCACCATAACAAGGGCCATGACCAAATACGTTATTCTCCACGAACCATAGTCATAGGCATTCTTGCTCGTACCCAGTTGTGAAGCCAAAAGAAGAGAACCAGCTCCGGCGACGAGCATGCCGACCCGGTATCCGGCTATATACATGGAGGCCATCATGGCCTGCATCGACTGTTCAGCACTTTCAATGCGATAGGCATCAATGACTATATCCTGCGTTGCAGCCGAAAAGCCAAGCAAGACCGCGGCGAATGCCATGAGCGTCAGATTGCCAGGATTCGCGGCGGGATCAACCATTGACATCCAGGAGATTGCCGCCATGATGAGGATCTGGGCCAGAAGAAGCCAGGCCCTGCGACGCCCCATTTTTCGTGTGAGAAATGGCAGAGGCATAAGGTCGACAAGCGGCGCCCAGACAAATTTAAAAGAATAGCCAAGCGCGGCCCAACTGAAAAATGTAACCTCAGATCGACTCGCGCCAGCCTCGCTCAACCATACCGAGAGCGTGGAAAAAATCAGCAAAAGAGGTATACCTGCCGAAAACCCAAGGAAAAACATAGCAATAACCCGTGGATGCGTCCAAGCGGAAAATATCTGCCGCCAAGACCTATTATGTGCAATCTCACCACTCATCCTTGTCTTTTCCTCCCAATACGATTATCTTGATCATGTATTTGCAAGAAATGAAAAATTGATTTTCCACCGTCTGAAATGTCCCATGCAGACGGATCAGCCTGCAGCAATACGGGCCTTTGCAGGGATCTGCACCTAATTACACTGCACAAACCTATATCGCTACGATTCATTTATAAAATACCCAATTCAGCTGCTTGCGCGGTTCTTTTCATTGTAATGAATATTCAAATCTACAACACATTATCTGGTCGGAAAGAGCTTCTCCAGCCCCTGGAACCAGGCCACGTCAAACTTTATGTCTGCGGTATAACATCGTACGATTATTGCCACATTGGGCACGCCAGATCGGCACTTGCTTTCGACATGATTGTTCGCTATCTCCGATATCGTGGTTTTCGTGTCACGTATGTGCGCAATTTCACAGACATTGATGACAAGATAATCAACCGGGCAACCGAACAGCACACCACCACCGAGGAGTTGGCCAACAGGTTCATTGAGGAATTTTATACCGACATGGACCGACTCGGTATTGATCGTCCCGATGTTGAACCCAAGGCAACCGAGCATATTGCTGAAATGATTGAACTGATCAGCGAACTCATCGACAAGGGAATGGCGTATCAGGCTGGAACTGACGTTTACTATGCCGTCAAGAGCTTTCCTGAATACGGAAAGCTCTCGCACCGTAATCTCGATGATATGCTTGCCGGGGCCAGGATCTCGATCAACGAGCAGAAAAACAATCCGATGGACTTTGTTCTCTGGAAAGGCTCAAAACCCGGTGAGCCAACATGGGACAGTCCCTGGGGGCCTGGACGACCCGGATGGCATATCGAATGCTCAGCCATGAGCCGGAAATATCTCGGCGAGACTTTTGACATCCATGGCGGCGGCAAGGACCTCATCTTCCCCCATCATGAAAATGAGATAGCCCAAAGCGAGGGGGCAAATGGGCATACGATGGTCAACTGCTGGATTCACCACGGCTTTGTCACCATCCGCGACGAAAAAATGTCCAAGTCTCTCGGCAACTTTTTGACAATACGAGATATCCTGGAGAACTACCACCCGGAAATTCTCCGGTTTTTTATCTTTTCCACACAATACAGAAATCCCCTCGATTTTTCTGAAACAGCAATGCAGGACGCCGCTGCTGGTCTTGAACGTCTATATGCCTGCGTATCTCAAGTCGACGAACTTGCTAAAAGGGAAAGGACTAGGGCGGAAAGCTCACTGTCAGAAAATGATATCGGGCTGTTGGGTGATATGGAAAGCCGCTTCCAGCAGGCGATGGACAATGACTTTAATACTGCCCAAGCTCAGGCGGTCCTCTTTGATATGGTGAAAATAATCAACAGAGCCTGCAAAGAATTACCTCAGATGCCGGCCGAAATCGATGTACACACACTAGAGGCAGCAACACATACATTGAAGAAATTGGCGGCCGTCATGGGGCTTCTGCAGCAGGATGCCGCCTCGTTTCTCGCAGAGCAGAAAGAGAAAATGCTTTCCGGTCTTGATATAGATGAACACTCTATTGTTGCCTTGATTGACGAACGGTTCAAAAACCGGATCGAGAAAAACTGGAAACGCAGCGATGAAATCCGCGATGAACTTCTAGCAAGAGGCATAGAACTCAAGGATGGTCCGAAAGGGACTTCATGGAGCGTTAAGCGTTTCTAAAAACTCCTCTTTTCAGGTGAAGCCATGAAACGACTCCCCGCAGTTGCCAACCGCTTTTATCCTGGAACGGCAGAAGGTTTGACCCTGGCAGTCCAAGGATTGCTCCCGGCTGAACATAGAGTCAAACAAAAGGCCATTGCCGTGGTTTCACCGCATGCCGGCTATGTTTATTCTGGGGCTGTGGCTGCTGAGGTTCTCGACTCTGTCGAAGTCCCTGAAACTGTTGTGATTCTTGGCCCAAATCATCATGGCCAGGGAAGACCAGTCGCCATGGGCCAGGCAACTTGGCAAATGCCCACAGGTGACGTAGAGATTGATACGGAGATAGCACTAGCTCTGCACAATACTCTTTCCTCTATTGAATTCGACGAAAGTGCCCACCGCTACGAACACTCCCTTGAAGTACAGGTCCCTTTTCTGCAGGCGATGCAGAAAAATTTACGCATAGTACCTCTCGTCATATCCCATATTTCCGACCCTCTTTGTGTTGAAATAGCGGAGGCCCTGGCCAAGGTGATCACGGCCGCAGACAAGGAGGTGCTCATTGTTGCATCCAGCGATATGACCCACTATGAGTCTCGTAGATCAGCTGGCAAGAAGGATCATCTCGCCCTCGAGCAGATAGAGCACCTTGACGCCAGTGGATTGTACCGCACTGTCATGGACAACAGGATAACCATGTGCGGAGTCATCCCTGTTACCATCGCTCTTCTCACAGCAATCCAACTCGGTGCCAAAGAAGCAAGAGTGTTGACCTACACAGACTCTGGGGAGATCTCAGGCGACACTGATCAGGTTGTTGGATATGCAGGGATAGTCATTTCCTGAGGGCTACAGAGCAAACCGTTTTTTCTTGACAGCGATTACTATTTCTTCTATATATCTGACCGCATCGCATACGCCTATGTTGGGGGATGGTCTAATGGTAAGGCGGCGGACTCTGACTCCGCTTATCGAGGTTCGAGCCCTCGTCCCCCAGCCAAGTAAATTCAAGCACTTATCGAGAAATCGGTAAGTGCTTTTTTTGTTTTCCGGTATTTTGTACAACCCCTGTACAACCTCTGCATTGTATTGCATAAAAAAGGTCGGTGCAGATTTCTCCACACCGACCTTTTTTTCGTTCCGCCATCTTCGCCGCCGCGCCTTCGATATCTTCTTAGGTGATCTCAGCAACGTTGCGTTGCTCATTGCGTTGAAGACTCCGGTGAGCCGCTTTTTGTTTCCGTTCTATGACTGGCTTGCCCGGGAAATTGCATCTCCGATATGGCCTCTGAGTTGCGAACCTGACTGCGAACTTCGTTGTCTGTTATTCTTTTTCCGAAGATTCCGGCGTGGGGTTGGGCTGCGGCGTTGTTTTCTTCCGAAATCCGAATATGTGTAACTCTGGCGGCGGTTCGCTCTCCCACGGTTCCTTGGGAATTTCGCCGTTCTCGTACTTTCTCAAGAACTCGTTGAAGAACTCTTCCGTCTCTTTGAGATATTTCATCTGTTGCCTCCCTTGTGACTTATATTGACACAGATTTCCCTACACCGACCTCTTTTCGTCCCGCCATCCCCCGAGTCCGTGTGATGACAAAGACTACTCTTCTTCCGAAGATTCAGGCAATGAATTGGGCGGCTTTGTTGTCTTCATCCGAAATTTGAATATGTGTAATTCTGACGGCGGCTCGTCCTCCCACGGTTCCCTGGGGATTTCTCCGTTCTCGTACTTTCTCAAGAACTCGTTGAAGAACTCTTCCGTCTCTTTGAGATATTTCATCTGTTGCCTCCCAGATTGCTTCAAGATTCACGGCGCCGTTTTTGCCGACAAAAGGCGCGGCTGTCTTTTTGTGGCGGATACTTCGGATGCTCTATCTGCTTCTGCTAGTCTAACGGTTCTTCGGCTGCAATGATCAGTTGCCGCCTATCCCGGTGAAAATTTCTGTCTGTTCCAATACCGATTAAAATCACTGGTTGTATCTTCAAACAGTTGGGTACAACCGTGGAAACCATCGCTCAACCGCATCAATCGGAAATGTGAGGATAAGCGGTTTACGGCTGCTCTCTGATTGCAGATAGCCCTTTTTTATCAGCTCAGAAACTACATTCCGGGCCATCCTCTCACCGTAACCAGTAATCTCACCAGTCCTACCCCGCTGCACCTCGCCGGCCAATAGTGCTTCACGCAGCAGAAGAAACGAACCTTTAGGCAAACGTCCGGCGTGTACCTCTTCTTTTATATGCAGATCCATGCGCCTGAGCAGATCTTCCGGATCGAGCAGCGTGGCCATGAATTCGACCTGATCGATACAGATGGTCAGAAAGAATTCACAGAACTCAATCAGCGCCTGCATCGACAACGCCCCGCGTCCATCCAGATCCCCGCGCCGGGGCAAATCGGCGGCCATGAGCAAGGCCTTGTATTTCTGCACGTTGCGGGCAAGCCCTCTGGCTACTGACCATAGGCTGCTTCCGACACCACAGCTGATAAGGGTTGCATGGGACATAAGACGAGCCACCCTCCCGTTACCGTCATAGAATGGATGAATCCACAGCAGACGATGATGAGCAGCGCCCAAGGCGGTAATCTGCCGTACTCGTGACAGTCGCTCAGGATTATACGCTTCGGAGAACCGTTTCAGAAAAAGGGGAAGTGCCGAGGCACTTGGCGGAATATGTTTTCCTACTTGCACCCAGCCTTTCCGCAGCTCACCGGGGTTAACCCGCTGTAGCTCTCCTGTCTCGGGATTCGCAACCCAGAGTAGTTCTTCCGGCATACGCTGGCAAAATTCTCTGTGCAGCCAGAAAAGATATTCAGAATTTGTTTTTTCTATTTGAGGGTCTTTCTGCTGATCAATCAGCCGCTGCACTTCGATATGGGCTATGGCTTCGTGCTGCAGGGCTCGTTTCTCCGGATCGGTCGAGTAGTCGGCATGCACCAAGGCTCGATCTATATCGCGGGGGTGTGTATCATGTCCCTCGATAAGATTTGAGTAGTAGCAGTTCATAGAGCGAACGAGATCTCCGATCCCCTGGCGGACTTGTTGAGGCAACTGGCTTGCCAGTCCACTGGCCTTGGTAGCCAGATCGAAGGCCAGATCCTCAAGCCGCTGCTCGTTTTCTGGAGGTAGCATCGGCTCCATTGATGTTATGCTTTCTCCGCTTGCCATGCTTACTCACCTATTTAATTATTGCCGGATGGAAAATTGGATCAACACACTGTAAATCAATATGATACAGAGTGATAGAAAAATATAATTGCCGGTTTGATTGCCGGTTCTTGAAAGAGGTCGCGGAATTGACTAATTCAACTATTCTGCAATTTCAGCACTGCCTGTTTGAGTTGGTTTTCTCCGATATGAGAATATCTTTCAGTGAGCTTAAGATCGGAATGACCGAGAAGATCCTTGATCAAATAGAGGTTGGTGTCAGCCTCGACAAGCCAACTTGCAAAGGTGTGCCGTAGCGTGTGGAAGTTCACCCATTGCTTCTTGTCATTCACTCCCTGGTTGAACAGCTTTCCAACAACGTCATAGTAGATATGGCTTATCATGTAGTGGGGCTTGTTTTCTCTGCCACGGGCCGGGAATACAAGCAAGTCGCGTGCGCCGGGGCCGCGTCGGGCAAACATCTTTTTGATATCGGGGGTCATGTATGCCGGTCTGTTTTTGCCGCTCTTGGTGTTCCGAAGGATGATAATTCCCTGAAAGGGATCGACATCTGACCACTTAAGGTTTGCAACTTCCCCGAACCGCATACCTGTAAAGAGTGAAAGCATTGCCATATCGTGAACCTCCCCCGATCTCTTGGCAAGCTCAGAGAGGAGTAGGTCGGCTTCTTCGCGTGACAGATAACGATCTTTCCTGTTGTCTTCTTGGGGCCGGACCACTTTCCCCCCGGCTGCGGGGTTCTGGCCTGAAAACAGACTCTCCCGGATGGCGTAATTGAACACTTGTCGAACCACCGCGAGAGCATACCGAACCGTCCGGGCTGTCAACCCTGCATCTGCCATGTTCTTTTTTAAACGTTCGAGTTGGATCTGGGAGATTTTCCCCAATGGCGTATTTTTGAACACCGGAAGGATATGAAGGCGGGTCAATTGTTCTTCCCGCTTCCAACTTTTTGCGGACCGCTTGTTGTTCTGAAAATAAATCAAATACTTGCTGAAGATATCAGCATAAGAGAGGTTCTTGATTTCTTCCCGTTTCTTCTGCTCAGCGCTTTCTTTCTTTTCCTGCTTAACGATCTTTCTGCTATCGCGCAAAGACTGCGGCCCTGACCCGGTTGTTTTGTTGGCCTTAAGTTTTGCCAATTCTTTTGCCGCGTCTTTGACGGTCCATCCTTTCTTGCTCGCCCATCCCAGAGCCTCTTCAACACGATTGTTGTCAGCGTCATAGTATCTGACTGTCAATCAGCACTGAATATTGCCCCCCTTTCAGCGTCGAAAAATGACCCCCTTTTTTGATAAAAAAATCACGATCTCTTCTTGAGTCTATACGACTCGTTACCTGTTTCTATAATATCGCAATGATGGGTCAGTCGATCCAACAGAGCAGTGGTCATCTTCGCATCGCCAAAGACTTGTGACCATTCGGCAAAGTTCAAGTTGGTCGTGACGATGAGCGAAGTTTTTTCATAGAGTGTACTTACCAGATGAAAGAGCAGGCTACCCTTGCGGCAGGGAAATGGAGTACAGTAAAATATGCAGCGACGGCACCCAACAATCCACTTCAAAGTGAAGAGACACTATGGATCACGGTATTCTATTTGATCATTCCCGTACCGCCCGGATCGGTCTGCCGGAAGCGGTTTTTTGCGAAGGAAAACCGGTCGAGGCGTTAGTGGAACTGCTCTCCCGATTCGGCAAGGGCTCAGGGCGCCCAGTACTGTTCACCCGCCTTGCTCCGGATATGTTCAATCAAGCGCCGGAAGCGATCCGAAAGGGGTATGATTACCATCCCTTGTCCGGAACGGCTTTCGGGGAGACGCTTGCCCGGAAGAACAAGGGCACGGTTGCCGTCGTCTCTGCAGGGACGGCGGATGGTTCCGTGGCATGGGAAGCGGCCCGCACCCTCGCGTATCTCGGCATCGAGCACAGAATTTTCGAGGATTGCGGCGTCGCCGGACTGTGGCGGCTCGCAGAGCGTCTGGAAGAAGTCAACACCTGCGATGCGGTGATCGTGGTGGCCGGGCTGGATGCGGCGCTATTAAGCGTCATGGGCGGCCTCACCTCCAAGCCGATCTTCGGCGTGCCGACTTCGGTGGGATATGGCGTTGCCCTGGGCGGCAAAGCAGCGCTGGCGAGCATGCTCTCCAGCTGTGCCCCCGGCGTTGCGATCATGAACATCGACAACGGTTACGGGGCAGCCTGCGCCGCCGCCAGGGTGGTCAACGGGTTGTGAGAGGGAGGGAAGGTGAGTGACCATGTTCGACCTGATCAATGCAATTTCCGTCATAAAAGGGATGTATCCACAGCGGCTATGATTGGAAGCAGCCAAAGAGGTATTTTGCCTCACATGCAATAGCCGCCGGGAATCAAGCGCCTCAGAAAACCGTTTACGATGAAGTTATATCAATTGACCCGCCTTTCGCGCCCCTGCCACTCCTTTTCACGCAGCTTGAACTTCTGGATTTTGCCGGTTGCTGTCTTTGGCAAGCCACCGAATTCAACATATTTGGGTGCCTTGAATTTGGCCATCCGTTCCTTGCAGAAAGCAATGATTTCTTCAGCTGTCGGCGCCGTTCCTTCTTTCGGGACAACAAACGCCTTGGCTACCTCACCCCACTTCTCATCCGGTACTGCAATCACCGCAACCTCAAGAACATCCGGGTGACGATAGATGACATTTTCGACCTCAACAGTCGAGATGTTCTCACCACCGCTGATGATGATATCTTTTTTGCGATCCATGATCTGGATATAATTGTCAGAATGAATAACCGCCAGATCGCCGCTGTGGAACCAGCCACCCTCAAAAGCCGTAGCAGTTGCCTTGGGGTCTTTGTAATAGCCCATCATCACGTTGTTGCCGCGCATGACGATTTCGCCGATGGTCTTGCCATCACGGGGCACAGGCTGCATTGTTATCGGATCGACAACATCAGTAAACATCGCCACGACATACGACACCCCTTGTCGGGACTTGATCTTGGCCTGTTCTTCGGCCGGGAGATCAGCCCACTCCTCCTTCCAGGCACAGACGGTATGCGGCCCGTAAACCTCCGTCAAACCGTAAACGTGGAGAATAGTTGAGCCGATGGCCTCCATGTTCTGGATAATGGTCGGGGCTGGCGGTGCCCCGGCAGTAATGATCTGCAAAGCATGTTTGAGTTTGATACTGTTCGCCGTGGCGTATGCGGACATGCCGATCAAGATAGTTGGCGCGGCGCAGAGGTGAGTTACCTTTTCTTTCTCGATCATGGTGTAAATCTCTTCGGGAACAACCTTGCGCAGGCAGACATGAGTGCCACTCATCGCAGTTACACCCCAGGTGAAACACCAACCATTGCAGTGGAACATCGGCAGGGTCCAGAGATACACCGAAGTTGAGTTGAAACCAGCCTCCAGCATCTCCCCCAAAGCGTTGAGATAGGCACCACGGTGGTGATACATGACACCTTTGGGCAAGCCGGTAGTGCCACTGGTGTAATTGATGGTGATATTCTGATACTCGTCGTCGACGACAGGATAAATAGGCTCAGGAGAACCGGTTGCCAGAAACTCAGTGTATTCCGCACCAGGAAGAGGCCTATCGGCACTGACGTCGCAGATATTGACAATCGTTTTCACCTGGGTCAATTCAGCTAAAATCGGCTGCACGACGTGCGCAAATTCATTGTCGACAAAAAGAGCCTTGGCATCGGAGTGATTGATAATATAGCTGATTTCAGGAGGCGCAAGGCGAATATTGACGCTGACCAGCACTGCGCCGATCATCGGTACAGCGAAGTGCGCTTCGAGCATGGCCGGTGTATTCGGACAGATGAATGCGACCTTGTCTCCCTTGCCTATACCGGCTTTCCGCAGAGCGTCGCCAAGGCGATTAACCCTTTCATAAAACTCTTTGTAGGTATAGCGCTTCTCGTCGTAGACAATAGCAGTCTTATTCGGATAAATCATCGCTGACCGGCTGATAAAATGAACCGGCGTCAACACATCAAAAAAGACATTCTGGTTATCCATGGCGCTTTTATCTCCTCAATTTTTTAAGATGCTTGCTGTGTGTAACGACCCCATTGATCTTCTTGACCTTTGCGCTCCTCTCTAACCGACAACCTTAACCACCCGGACTCATGCACAGATTGCCAGGTTTGTCTGCTATAAAAAATATGATCGAGCGCTCGATCATATTTTTTATAGCCAATTCTTGTATTATGTCAAACTGTTTATTGGCTGCTGAATTTAAGGGCTGATACGAGCTCACGGCGAATCACTTGATCGAATGCGTGATTGATCAAATGGTTCGAGAAATTGTCATTTCCATGAACCACTCAAAAAGATAGCTGCCGTATCACGTCAGGCTCTCATTTCTCTTGAGTCATTTGACAGTCCATGACATATTGGCAGGGAGACGCTTCATAGTTCAATTTTTTTAGAGCGATTCCCAGACAACGATACATCCAAATCTTTGAGTAGAGCGCGCTTAACTTGGCACATATCACGGGGGAACCATGATCTGTCCGGATTGTCGACTAGAGCTGCCGCAAGGCTCCCGTTTCTGCAAGGAATGTGGTCGAAAACTCAATCTCGTCTGTTTCCAGTGCGACACGAGTTTGCCCTCCGACAGTAAATTCTGTCTGGGCTGTGGACAAGATCTGCGCCAATCCCAAGACTTCTCAAAAATTGATTATCAGCAGCCGCACTCCTACACCCCGAAACACCTCGCCGAAAAAATCCTCACCTCGCGAAGCGCCATCGAAGGTGAGCGTAAAATCGTGACCATCCTTTTTGCAGATGTTGCAGGTTCAACCGCCATATTTGACAAACTTGATCCAGAGGTGGTGCATGAAATCATGGACGGCTGTTTCCGAATCATCCTCGACAATATCCACCATTACGAAGGATCTGTGAATCAGTTCAGAGGTGATGGGGTTATGGCTCTATTTGGCGCGCCTATTGCCCATGAGGACCATGCCCAACGTGCCTGTCATGCAGCCTTGGCCATCCAGAAAGCGCTTGGCCCATACCGACAAAAGCTGCTACAGAGTCATGGTATCGATTTTGCCATGCGTATTGGCCTGCATTCCGGACCAGTTGTTGTCGCAGCCATTGGCGACGACCTGCGGATGGACTACACGGCGCAGGGTGACACCGCCAATCTTGCTGCTCGGATGGAATTCAGCGCCGAACCCGGGAGTATTCTCGCCTCACAGCACACGTATAAGCTCTCTCGTGATTTTTTTGTTTATGGCCCAGAGGAACTGTTTCAAATCAAGGGGAAATCAGAAATGATCCCCGCCTACCGACTGACCCAGGCGGCAGAAGTGCAAACTCGTCTTGGCGCTTCAAAGGCCCGCGGTCTGACCCGCTTTGTCGGCAGAGGGCGTGAATTGGAGACCCTCAAGGAGGCATTTGCCACAGTACAATCGGGTGAAGGCCAGGTTGTCGGCATTGTAGGCGAGGCAGGAGTGGGAAAATCCAGGTTGCTCCTTGAGTTTCGTAGAGGGCTTGCTCCTGGAGAGGCCACCTATCTTGAAGGACATTGCCTGCATTATGGAAGTGCCATGCCCTATCTGCCGGTATTGGACGTGATCCGGACCTTTATCGGCATCAAAGAGGGTGAAACCGAACAGGCTATTCAGGAAAAATTACGGCAGAGAATTATTGCCCTGGATGCGAATCTCCTCTATGCGGTTCCTCCAATTTTGGAATTACTGTCAATCGAGATTGAGGACGAAACCTTTGCCGGGATAGAGCCGCAACAAAAAAGAAAGATGACCTTCGAGGCCATCCGTGACCTGCTGCTCCGAGCCAGTCAGAACCAGCCATTGGTCCTGATCGTGGAAGACCTGCATTGGATCGACAGAACCACCCAGGAACTGCTGGAGTATATGATCCATTGGCTTCCCCGGAACAAAATTCTCCTTATCCTGCTCTATCGCCCTGAATACACCCACCAATGGGGCAGCAAATCCTACTACCGGATGATTGGCTTGAACCAATTGTCCTCTTCCTGCAGTGCAGATCTGGTGGACGCCATTCTCGAAGGGGGCGACGTGGTTCCCGAATTACGGGAATTGATTCTCAGCAGAACTTCCGGCAACCCACTTTTTATGGAAGAACTGACCCGCTCACTGCTTGAGAACGGTTCCATCGAAATGCAGGAGAATCACTTTTTCCTTCGCCGGGGCATCTCCGGCATAAAGGTTCCGGATACTGTCCATGGCATTATCGCGGCACGCATGGATCGCCTTGAGGACAGCCTTAAACGGATAATGCAGGTGGCCTCCGTTATCGGGCGCGAGTTTGCCTACCGCATTCTGGAGACCATTTCCGGCGTCAAAGACGGACTCAAGTCCCAGTTGGTCAACCTTCAGGGCCTTGAGTTCATCTATGAAAAAGGCCTTTTCCCGGAATTGGAATATATCTTCCGGCATGCCCTGGTTCAAGAAGTTGCCTATAACAGCCTGCTTGTTTCCAGAAGAAAAGAAATCCATGAAAAAATCAGCGAAGCCATCGAAAAACTGTATCCCGAAAGGCTGGAGGAATTTTGCGAGGTCCTTGCCTATCACTATTCGCTGAGCGGAAACAAGGCGAAAGCCTATGAATATCTCAAGCGTTCTGCAAAAAAGGCTATTCGCAACAACTCACTGCTTGAAGGTACCCAGTTTTACAAACAGGCTGCAGATATCCTCTCGAAACTACCGCAATCAGATGAAAATAAGAGAGAACTGATCAACCTCGTTTTATCAATGCGAGGCCCCATGGCCCGGATTGGCGATGCTGTCGATTATCTCCCGCTGCTTCTCACAGCCGAAAAGCTTGCAGACGAGATGCAAGAAATTACCAAAATACTGCAAATTCGCAGTGCCTTAGGGGTCTATTACATTTACCGGGGGGGAAATCCACAGCTCGGCTGGAAGTATCTGGAAGACTGTCTTGAACAGGAAGATATCGTCCAGGACGTCACGCTCATGATACCGATTGGCTTTGATCTGTGCACCTCAAGTCTCTTATCGGGAGACTGGCAACGAGTGAATCATATCGCCCCTTTAATGATCAGTCTCATTGAAAGATCTCGCCTACAGAATCAATTTTACGATCGAAACATGAGCGTATATGTATGCATTATCGCTCATTTGGCCATAAGCACAACAGGATGCGGAGATATTGCAGAGGGAGAGCGTTTGTTTGCGAAAGCCTTTGCTGTTGCGCGCGAAATCGATAATCTCGCGTCCAAGGCCTATGTAGAATGGGCTTATGGCATTATGCTTTGCTTTCTTGATGCGGAACGAGCAATCGGACAGATGGAAACCGCGATCAAATATCTCGAGGAATCGCAGAACTTACTGCTGCAGGGTGTCTCCTGGTGCTGGCTTGGCTACGTCCATTGTTTAACAGGCGACGCCAGGATCGGAAATGATCTCACCGAGAAAGGACTCAGAATGCACACTGATCTCGGCGTGCCGTACTGGCAATCTTTCTGTCACTTCTTCTACAGCACTGCTCACTTCGAACTGGGCGATACGGCAATGGCCCGAACCCACGCAGAACTCGCCCTGCAATGCGCACTGAAAAACAACGAAAAGCAGGTAGAAGGATTATCAAGAGCCTGGCTTGGCAGGGTATTGGCTAGAATCGAGCCTTCTCAAGCTG
>JFJP01034873.1_pt1 | contig 17741 bp, 17 predicted proteins | sample 431651 | NCBI WGS metagenome assembly JFJP01 (sample SAMN02602958, study PRJNA72255) | Microbial mat metagenome, whole genome shotgun sequencing project. | biome: fresh water; feature: sink hole; material: water; isolation source: purple microbial (photo- and chemosynthetic) mats found in...
TGCCGGATACCGTGGTATCCGTCTCCGATCGACTGCTGTCATCCCCAGGAAAGGGCGTTACATCGATGTCTAGATAGACTCTCTTCATAACGACTATACACTACACGCGCGACCTTGTTTAGTAGGTAAAGCATCTGGAAGGCCAGAATTCGTACGATTTTTACGAATTTTCCTGCAAATCAACCATTGATCTCCACTGACCTGAAAGAAATACATGTTTCCTTCAGCCTTGACACATGGAACTATGACCGTGATTGCGGTAAAATCGGTTGCACTAACGATTCTCATGTGACGAGGAGCCCGACATGGCTAGTGATACCCCCCGCGGGTTGCGCGGAAATTCCATCTACCAGATCTTTATCCGCAACCAGTCCGACGAAGGTACGTTTGATGCTGCGATACCCACGCTCGAGCGGGCCTGGCGTCTTGGCTTTGATATCGTCTACCTGACTCCGGTCCATCCCATCGGCACGGTCGCCCGCAAGGGTTCCCTCGGCAGCCCCTATGCCATCAAGGATTACCGCAGCGTGGATCCGGATCTGGGTGGAGAGGCTGGTTTTCGCAGGTTTGTCGACGCGGCGCACGCCAGGGGCCTCCGGCTCATCATCGATGTTGTGTACAACCACACCAGTCCGGATTCGGTGCTGGTACGCGAGCATCCCGAATGGTTCTGGAAAGGCCCCAAAGGAAAACCGGCTCCGCGTCATCCCGAGTGGTCCGATGTCGTGGATCTGGATTATGCACACAGGGGACTCTGGGAGTACCAGATTGAGACGCTGGAGCAGTGGGCCCGTTTCGGGGTGGACGGCTTCCGCTGTGATGTGGCCAGCCTCGTGCCGGTACCGTTCTGGGTAGAAGCACGCAAGCGCCTGTCCGCCATCAAGCCGTGTCTCTGGCTGGCAGAGAGCGTGCACAAGGAATTCGTCGCCGAGGTCAGGGCCAAGGGCTACTACGCAGCCTGCGATGCCGAACTCCATGAGGCATTCGACCTCACATACGACTACGACGCGCGGACCGAACTCGAGGCAGCCTGGGCCGGCACCGGTCCCTTGTCTGGATATCTGCACCACCTCGGCCTGCAGGAGTGCATGCTTCCGGCCACCGCCATCAAGGCCCGGTTCCTCGAGAACCACGACCAGGCGCGGGCTGCCCACCATTTTGGCCGCGGTGCCAGGCTGCGTTCCTGGACGACCTTTGCGATGCTCCTTCCGGGCACCTTTTTTGCGTACATGGGGCAGGAATGTGCCATTACACACCGCCCGAGCCTGTTCGACAGGGACATCGTGGACTGGAACTCAGGTGACCCGGCTTTTGAGGCGTGGTTCCAGACTGCCCAGCTGGCAACAAAGGCTATCCGTGCGCGCGAGCCTGATTTCTCGGTGCAGGAACTGGCCGCTGGGGTGATCCTCGTGAAACGCTCCGGTGGTTCAAAGCCTGTTGCCGCGCTCCTCAACCTGGATGGCCGGTCCGGCCGGATTGACCTGCCCGGACCCATCGTAGGCCGCGATCTGCTGAGCGGCTCTGATTTTGGGTTGGAGCGCATGGTAGAACTGATGGCCGAGCCTGTCATCGTAGAACTGGAAGGGCGATAAGCGCGGGTTTTGCCTCTTGAGCCTAACCCCGCTTAGGTCTACGCTTCTGGTATGTTCAACCCAGAAGAGATCATCTTCGCGCCTACCGGGCGCTGCAACCTCACCTGCGCCCATTGCCGTGTCAAGAGAGGGCCGTCAGAGCTATCGTCGGCGTCAGCAATAGCCTTTCTGGACTCCTGTGCCGATGCCGGCATAGAGCGGATAGGCTTTTCCGGTGGCGAGCCCTTTCTGAGGCTGGATTTTCTGGTCGATGTGACCAAGGCTGCGGTAGACCGCGGCTTTTTCTTTGACCGGCTGATGACGAATGGTGACTGGTGGAAGGACGAATCCGGGTTGCGCGCTTCACTCGGAGCCGTATGCGCGGCTGGCTTCGATGGTGTCATCGGCCTGAGCTGGGATGCGTTCCATGCCCAGCGGCCAGAGCGTATCGCCACCTTCCTGCGGGCTGTTTTCGATGTCTGGGGCAGAAAAGACGTGGCGGAGATCCTGTCCGTCCGTTCACCCGACGAAGCGGCCTTCTTGCGCGATGTCGATGCGGTCGCGGCGGTGCTTGGCGGCAAGGCAGAGATCATAGCGGGGGAACCGTCCCGCATCGTCGATGTGGCCTACAGCTCACGTTCAGATGCCGACCCCGATGACGGCAAGGGGCTCGTGGTACCTGTGCAGCGGTTTCCCTGGTCCAGGTCGGCCGTGGAAGGAGTCTGGGAAGCCTCTAAATGGTTCGTAGACGATTATTGTGCGGGGCCGGGCAACGTGTTCTACGTCCACCCCGATGGCCAGGTAGCGCCGTGCTGTGGTTTTGCCAACGAGAACCAGGCCTTGCTTATTGGCACCGTCAACGATTCGTACGACACGTTGATGGCCAATGCCGCCGCCAATGCCCAGGTGCAGGCTTGCTACGAGACGGGGCTTGGTGCCGTGAGGAAACGGCTTGAGACAGAAGGGCGGAAGTTCCCCGGCAAGACCGATGATATGTGTTTCTTCTGTGATGTCCTGTGTCAGGGAGAACAGGTCTAGGCGGGAGTCGTCTCAGGCTTGATTATAGACGAGTCTGCATGGAAGGTGAGGCTTGCGTGGAGTCCGGTCTTGTCGGGGCGTGCCTCGAACGAGGCCGTGCCTCCGAGTTGCTCGGCAAGCGTACGGATCAACTGCAGGCCAAGGCCTTTGGATTCTTCTGGCACAAAGCCGGGTTTCAGACCCGGCCCGTCGTCGGTTACCGACACGATGATGCTGTCACCTGATGTGCGGAGTTCTACGATAACCTCCGCGTCGCTCCTGCCGGAAACCGCATACTTGAGCGCGTTCGTTATCAGTTCATTCAGGATCAATCCGCACGGCATAGCCTGGTTGAGCGAAACGAGGATCTGTTCGTCATTTTTTTTCAGAACGACTCTGCAGGTACCGTAGGCTTTTGTCAGTTCATTGACGAGCCTCCGGGTATATTCGTTGAGCTCTATGGAATCGAGGCGGTCCTGACTGTACAGGGTTTCATGGATGAGCCCCATGGACCGAATGCGGTCTATCGATATCCCGAAAGCCGAAGCCGTTTCGGGATCGGTAAGCATGTTCAGCTCCAGATTGAGCAGGCTCACGACAATCTGCAGGTTGTTCTTGACCCTGTGGTGGACTTCCTTGAGGAGGGATTCGCGCTCTGCTACGGTTTTTCGCAATTCTGTCTCGCGGTTGGCTACCGCCGCTGCCATCGTTTCTATGCTGGTGGACAGAGCCCTGAATTCCTGGTACGTGGATGGCACCTTGAGGTCGTAGCGCCCGTCTGCAACCGCTCCGACGTGCTGGATGTAACTCTTGAAGATTACCGTCGTCTGTCTCCAGAGGCGTACGCCGATTACAGCGGAGATGCCCAGGCAGGCAAACGTGACGAGGCCGACCAGCCCGAGCATGCTCGGCAGCACCGCAAAGGCCTTTGTCGCGTTGCGGTAGTAGGCTACCCTCCAGGGAGTGCCGGGAATGGCCTCGGAACTGGCATACCAGAGCACTCCATGTTCCGTAAAGAGCGAGGTAGCTTCTTCTTTGAGCGGGAACCTTGTTTCATAGCGTTGCTCGTGCACGAACACAATGTCCGTGTGGGCTATGAACCGGCCTGTCTCATCCATAATGGCGATTTCATCGAGTGGGTCTATGCAGAGTGGTGCCAGGAACTCCGAAAGGGTTTCCAGATTCAGTTCCAGGAGGACTATTTCATTCCTGGAAGACGATTCGGCTATGGAGACTGCTACCGTGCCATCCGACGATGAGAGGAAGGCGCGGGAGAACGTAGCGGCATCGTCGCTATTCAGGGTTGCCAGCACCGCCATGCCAGAAAAATCGTCGCCAAGAATGCCCGGGTCGGGGGAGATACGAACTGCACACGAGACGAATCATCAAGGAGTAAGGCCCTGTTTACCTCACCGTGAGCCTGGGTTGAAACACGCATAGCGGTATACAGTTCATTGGCAGGGGTGCCCTGGTCGAGAAGTTCAACATAGGCATGAAGATGCGATACCGAATTGTTCAGAAACCGTATCGTCTCCTGCGCTACAGCCCTGTTGAGCGAGCGGGCAGACGCGTTTATCTCCGAGCGTACATGCGCTCGCACTGAAAGCCCCGCGGTGGTAGAAATGAGCAACGCCGGGATGAGGGCTGCGACGCCAAGACTGAGCACGTACATGCGGATGAGGCTCGGGGACGAGCGGGGTCGAATCATCGCACCTGGCCTAGAGGCTTGAATGAACCCCCTGCAACTTCAGTCAGGCTGTACGGTCTGGCTGTATCACCGTACCGGTCGAGTTCGATGAGGTCTACCAATCCACGGAATGGCTTCAGAGCCTCGATTGCTGCCTTGATGCCAGGACCGTCAAGCTTTTTGGCATTTTGCAAGGCCAGGGCGAGGAGGTGTATGGATTCATAGGAATAAATCGATGCAAAGGTTGGTTCTTCGCCGTAGCGCTGCTTGTATACAGTGAGGAATGCCAGTTCCGTGGGGTTGTCTGGCGAAAGCGTAGCGCCTTCTGCGAGTATGACGCCTTCTACGGCTCTGCCTCCGAACACCATGAGATCTGGCGTACGGGCCCACATCGAAGCAAACGTGGGCAAGGGGTTTCCTTTTTTGACGCTGGCCTGGCACAATGATGCTACGTCAAAGGAACTGCCTGCGCAGAGCAGCATTTCAGGTTCAGTCTGAAGGATGGCATCAAGGAGACCATCATAATCGAATCCGGATTGGGAGGTTATCTGCCGCGGCTCTGAAACTTTGCCGCCACCAGCCTCGAAAGCAGCCTTGAAGCCATGATACACGGCCTCTGTATATGAAAGGTTCAGGGCGTTGATTACTACAGCTGCACTGCGGTACCCGCGCCCGAGTGCTTCGGCAGCCAGGGTACGCCCCTGCTGGTTGTTGGGGCCGATAACGCGGAAGAAGTAGTCATCCTTGCCGGAAAAATCTGTGCTCGAGGCTGTCGGGCTTATGAGTACGATTTTACGTTCGGTGGTGTAGGCTACAGAGCGGGAAGCGGACAGGCTGGTCATGTGGCCTACGAGAGCCACCGCACCGCGGGCGATCAGGGCCTCGTCGGCTTTGACTCCACCCTCGGCAGTATCTCCGTCGTTCTGGACCATGAGCTCCAGCTGGCTCCCCCGGACGCCTCCGGCGGCGTTGATCTCGTCTATGGCAATTTCCATGCCGTTGCGGCCCTGCACGCCGATGGCCGACGTCAGGCCCGTCAGCCCGAGTGGAGCTCCAACGATGATAGGACGAGTATTGCAGGAAAGAACCACCGAAATGAGTACTATGGCGAGAGAAATTTTTAGTACTCTGCCAAGACAACTATTCCGGTATTGGTTCATCCACATATCCTGTTCTTCAGTATGAACCTTGCAACAAAACAAGGTTCAGCATGGGATAAGTATAGCCGGTTCCTTTATATCCGCAATCCTGTGAAGACCGGTGCGGAATCAATCTTCTATCTGGAAACGCTCCGCCATCACTGCAACCCCGATGCGGTCATCCACACCAAGTTTCTTGTAGGCACGGGCAAGTGTATTGCGTACCGTCGATTCAGACAGTTCAAAGTCAAAAGCCAGTTCCTTCTGCGATTTGCCCGACAAGGTAAGCATGACAAACGAACGCTCTCCCATCGAGAGTCCTCGCTCCGAGAGCGACAGCCTGGGTTTTGGTTCCTTGAGGAACACAACGAGTCTGTCCTTGTAGAGGAACCAGAGGAAAACACCGAAGGCAAGGATGAAAAAGCTTCCGCCGAGTGCATTTTCAAACTTTTCGCCCGCAAAAATTACCGCGATAGTTTCTATGCCAAGCAAGTACGCGATCAGGATCAGGCTCTTGATTAACCGGTATCGGGAGAAAAAACTGGCACGTTCCAGCAGGAGGATACTCATGATGAAGAATCCGAGACCATATAAGCCCCGGGCATCGCCTATGATGGAAAACGGAGTCAGTATGAGGAACAGGGAGGGCTGTATCCACCGCAACCGGTCAATAAAAGCACTGAGCAGGAACAGGGTGAGGGCAATCAATGTCGTAGTCTGGTACTGTGAGAAGAATACCTTGCCCAGAGGAAAGCCACGTAAGGACATGGTGATGACATTCACAATGTAGCCAGCCAGGAAAACAGCTGAAAAAAGAAAACCCGTTGCTCGTAATTTATTGGGCATATCATTCCTGCCAGTAGATTTGCAGTGCGTCGTCCTGGGTCATTATCAGGTCCATGACCGGATCGGCACTTCGGGCTAAAACGACATCGAGCCGTCCTCTTGTTTTTGTACTATTCCACTCACCCGAAGACAGGGGATTATATCTATGCAGTAGTGAATCAAGTTCAATGTCACGCTCGTAGCCGGAGATGATGCACAGGCAGAGCAATGCCAGACCCCGCTCCACGGTTGCATCAACTCCGCCTTTGAAGTCGGAGATGGTACGCAGGCGGGCAAGCGGTTCCACATCATCGGCAGGGCTGTGGTCGAATACCCGACGGGACTCACCCCTGCCCGCAATGACGAAGGTAGCAAGATGGGATAATGCGGTGCGTTCGGGGTCGTCACAGCTGGCAATGAAGGGTAAAAGCCCGATGAGCTTTGCGACTTTATTCGCTCTGAACCGCTCGGATTCCCCGTCGGTCATCCGAACAGACGTTGCGATTGTGCCGGAGAGGCTTTTCCAGAGTCGATCAATGGATTCTAACGTCATTGGTCGATTATTAGAGGTATTGGAGTGCAAGTCAAGCAGGAAAACATGTGTGAAACATGATATATGAAGAGTTTATTGACATTGCCAGGTTTTATGTCCGGTATGGCCTCCAGGGGCAGAGGAGGCGTTCGGCGAAGTCTATGGCTATGAAGAAACCGAGCCCCAGGAAACTCAGGGCGATGATGGCTGCGTACATCTCAGGGTACGCCACACGGGCCCAGGCATCGACAATCATGTACCCAAGGCCTGTCTCCGTTGCAAAGGTCTCGGCAAGAAAGAGTACGGCAACCGCGGTGCCCAGGCTGACGCGGAGCGAGGTCAGCAGGTCCGGCAAGGCAGACGGAACGACGACGCGGAGCGCCAGGTCGAGCCGGCTGGCTCCCAGTGACCGCACCGAGTCGATCAGTTGTTCCGGTACGCGCCTGGCGGAATCCCGCGCCGAGACCAGGATCTGGCTAAAGACTATAAGACCGACGAGGATTACCTTGGATGCCTCGCCAAGCCCGAATACCAGGAGGATGATGGGCAGGAAGGCTACCTTGGGCAACGGATGGAGGATGTACACGATGGGTGATACGAACAGGTCTATCCGCCTGGAACGGCCTGCTGCCAGGCCCAGTGCTGCGGCTGGAACGAAACTCGCGGCGAGTGCCCAGACAACGCGGCTGGCGCTCGCGGCGGCATGGATGCCCAGGTTGCCCTGTGCCGCGAGCCGCCACAGCGCCGCAAAGGAGGATGCGGGGCTTGGCAGGAAGGGCTTGCCGAGTGCGGCAGCTGCCACGGCCCAGGCCACGACGAGCCCGGCGGTTGCGATGATGATACCAGCCGCCTTTCGCAGGTCTGTTTTCAGGCGGTTCACCGCGAGTCTCCCGCGTCGTCGATGGGGCCTGCATCCCTGAGGGCGGCCCTGATTGCGGCGCATAGTTGCAGGTAACGAGGCTCTGCCCTGAAGTCCGGCCATGGCGGACCTGGCAGGGGCGCTTCAGCCGAGAAGCGCCGTGCCGCCCGGTTTTCGGGAATATCGAACCGCGCGCGGATACTGCCAGGATTGCGGCCACCCATCACGAATACCGATTCTGCCAGATACACTGCTTCCTCTATTGAGTGTGTGACCACCAGGATGGTCAGCGGACGTGCACGCCTGATTTCCAGGAGGAATTCCTGGGCTGCCTCGCGGGTCAGGGCGTCGAGGCTGGAGAATGGCTCGTCCATCAGCAGCAGGTCAGGCTCGGCTGCAAGCGCTCTGGCTATGGCGACCCGCTGCTTCATGCCACCGGAGAGCCTGGACGGGTAGAAGTCGCGGAATGCTGACAGGCCGAGTTCTTCAAGCAGCGGCCGCACCCGTTTTCTGCGATCTTCCCGCTTGAGCCCAGCTATGACCAGCGGCAATTCCGCATTGGCCTCCACGCTGCGCCAGGGGAGCAATCCGTAATCCTGGAAGATCACCGAGGTTCTGGCGCGGATACCGTGCACGCTCTGGCCGTCTATCAGGGCTGTACCCGAGGCTGGGACCAGGAGGCCGGCGATCGCATGGACGAGGCTGGTCTTGCCACAGCCAGACGGCCCCACGATCGCCGATATACCACCAGACGGGAACACCGCGCTTGCACCCGCGACCGCTTTGACGCGGCCATGTCCGCGTAGATTCGCGGAGCCTGCGGGATAGTCAACGGCGAGTTCCCTGAGCTCTACCACGCGGCGACGGCCCTGCCGTCCAGCAGGTTGGCTGGAACCAGATCCTTGCTCAGGAGTCCGCGGGCCTTGAGCCACACAATGACGGCCTGCACCTGGGTGGCATCAGGCATTGTGGGCTTGCGGTACTTCACGAAGCGGTATGCGTCTTTGATGTCTGCCGGGAACCTGGCCTTCTCGACGAGGAAGGCCCGGTAGGATTCCGGAGTGGCGTTGATCTTTTCAGCTGCCAGGGCATAGACCGTATAGAGGTTCTGTACATCAGCCAGGCGTGTATCGAGTACTGCCTTTGAGAACACAATGACTGCGGCGTCTATGTGGAACTGTTCGGTGGTTCCTACGAGTATTGCACCACGCTGGATGGCGGTGGTCAGGAACGGTTCCGGAAGCCCTGCCGCGTCAACCTGCCCGGCCAGCAGCATTTCCATCCTGACAGGCATCTTGGGGATGGCTACTGCGTTGTACCCTGAGGCGGTAAGGCCGGCAGCGTTGGTGATGGCATCTACCGAGTACTGGATGATTGTATTGGAGGACAGGCCGATTTTCTTGCCGGCCAGTCCTGCCGTGTTGGCAATGCCTGAACCGGGAGCCGCTGCAATGCCGTAGCGGCCGTCAGTGACGCTCGTAACACGCATGTCAAAACCGCCGGCCACGAGGAAGCATGCCGCGAGCAGGTCGGAAACCGCACCGTCAAGCCTGCCTGCCTGTATGGCAGCGTCGCGTTCCTGCGCGTTTGCGAATGAGACAAGTTCCACGGCCACGCCGTTCTTTGCGAAGAGCCCCTCCGCCTCGGCCACCATGAACGGCAGCGAATCGGCGTCCGGCATGATGCCCAGCCTGAGCGGTTCTGTTGCCTTTGCCGGGGCGGCTGCCAGCATGCTGGTGGCACTCAGTGCGAGTGCGGTGGCGAGTGTGGTAAGCCTGATGATGTTCATGTGTTCTGCTCCTTGGATATTGTTTTATCGATTGACAGGACTGCCCACGCCGCCCCACCTCTCAAACAGCTCATGTTCCACGCCCAGTCGGTCGAGTATCTTGCCGGCGACGAAGTTTATCAGGTCGTCGATTGTCTGGGGCTGGTGGTAGAAGCCCGGGCAGGCAGGCAGGATGGCGGCACCTGCTTCAGCCAGGCTTGTCATGTTCCGCAGGTCGACGAGGGACCAGGGCATCTCGCGCGGCACGATGACGAGGCGGCGGCCTTCCTTGAGCGCCACCGCGGCGGAGCGGTGGACCAGGTTGGTAGACGCTCCTGATGCAATGGCGCCGATCGTGCTCATGGAGCAGGGGACTATGACCGTTCCGTCCAGTTTCCATGAGCCTGAGGATGGAGGCGCTGCCAGGTCGTCCGGGGCGTAGACGCGGTCAGCATCCAAATCTGCGCCGGCCATCCAGGCGAACAGGGAAAGTCCGGTTTCCATTATAAAGACGCTCTCGCCCCAGGTGGAGAATACTGCGTGCACCTCGTGCCCGGCCTTGATGAGGGCCTCTATGGTTCTTGCACCGTACCGGGACCCGCTAGCGCCAGTCACGCATACCAGGTATCGTCCCATTGATTGCTCCTTAGAAAACGTACAGGTCCAGGGCTGTAGCTGCCAGTACGACCAGCGGCAGTATCTCGTTGATGGAGTAACTGGCTATGCGTACATGGCGTTCGGTTCCGCCCCGTACCACGATGTGTTCCGCCACAAGCAATCCCGCTGCCACCACGATACCCGCGCCGTAAGCCCAGCCCAGGTTCCAGAACAGAGGCAACAAGCCCAGAGCGACCAACGTGCCCAGATGCGACAGCGCCGAGATTGCCCGGGCGACGTTTGTACCGAAGCGGGCCGGTACCGAATGCAGGTGCTCCTTGCGGTCAAACGCTATGTCCTGAAGCGCGTACAGTATGTCGAAGCCCGCCACCCAGAGCGCCACGGCCACGGAGAGCACGAAGTACCGCAACTCGAAACGGCCGGCCAGCGCGACAAAGGCGCCCATGGGGGCGGCGGCGCAGGCGATGCCCAGCCAGTAATGGCAGAGCCAGGTAAAGCGCTTGGTGTAGGAGTATCCGCCGATCAGCACAGCCGCTACCGGTAGCAGCGCGACGCAGAGCCAGTTGAGCATCGCGGCCGAGACGACGAGCACCACGCCCATTGCGGCCGCGAACAGCAGCAGTTCCTTCCTGGAGAGTTTTCCTGTCGGCAGGTGGCGGCTGGCGGTGCGCGGATTCTTTGCGTCTATGCCGGCGTCGATCACGCGGTTGAGCGCGTTGGCGGCATTGCGTGCCGAGGCCGCCGCGAGGACGATGAGGAGCAGGGGCCTCAGGGGGGGCTTGCCGCCGGTTTCAAGCAGTATGGCCACGAGGGCAAAGGGCAGCGAGAACAAGGTGTGCCGTACCATCACCGCATCGCCGAGGAGGCCCAGTTTCCCCCCCAGCTTCGTGACACGGGGCTCAGATGCCATACTGGTCCCAGCGGCCGTCCACGAGACCATCGAGAGTGTTGCCGGCCAGGGCCTGGTATGCCCCTCGTCCGGCCCCTTGCGCGTGGCGTCCAGCCCCAGGCGCGTGCCGTAGCGCGGCATCGGAGACGAGTGGTCCAGCGCGTCCAGCGGGCCGTCGGAGAACACTAGGTCGCGCTTGGCGTCGATGTTGTTGAAGGCGCGCCACGCGACGGTAGACACGTCAGCCGGGTTCACGTCGTCGTCCACCACCACGATGAGCTTGGTGTACATCATCTGGCCCATGCCCCACATGAAATTCATGACTTTGCGGGCCTGGCCAGGAAAGCGCTTCTTTATGGAGACGATGACGCAGTTGTGGAACACACCTTCGAGCGGCATGGAAAGATCGACGATTTCAGGGCAGATCTGCTTCAAGAGGGGCAGGAAGAGCCGCTCGGTGGCCTTGGCCATCCAGCAGTCTTCTTTGGGGGGGATGCCGACGATGGTGGCCGGATACACGGGGTTCTTGCGGCGCGTTATGCGCTCCAGGTGGAATACCGGGTATTCGTCCTCGAGCGAATAGTAGCCCGTGTGGTCGCCGAAGGGGCCTTCGACGCGGACTTCGGTGGGGTCCACGTAGCCTTCCAGGATGAACTCGGCGTCAGCGGGTACGTCGAGCTCGCTCAGGGTGGCCTTCGCAATTTCCGCTGGCTTGCCGCGCAGGAAGCCGGCGAACAGCATCTCCCATATGCCCTCGGGGAGGGGAGCCGTCGAGGCGTAGGTGACCGCGGGGTCGCAGCCGAGGGCGACGGCGACGGGCATGCGCTGCCCGAGTTCCTTGTACTTCTGGAAGAAGTGGGCGCCGTCCTTGTGCAGGTGCCAGTGCATGCCTGCAGTCCTGTCGTCGTAGACCTGCATGCGGTACATGCCCACGTTCTGGACGCCTGTTTCAGGGTCGCGGGTGCACACGAGGGGCAGGGTCAGGAAGCGGCCGCCGTCCAGGGGCCAGCACTTGAGGACGGGAAGGCTGTCGAACCCGGCCTTATCATCCTTGACCTGCTGGCACTTCGGCCGCGCCACGCGTCTGGGGAACAGGCTGAGCGCCACGGGCAGCTTGGGCAGGGCCTCGGGCACGGCCGTGAACAGGTTGAACCCGCGGAGCTGCTTCCATGCCCAGCTTATGAGCCCCTCGATCTCGGCAGCCTTGGCATCGAGGCTCGTGGCTCCGAAGGCCAGAGCCATGCGTTCCTCGCTGCCCATCGCGTTGATGAGGAGCGGGTAGGCGGAGCCCTTTACCTTCTCGAAGAGGAGGGCGGGGCCTCCGCCGGGCTGACGCATCACGCGGTCGGCAATTTCTGTTATCTCGAGCTCGGGGTCGACTTCGACCGTGATGCGCCTGAGCTGACCCTTTGCTTCGAGGGCGGCCATGAAGTCCTGCAGATCTTTGTATGCCATATCGTGCAAAGTATATCGTAGTTCTGGCGATGGTGAAAAGGACGGACACACCGTCCCTCGGTTTCAGCTTCCTCCGGCAATGTCTGCTATGTCGGCTTCCTCGTACACACGACGCTCGGAGGGGGAATGGAGCGGTGTCCAGACCTGTGCGAAGAAGGGGTTCCTGTCGGCGATCTCGTGGTAGCGCCAGGGCGGCCCTTCGCAGTCGGGGCACCAGTGACCGGCCTTGAGCACCGTGTAGGGTTTCATCGAGAAACGGTGGCCAAAGGCGCACTCCCAGTCCAGGCTTTCGTACAGGTCGCCTGTCCAGGCCTCCGAGAGGCAGCGGCCGCCCCTGAACGCTGCCGCACCTCGGGCATCGTCGATATCAAGAACGGCTTTCATTTCGTCGTACCCATGGGACAGTCGGTGCTTCACGGGGCCGTCTCCGGATTCCATGACGGGCAGGGGCGCGCCCCAGCCGGGAATGGCGTCGTAGGCCGCGCGGCTGCCGTAGAACGCCTCGATGCGCTTCTCGTTGCCGTTGGCGGCCCAGTAACCGGTACCGTTGCGGTGCTTCTCCGCCAGCTCCGCAAGCCGTTTCCGGGTTTCCGCCTCCACCCGCTTCCTGAAGGAAGGTATTCGTTTGGCCAGGAATGCCACCATGCGCATCGGCACCGGTGTGTCTTTGAACAGCGCGCGCTCCCAGGTGTCGTAGTCGTCACGCCAGTAATGCAGGTAGCGCTCGAGGGCGCTCGGCGACAGCCTCGATGCAGGATATGCCGTTGCAGGCCAGCGCGCGGTTCTGGTAGTCGTACGCGGTGATACGCATGCCCGGACCACCGCCCATGTTGTACGCGCGCCGCCAGAAATCAGAATCCGGCGGTACATCGAGGCAGTTGACCAGCCCGAAGCCCGCGTCACGGCTCGATACGTTTTCCATGCAGGATGCCAGCGGCATGTGGAACATGATGGGGTCCATGAGGCTCATGTAGTCGGCGTAGTCCACGGGCATGATGTAGGTCATGCGCAGGCTTGCCCAGTGCCGGATTCCGGATTCCAGCACCGCCCGCTCCCCGGCTATTTTGGTCGCGGCGTAGAAGTCGTAGATGGACGGCTTGAGCGGGTCGCCCACACGGCCCCAGTGGATTGGCGGCATGCGGTCGCCGGTTTCGGCCACCGTGCCGGTATAGGCAAACAGGATACGTTCGCTGCCACCGGGTTCGCCCTCTATGGCGCGCACGATGTTGCGCACGCCCTCCGTGTTTACGGCGCGCGCCTGCTCCGGGTGGTAGTCTGCCTGCGGTGATATGAAGGCCATGGCATCCAGCACGGCATCGGCTCCGGCAATGGCCGCTCTGACGTCGTCGTAGACCGCCGCGTCTCCCCACTGGATTGACAGCCCTGCGCCGTCTGCCCTTCCGGGGCCATCGATGCGCGGAAGCCCCGCCGTGCGGATGAACGGTGCCATCAGCTTCCTGTTTTTATCAGAAGGCCTTAAAAGGAGTACTATGTCGAATTCTCCGCGACGCGCCCACAGGCACTTGAAGGCTTCGAAACCCATCGTTCCCGAGCCTCCGAACAGCACGACGCGGCGTTTTTTACCGGTATTCATTGATCCATCCCTTTCAGCGCTGCAGGCAGCGTTCGACAGTCTCACGGATCGCGGCCCGTACATCATCCGCGCCGTATCCAAGCGCAGTCATGGAAGGCTCGGGGTCGATGTAGGCCTCGCGATACATGATTTCAGCAAGGGCGACAAGGTTCAGCCCGCCTTCCTTGCCCTGCCGGGCATGATCGTGCGCGAGCTTCAGGTTGCCAAGCTTGAACATGAATTTGGGCAGATGCAGTACCCTTGCGCCTCCACCCATGCCGGCCAGGAGGAGGGGTATGAACTCCGACCATGGCATGTTTACCCCGCCTATCGGGTATGACGTTCCACCCTGGCCCCGCTCCAGCGCACCCGCGGCTGCCTGCGCCACCTGGTGCACGGTCACCATCGCTGTACCGCCAGTCTTCTGCGGGTACAGCACCGTCTTGCCCATGCCGCGCAGGATGTCGACCAGGAAGGTCCACAGGGGCATCCTGCCGGGCATCGTGCCAAAAATGTACGGCAGTTCGAGCACGACCGTCTCCATGCCGTCCCTGGACTCGCCGAGTACCGCCTCAAGCTGTTCCCTGCGGCTGCGTATGTAGCAGTGCCTGCCGGTGAGGTCCAGCTCGGGCCACAGCCTGTCGCAGTAGGTAAAATACGAACCGAACACAACCACCTTCTTTACACCAGCGCGCCGGGCGAGCCGCACGAACCTCAGGCAATGCTCAACATTGGCCTCGCGGAATTTCGGGTAGGCGGGCTTGTCCAGCAGCACCCTGTCGTCGAGTCCCGCGGCGTAGATGAGGCCCTCCTGACCTGACAGAAGTCCGAGCGCTTCCTCGTCGCCCAGTGTGGCAATGTCTCCGAGTGTGCAGCGTACCTCCGCAGGCAAAAGCCCGGGAGCCGGGAGCGGTGGCAGGGCTATGGTTGAAACGACGTGTCCGCGGGACAGGAGTTCACGTACCGTGTGCCAGCCCAGCAATCCTGTTCCACCTACCATGAAGACGTTCATTGGTGCCTCCGCCTGTGTCAGCTCTGGTTACGCCTGTCGTACTGTTTTACAAAAGCCTCGGGCAGGTTGACGCATTCCTTTGTTTTTATGCTCGTCGCCGCCCACGATATCGTTTCCATTTTGATGAGACGGAACACGGCTGCCTCGACTTCGTCCAGTGGGACACCTATATGGTTGTTTATCCAGACCTTCATGGCCTCAAGGTTGACTTTAAGGGATCCGTCGTGGATGCGCTCGCCGTTGTTATGGGCAAAGTCGACCATGCTCCGCGCGATGCGTTCGCGGGGACCCGTCTCGATGAGGTCGGAGACCTGGTCGTTGGAGCGCCTGATGCGCTCTGCGAGCACCTTGATTATCTTGAGGGCAAATTTGCCGTTGGTCAGGATCATGTTCTCAAAGGTGGGCTGGTCTACGGCCAGTACCTGGGTCAGCCTGGTAGCCACGGCGCTGGCAGAGCGTGGCCTGTCGTCGAGCAGGGCCATCTCACCAAAAAACTCGTTGGCTGTGTCTACGGTTTTGAGGACCGTCTCGCCGCCTTCCACCTTCATCTTCAGGTCAATTGCACCCTTGAGGAGTATGTACATGAGCTCGCCGCGCTCGCCTTCCTTGAAAATGTAGGCACCCGAGTCGAATTGCATTACGTTCTGGTTGTTCATGGAGTAGAGCATAAACCCGGATCCGCCACTTGTCGATGTTCAGACCCGGGCGTATATTTTTCCGATGCTGCGCTCTGGCCACTCAATGAAAAGACTCTCGGTCATCGGGTTTCCTGCCCTCCTGGTGACACTCGGTGTGCTGGCGTATATATGGAAGGACCCGCTCTTCAACCTGTTCCGCTCCGCTGAGGCGCTGCGTTCATGGGTGGAGTCCAGAGGCGTTCTGGCACCGCTGGCCTTCATAGGCCTGCAGATAGTCCAGGTCATCATTTTTTTTATCCCCGGCGAGGTCGTGCAGATTGCGGGTGGATTTGCGTTTGGCCTGTGGGGTGGAACGCTGTGGTCTGTTATCGGAATACTGGTAGGGGCGTTGTTCAACTTCGGCGTCGGCCGGATTCTCGGGAGGCCCTTCGTTGAAGCGGTGTTCGGTACGGAACGGACACGTCGCATCGAGGCCGCCACAGCCGGGGGCAGGGCGGCTGCCGGTTTCTTCCTGCTGTTTGCCATCCCCGGCATACCCAAGGATGTGCTTACCTACGCCGCGGGTGCCAGCCGGCTGCCTTTCAGCGCCTTCATAGTCGTATCTACACTGGGTCGCCTGCCAGGTATCGTCGGCAGCGCGTACATGGGGTCCGCCGTTTACGACAAAGACTACCTCGCGGCCATTATCGTCGTCACCATCGCATCGATACTGTTTGCCTCCGGTCTCGTGTTCCACAAGCAGATCCACGAGGCCGTAGCGCGGCTCATCTCGAAGAAGGGGCGCTCCGGGCAATAGAGCGGTGCAGCCAGCGGGTCTCCGCCCCGTCAACGATCTTTGTTTTTTTCCAGGTGCCACCCGAGGGGCGCTTGCCATGCCTCGGCGGGCGCTCGTTTCCTGCACGTTCCGCAGTGGTCCGTTGCGCGGGTGCACGGTCTCCGGCAAAACTGCCGAATTCCTCCCTGTCCACTACAAAGCACAGTTCCCAGCGGGCAAAGCGGTCCGCAAAGGCGTTGAGTGACGCATAGAGCGCATCCGCCTCTTCCGGTGTGCCAAGGCGTTTTCCGTAGGGCGGATCGGCGATGATGAAGCCCCGTTCGGCGAATGGCGCTGCCTCTTCGGCCCTGGCCCTGAAAAAGCGTATCCGGTCGCCGACACCGGCCAGCCCCGCGTTGGCCAGGGCTGAATCCAGTGCCGCCTGGTCTGAATCAGAACCGGCTATCATCACGTCGCGGTCCATGTTGACGGCATTCCTGGCTTGTTCCTTGGCCAGCGCAATGTCCCGTGCGCCGCCATCCGGCATGTTCTCCCAGGAAAATCCCCGGCCCAGCCCCGGAGCTATGTCGAAGGCGTACAGGGCAGCTTCAATGGGTATGGTACCAGAACCACAGAACGGGTCGTAGAGCGGAAACGACCGGCGCCAGCCCGAGAGGAACAGCACGGCCGCCGCGACGCTTTCCTTGAGTGGTGCCTCGGTGGGGCGCTTGCGGTATCCGCGCCGCGAAAGTGCCTCGCCACAGAGGTCCAGTTCTACGGTAGCAACGTCCCGCTCGATCCTCACGCGGGTCATGACGGTTGCGGCTGTCTCGGGCATGCGGCCCACACCGTATTTGGCGCAGAGCCGGTCGTACGCGGCTTTCTGGCCGACGGCCTGAATCGAACTCTGTGCTGACAGCGTCGACTGCAGCGACTTTGCCTTCTCTATCACGAGCCTGTCTTTAGGGCCGACCCAGCGCTCCCAGGGCAGGGCCTGGAAACCCTCGAACAGCTCGTCAAAGTCCTTGGCCGGAAACACACCAGCTTCGAGGAACACCCGGTCTACGGTGCGCAGCCCGACCAGAGCCTTGGCCAGCCCTTTTGAATCAGTCTCGAATCCGACCCGACCGGCCGACCTTGCGTCTGGCTCTATGCCGAACCGCTCAAGCTCACCCGCCACAACCTTCTCTATACCCACAGCGCACGAGGCTGAAAACCGCAATGTCGTATCCATTACCCCAGTATGCTTTGCCTGACCAGAACTGCGCAAGGACCGCCCCCTTAAAAGCCCCCCCGCTTGACACACCTGCCCCCCATCAGTAAACTGCCACTCGCTTCGGGGGTGTAGCTCAGTTGGTAGAGCGCTTGAATGGCATTCAAGAGGTCAGGGGTTCAATTCCCCTC
>JFJP01038400.1_pt1 | contig 17741 bp, 20 predicted proteins | sample 431651 | NCBI WGS metagenome assembly JFJP01 (sample SAMN02602958, study PRJNA72255) | Microbial mat metagenome, whole genome shotgun sequencing project. | biome: fresh water; feature: sink hole; material: water; isolation source: purple microbial (photo- and chemosynthetic) mats found in...
TTGTGTTCATTTTATTGTTTTATTAAAATTGTTATTTCTGCAAACGACCTTGCAAACGCATTTTTGCGTAAAGCACTGTAAACAGTGACTTTCTTCTTTGCAAAAGCATTATACCGTTTGCGGTAATTTAAGTTTCTGTAAACATCCTGCAAACGCTTAGATTTTGAAACACCTTTTAAATCAAGGGATTGAAACAAAAAAGCGTTTGCAATTTTATTGTTTTTTACCATAATATGGATTACCATTTTCTGTTTTTACCACCATAATTTTATCTTCGTCTTTTAATTGCTTCAAAAGTCTTGATACCTTGTAAATATCTTCTTTTGGTAGATTTAAAATCGCTCTAACTCCTTTATTGTCTATTACTTCAAATTCGTCCAAGTAGTTCAAAATGCTTTGCTTTTGTTTGAATGTACTTAACTCTTTGTGCTTTAGGTATTCCTTTTGATCATTAATATCATTCAATTTATTTTTATGGATAATATATTTTACTCCAGAGGTTTTTCCTGTAGTTTCAATAAATTCCAATTCTTGAAGCTCGGTCAAGATTTTACGCAACTGGTATTGATTTACAAAAGGGTTAGCCTCTAGTTGTTGAAAAGTTTGCTTTTTCTCTGTATAAATAGCATTAATTACCAATAGCTTTTCAAGATCCATGTCTGAACCCTTAATTTGCTTATACTCGTAACTCAATTCTGCTAACTTTTCCGAATAGACATCGGCATCCACTCTAAAAATAATAGAGTGTTCATTTTGGATTGATTTGGGTAATTTTTTCCCTTTAGATAATAAAGCTGTAAAAATTTTATCAAATCCTGTACCTGCTTTTTCTGCATAACTTACCTCACGCATTACATCCATAATGTTTGGATTGCGAGGATTTGTTTTTCTAAGAAAATTGGTTTCATCAATACCTTGAGGGAAATGTCCTGGGCTTTCAAACTCAATGTAGTTTGGATATTTTCTAATTTCAATAATTTGCTGTCTACTATAATCACGGTGAACAATTGCATTAATCAGCATTTCTCTTAAAACAATTTCGGGATAATCATCAATGTAATCTCTAAACAATCCAAAATGAAATTCTTTTACTTTTATCTCAGACTTTAATTGATTAAAACAAGCATCCGCAATCTCAATCAAATTTCCTGAATATTCAAATGGTTTATAACTACCATCTTCATAGTATCTTATGTACTTTATTTGACTATAAGGCATTTCCTTTAATGCTTTACTATTTCCTATGAATAAAATTCCTGTTGTAGTAGGTAATTGAGTTCCATTCTCTTCTTTAATTAATCCTAGAGTTTCGGTAAATTCAGTTGCCGTATTTTTTAAATAGGGACTTTTTGGCTTTTCGTTTTGAATTTTGTTATACAATAAGCGAGTTCTATCAATATCTTGCCAACCTGGAATTGGACTTCCTTGTTTATCGTTTTCAACAGATTTCAAGGGTAAATCCCAAGTCTTTTGGTCATAAACAATTAAACCTTTCTCAGATTGAATGGTTGCAATTTCATGAGGCTCAATAGCTCTGTTACCATCGTTACTTCTAATTAAATATTCGCTTTTTGAAGTACGGTGCATTTGTTGTGAAAATGGAATTTCAAGAACCAGAACTTCATTATCATTAATTTTAAGTTTGTGAGGATGTAAAGTTATTGAAGGAATTGTTCTGTCTTGAATCTGTCTAATTAGCTCAAATATTTTTGTATCTGTAGCTATAAAACTCGGATTTATTTCTTTAGTATCATCAACAATTCCTACAAACAAAAATCCACCTTTTTTATTTGCAAAAGCAACAACATCTTTAGCAAGCTCCTCATATTTTGGAGCAAAATTTTTAATTGACTTACCAAAAATAACTTTGTCATCAAGTTGCTCTTTAAAATCAAGAATATCACATTCTCCTTGAGCAAGAAGATTGTAAAACCATTGGATGCTATGTTTTGTATACTTGTGCATAATTAAAATTAAGTTGTAATAAATATTAAATTTTGTGATATGTATAGAAACTACCTGTTTCTTATATCTATTTTAATCAACATGTACACAAAATGGCTATTTTCTATACCTATTTTTAAAACGTGTACACAAAATCAACATTTCATGTACATATCTTGCATTAATCTATTAACTCTTGCAAGTATTTATTCATTTGTTGTTGTACCTCTTGCAATTCTGTTTCTAGTTTTGCAATTTCTTGTTGTACTGCTTTTATATCAATGGCAGCTTCTTCTTCAAAAGTGTCTACATATCTAGGAATATTAAGATTGTAATCATTTTCAATTATTTCTTCTATGGTTGCAACGTAGCTGTATTTATCTTCTGCAATACCTGCTTGCAATTTGCCTTCATGAAATTTATCATACGTTGCAACTATGTCTTCAATATGATTATCTCCTAATTTATTTTGATTTTTTCCACTATCAAAATGTTTGCTTGCATCTATAAATAGTACGTCGGTAGTTGCGCCTTTATCTTTATTAAAAACCAAAATCGCAGCAGGAATACCTGTTCCAAAAAACAAGTTTGATGGTAAACCAATAACGGCTTCTAATAAATTATCTTCAATGGTTTTTTCTCTAATTTTACCTTCACTACTTCCTCTAAAAAGTACTCCATGAGGCACAACTACACCTGCTTTCCCCGTTTCATTCAACGTTTCAATCATGTGACTGATAAATGCCCAATCACCTTTACTTTTAGAAGGAACACCTCTCCAAAAACGATTATAAACATCTCCAGAAGCCATATCTGCACCCCATTTATCTAATGAAAAAGGTGGGTTTGCAACAACTGTATCAAACTTCATTAATTTATCACCTTCTTTAAGTTTAGGATTTCTAATAGTATCACCCCAACGAATAGTTGCATTATCAAATCCATGCAAGAACATATTCATGACCGCTAATGCCCAAGTACTTCCATTAGCTTCTTGACCGTAAAGTGAAAAATTATTACTTCCAACTTCTCTACCTGCCTTAATCAATAACGAACCTGAACCACAAGTTGGATCACATATTCTCGCTCCTTCTTTTGACTTAGTCAATTTAGCTAATAATGTAGAAACTTCACTTGGCGTGAAAAATTCGCCAGCTTTTTTCCCTGCATCACCTGCAAAGTTTGCAATTAAGTACTCATAAGCATTACCAATTACATCTTCACGTTCTAAATGCGAAGGAGACAAATCTAATTGTGCAAAGTCACCTAATAGATTTTTCAATCTAGTATTTTTATCTTTTACATCACCTAAATTGCTACTATTGAAATCTATGTTTCTAAAAATTCCACTACCATCTTCACTACTTAATTTCTCGCGATTAGCTTCTTCTAAATCAGCTAATGCAATATTGATTAGTTCACCAACATTAGCTTCACTTCTATGATCATACAAATAATCAAAACTACAATGTTCTGGCACTTGAAAACGTTCCATTTTTAATGCTCTATCAGTTCGAGATTCATCACCATTATATTTTAGCAAATAGTCTGCTCTCTTTTCTTTATTAACATCACTAATGTATTTCAAGAACAACATAGTCAGTATATAATCTTTATATTGAGAAGGATCAATTATACCTCTAAAAGTATCACATGCTTTCCAAACCGTTTGGTTAATTTCTTTTTGATTTATTTTCTGGCTCATTTTATTGAATTGATTTGTAGGTTAGTTCGTTAATATATTCTTGTCTTAGTTTTCCTATTTGTTTATGTATTCGCTTTTCCTTCATTTGTAATTTATAAAGTTCTAATATAGCTATTTGTTTTGATATTTTAGGAATTGGAATTTCAATTTGTTCTAAAATTGATTTACTAATTGATGGTATTGCTGAACCTTTTGCAAAACTCCAAAGCAAGGTTTGTGTTTGAGGATGGTTTATAAACCAAGCTACATAGTCAGAAACAACATTATTTGACTGAACTTGCAACACCAAAAAAGTAGTTGAAGCGACTGCTGGCTGAAACATACCGTCATAAACCACTGCAAAAAAATCTCTACCTTTAGCTGCAAATAAAATATCTCCAATATTTAAAATATGATTAGAGAATTTTGGTGACTTTGTTAAGATTGGATTTAATGTTTTATTCCAATTTCGCTGTTTATCGAAATCTGTTGATTGAATGTAAAACAAATCAGGATTTGTATCACTTTTTGCAAATACCCCTGACTTAATTTTGACAATATTTTCTAATTTTTGAATCATATATAACTTTAGTACACTAATTACTTTAATAAATATTATGCAAATTTAATAAAAATTAATTAACTTTGCAAGAAAAAATAAATATTTATTTTTAAGTACATGTTGTACTAAAAATGATTATTAATAAGAAGGATAAGTTAATAAATTAAAAAATAATGGCTTTGAAATAAAATGCAACAGACTAATTGAAGATAAAGAAGTTGAAAATGGTTATGACTTAGCTGATCACTATTTAGATAAAAAAACAATTAAAATCAAGTTTACTAATACGGAAATTGAAGTAAAAAAACTTTCACAAAAAAACCCTGAAATTTTAAGTTTGATAAAAAAGTTTGATTTAGTTGATAAATATTTTAATGACATAATAAATATTGATTAACTTATATTAATTTAGCGAAATGTTTGATTAATAACCAGACACAAATTCGAACACGTTTTTTGCTTAAAAAAGTCAACAAATGTAGAATACAAGGGTTTTTTGATGAAAAAAATCGAATTCATAACCCTGAGGTCGGGAGTTCAAATCTCCCTCTCGCTACTACGAATTAAGTTATAGAAATCAACGGTTTAGTGTACGCTAAACCGTTTTTTTTTATGTCTACTTTTAAAAAATCAGATTTATTTCAAAATAGTATTTAACGTAGAAAAGTCTACTTGAACTTGCTCACCAGAAATAATATTTTTCAAAGTGAATAATCCATTTGAAATTTCCTTTACTACAAAAGGAATTCCTCTTCTTTCGGCGTGTTTAAATTGTTTATCAATTTTGGCAGCGTCTGGATACATTTCACTTTTAATGTTAGCAGCTCTAAGTTTTTGCAGGGTTTGCATTACTTCAAAAGATTGGGTTTCTCCAAAATTTAAAAACATCACTTTCGTTGCAGTAGTAACTGTTTCTGGAAACAAACCTAATTCTTCAAGAACCAAATAAATTCTATCTAAACCAAAAGAAATCCCAACACCACTTATATTTTTCAATCCGAAAATACCCGTCAAATCATCATATCGTCCTCCTCCACCAATAGAACCCATAGCAACACCTTGAGGCGCAGCAACTTCAAAAATTGCTCCTGTATAATAATTCAATCCACGAGCCAAAGTTACATCTAAATCTAAAGTTGCTTTTTGCAATCCAAGTTTAGAAACATTATCACAAATAAAACGCAACTCGGCTACTCCTTTTATACCTTCATCTGACGAAGAAAGTAAAACCGATAGTTTATCGATTTTTTCTTGAATCGTTCCTGTAAAATTAAATAACGGTTGTACTTTGACTATCGCCTCCTCAGAAATTCCTTTTTCAAGCATTTCTTTTTTAACGCCGTCCTCGCCTATTTTATCCAATTTATCTAAAGCAACTGTAAAATCAATCAACTTATCAGAAGCTCCTATAACCTCAGCAATTCCTGATAAAATCTTACGATTATTTATTTTTATAGTAACGCCATGCAATCCCAATTCAGCAAAAACAGCATCATACAATTGCACCAACTCTACTTCTTGCCACAATGAAGTGGAACCAACAACATCAGCATCACATTGATAAAATTCTCTAAAACGACCTTTTTGTGGTCTATCGGCACGCCACACCGGCTGAATTTGATACCTTTTAAAAGGAAACTCAATCTCACTTTGGTGTTGCACCACATAGCGCGCAAACGGAACGGTTAGGTCGTAACGAAGGGCTTTTTCGGAGACTAATGTTGATACTTTATTTGCATTTAAAAAACCTAACTTATCTAAATATATAGTATAAAATTTCTCATATAATCTTCTATTAAAAATCATTTCGTGACTGTATTTTTCAAATCCTTCAGACAATGATATATCAACTTTACAAAAATCTAAAAGCTCATTTTCGATATCAATAAAATAATCAAACAAAAGCTTTTTTTGTTCCTCATCAAAATAATAATCATTAATCAATTTATGCAAAAACAAGCGATAATCATCCTGTCTAACTGCCGAAAGTCTAATTTTGAGAGGTTTCAAAACTTCGAAAAATACTCCACTGATATTACCTGAACTAATTACATTTTGGCGAATTTCATTTGTATAATCACCACTATTCAATATCTTAAAAATCAATCTATCGCCTTCTTCACCATATTTTCCCATCAACGTATCTGAATTTTCAAAACTTGGTGTTTCTATAGGTTGATAACCATAGTTCTCAAAATGAGTGCGCATTATAGCAATAATATAGTTACGTTTTGAAACCTCAACTGGCGAAAAATCGCGTGTGCCTTTTGGAATACTTGGTTTAGATGCCATTTTTTTTATAGTTAGAAGATGGAAGTTTGGAAGATGGAAGAAAAAAAAATCACCATTACTTATTTCGAGTTCACAAACCGAATGCAAATATCATAATTTCTAAAACAATTTTATCATTTTCTCTTGGATTTGAATTGAAAAAAATCAAATTATTATTATTCACAATCCATAAATTTAATCTTCCAACATAAATCTTCCAACTTCCAACACCAAACATCCAACTTTTTTTTAGCAAACTTGTAACAAAAACTGTAATTTCGTGTCAAATAAGAATTATGAATGCAGTTTTCAGAGAAAATATAAAGATTGCTATGGGTTCGATTCGTGCACAATTGTTGCGTACGATTCTTACCATCGTCATCATTGCCATAGGAATCACCGCTTTAGTAGGAATTCTTACGGTTGTTTCGGCAATTGACAACGAGTTGAACTCGAAATTTGCTTCTATGGGTTCCAATACTTTCAACATCAATCAATATGAGTTTTCAACCAGAAATCAAGGTGGTGGTGAAATTGAGAAAATAAATCCTATTATTTCTTATCCTGAAGCCAAAGCATTCAAAGAAAAATACGATTATCCTTTTACTCATACTTCCGTTTCATTTACAGCAACAGGAACTGCAGAAATAAAATATGAAAACGAAAAAACCGATCCTGAAATAAGTGTTCTAGGAGTTGATGACCTTTATGCAACCAATTCTGGGTTAGAAATTGTAAATGGTAGAAACTTCAATCCGTTCGATATTTCTAATAATGCTTATGTATGCGTGGTTGGTAGCGATTTTGCTACAAAAGGTTTGCTAAAAGATGTTAATCCTGTTGATAAAATTCTTTCTATAAGAGGTGCCAAATTTAAAGTAATTGGAGTTTTAAAAGAAAAAGGATCCACCTTTGGAAACAATCAAGATTTACGAATTCTTATTCCGATTCAAGTTGCACGATCTTTATTTTCAACACCCAACATTAATTACACCGTAAGTTCGATGGTAGATAAAAAAGAACTTTTAGAAAGTGCTGTTAATGATGCAACGGTTACAATGCGACAAATTAGAAAACTAAGTCCCGTAGAAGAAACCAATTTTGGCATATCTAGAAGTGATGATTTAGCCAACAGAATTGCCAACATTACCGGATATTTAAGTGCTGCGGCGTGGGTAATCAGTATTATCACCATCATGGGATCATCAATTGCTCTAATGAACATTATGATTGTTTCTGTAACCGATAGAACAAGAGAGATTGGGGTAAGAAAATCGCTTGGCGCCAAAAAAAACACCATTGCTTGGCAGTTTTTTATGGAAACCCTACTAATTGCTCAAATTGGTGGATTGGTTGGAATAATATTAGGAATGTTGGTAGGTTATCTAATGGCGTCCTTAATGAAATTTGGATTTGTAATTCCTTGGGGTGCTATTCTTGCTGCTGTGATTACAAGCTTTATTGTAGCTATAGTTTCTGGATTATATCCTGCCATAAAAGCATCGAAACTTGATCCTATTGAAGCGTTGAGATATGAATAGTTGCAGGTTTCGGGTTACGAGATATGGGTTTCTAAATATTAAAATGTTATTTTAAAATAAATTACTTGTCACTATTTTCTAATACCTATTTACTTGCTCGAATCATTCTATCATTTCCATAAATATCTTTCTTCAGAACAACATTCTTGAAACCCATTTCTTGAAGTAATTCAACAGTTTCTTTTCCTAAATATTGATTGATTTCAAAGTATAATTTTCCGTTTTCAGATAAATTTTTCTTGGCTAATGCAGCAATTTTTCTGTAAAAAAGTAACGCATCATTATCGGCAACAAACAAAGCTAAATGAGGTTCATAGTTTAAAACATTAGGCTTAATTTCTTCTTTTTCAAGATTTCTAACATAAGGAGGATTAGAAACAATAATATCAAAAGAAGTTGGTAGTTGGTAGTTGGCACTTCGACCGCGCTCAATGTTACAAAATGGAAGTTTTGATAAATCATCAACTTTTAAAATATCAACATTAATAAAATTTACTTCCACGCTATTTATTGTTGCATTTTTATGAGCTATAGCTAAAGCTTTTTCAGAAACATCTATAGCAAAAACTTGAGCATTTGGAAGATTTTTAGCCAATGAAATGGCAATACAACCACTTCCTGTTCCGATGTCAAGAAGTTGAAAGTGGGAAGTGGGCACTTCGACCGCGCTCTGTGTAACAAAATGGAAGTTATTATCTAAAATTATCCATTCCACCAATTCTTCTGTTTCTGGTCTTGGAATTAAGGTGTTTTCATTTACTAAAAAGGGTAAACCATAAAATTCGGTTTCTCCTAATATATATTGTATGGGTTTTTCTTTTTTTAAATCCGCCAAAACGCTCTCCCAACGCAACAACTGTAAAGCATCCATTTCCATTTCTGGATTTAACGCCAAATCGATGCGTTTCTTGTTGTGAAAACTTTCTAATACAATATAAAAGAAACTCTCTATTTCCTTTTCATCATATAAATGAGAAAGCTCTTGTAGAAATGTGGATTTGTAGGTTTTTAGCAACATTGGAATTTGGAATTTAACTTTTGGAATTTAAATCTTTAATCATCCAAACCGGACAACTAGTATGACCCGTTCCACCCATTGGTTCGCAAAGATACTCGAATCCAACTTTCTTATACAAACTTTGAGCAGCGAGCATTTGGGGAAGTGTTTCTAAATAGCATTTTTCATAGCCAAACTCTTTTGCTTTTGCCAAACATTTTTGAATCATTTCAAATCCAATTCCTTTGCCTCGAGCTTCCTGCAAGAAATACATCTTTTGCAATTCGCATATATTCTCGTCAGAACTATCCAACTGGCTTACTCCTGCTCCACCAACAATTTTTCCATAAAATGCTGAATTTATTGCAGTATCAACAACTACAAAATATATAGATTTTGGTTTATTGTAGGTTTCAAACATAAAATCCAATTGCTTGTCGGCAAAAGCAGTTCCGGTTTTTGGATAATTATCCGATATAAAAACTTGCCGAATTACAGTGGCAATTTGTTCATTATCTTTAGGTTGTATTTCTCTTATTATCATTTCTAAAATTTCAAAATTTGTAATTCAAAGCTGAAAATTCAAAATTCAAAAAAAAAATCAAATGTTTTTGAACTTATAAAATTACACTACAAAAATAGTACTTTTGTGATGTGAAAACACATGAAATCTATATAAAACGCTGCATCGAATTAGCCAAAAATGGTTTGGGCACAACCTATCCAAATCCGATGGTTGGTAGTGTCATTGTATATAATAATGAAATTATTGGTGAAGGTTGGCATAGAAAATCGGGCGAACCTCATGCGGAAGTTAATGCAATAAACTCGGTTAAAGACCAATCATTACTTTCTAAATCAACTATTTATGTAAGTTTAGAGCCTTGCAGTCATTTTGGAAAAACGCCACCATGTTGTGATTTAATTATTTCCCATAAAATTCCAAATGTAGTTATTGGAACCATCGATACTTATGCAAAAGTAGCAGGAACTGGAATTAAAAACCTCATCGAAGCGGGAAAAAAGGTTACTGTTGGAATTCTCGAAGAGGAATGTATCGAATTGAACAAACGCTTTTTTACATTTCACAATAAAAAACGACCTTATATTATCTTAAAATGGGCAGAAAGTGAAGACGGATTTATAGCTCCATTAAAAAAAGAAAAAAAACAACCCCTCTGGATAACTAATGAATTTTCAAGGCAATTGGTGCATAAATGGCGCAGTGAAGAGCAAGCAATTTTGGTTGGAACCACTACTGTTATTGACGATAACCCCACTCTAACCACAAGAGATTGGTCTGGAAATCATCCAGTTAGAATAGTTTTAGATCAAAACAATAGAATTTCAAAAGAAAGTCATATCTTTGATAATCAAGTAAAAACTCTTTCAATTTCAAAAAGCAATATCAATTTCAATAACAATATAGCTGCCGAAATTGCGAATTATTTATTTAACAACGATATTCAGTCGGTTATAATTGAAGGCGGAAGACAAACTTTACAAACGTTTATAGATGCAAACATTTGGGATGAAGCGCGAGTTTTTAAAGGAACACTTTCTTTTAAAACAGGAATAAAAGCACCAATAATTTCTAAAAAAAACAGTAAAAAAGATAAAATTCTAAACGACGAACTTTTAATATTTTTCAATCATGATTGATACAATAATTTTTGATTTTGGTGATATTTTTATCAATTTAGAAAAACAAGCTCAAATTGAAGCATTCAAAAAATTAGGTTTAAACGAACCAAAACCTGAACTTGTTGAAATAAATGACTTATTTGAAAAGGGAAAAGTTACAGAATTAGAATTCCTTCAATCGTTTCATCAATTTATACCTAATGCCTCTTTAGAAGAACTAAGAGAAGCTTGGAACACTATAATTGGCGAATTTCCATTGTACCGATTGGAATTTCTACAATTACTTTCTTATAAAAAATACAAATTATTTCTTCTTACAAATACAGATGAGATTCACATCAGTAGATTTGAACAAAATGTTGGAGTTTCTTTTTTCAGTGATTTCTATCAATGTTTTGAAAAAGTTTTTTACTCCTATGAAATGGGAATGAGAAAACCCGACCCAGCCATTTTTACTACTATAATGAATAAATACGATTTATCACCGAAACGCACTTTATTTGTTGATGATAAAAAAGTAAATACTGATGCAGCCGCTAGCTTAGGACTTCACGTATGGAATCTAGAAGTTGGAAAAGAAGATGTTGTAGACTTGTTCAATCAAAAACATTTGCCGCTTTAAGTTTTGAACGATACCTACAAAACCATTGCATTTCCATCGGAAGAAATCTTATTTAAAGAAAAAAACAGCAAGTTTTTTGGCTACGCATTTCCTATAACTTCCGAAGAAGAAATCAAATATCATTTAGACATTTTGCGAAAGCAACATTATGGCGCAGTTCATTTTTGTTATGCTTTTCAAATTGGAACGGACAAAATTCAACATAGAGCCAACGATGATGGCGAACCAAGCAACACGGCAGGCGCACCAATTTATGGTCAAATTCAATCCTTTGGCTTAACTAATATTTTAATTGTTGTAGTACGATTTTTTGGTGGCATTAAATTAGGTGTTGGTGGATTGATTTCAGCATATAGAACTTCAGCTCAAATGGCATTGGAAGCATCAGAAATTATTGAAAAAACAATTAACATACATTATATAGTATCCTTTGATTACAAAAACATGAATAAAGTAATGCGAGTTATCAAAGAAAAAAACCTCGAAATCATTTCGCAAACTATGAATGAAAGTTGCGAAATTGAGATTGCAACGCGCAAAAAAAATGCCGAACAAATAGTCGACATTTTCAATAATTTATTTGAAATTGAGATAAAATTGAAAGACTAAACTTCTGCTTTTAAAATTTCCAAAATATAGTTTGGTGGGACTATGGGTTTTCCGCTTTTTGTATTCACAAAAACGAGTATAAAATGAGCAGTTGTTAACAACTCTTCGTTTTCATTGCGAATTTCACAATCAAATTCAATCTTTACCCCACTATATTTTTTTAATTTTGTGTTTATTGTTAACACATCATCATAACGAGCTGGTTTTTTGTAATTCAAATGCATGGATACGATTGGCAAAGCTATTCCGCTTTCCTCTAATGATTTATACGAAACGCCTTTATTTCTAAGCCATTCCACTCTTCCTATCTCAAAATAGGGCACATAACTACCATGATATACTACTCCCATTTGGTCGGTTTCGCCATATCTAACTCTAACTTCTACTTTGTGTCCGTTCATCTATTTTTTTTGCTTTTAATCTAAATTTAAATTATCCTTTACAACAAAATTTTTAAAAAATCAATACCTTTTAATTTTTTTTTAAAGAAATTTGTTCACATATTTGTTAACCCAAAAAACACAAAGAAAATCTCCTTTTTTTTTGTAAGAGAACCTTTAAATAAATTAGTAATTTTAACAATAACATGAACAAAACTGCGCAATCGGTATGGGAAAACTGTCTGTCATTTATTAAAGACAATATTCAAGAGCAAGCTTATAAAACTTGGTTTGAACCTATTAAATCAGTTGAACTTTCTGATAACGCATTGTACATTCAAGTTCCAAGTAAATTCTTTTACGAATGGCTAGAGGAACACTATGTAAAATTACTTAAAGTTGCTCTAACCAAAGAACTTGGAAAAAACGCAAAGTTACTCTATAAAATTAAAATGGAAAACACTTATGGCAATAAACAACCGTTTACGGAACAATTGCCATCTGCACACCGAGGTCCAATTAAATCACAAGAGGTTGACGCTCCTTTTAAAAATCTAAATCCAGAACTTAAAAATCCGTTTGTGATTCCTGGAATTAGAAACTTAAAAATCGAGTCGCAACTTAATCCAAATTATAGTTTTGATAATTTCTTAGAAGGTGATTCTAACAGATTAGCACGATCAGCTGGTATGGCAGTAGCCAACAAACCTGGTGGAACATCGTTCAATCCATTATTGATTTTTGGTGGTGTTGGCCTTGGAAAAACGCACTTGGCACATGCTATTGGTGTTGAAATAAAAGATAAATATCCAGAAAAAACCGTGTTATATATTTCTGCCGAAGTATTTACACAACAATATATCGATTCTGTTAAGAAAAATAATCGTAATGATTTTATTCATTTCTATCAATTAATTGATGTTTTGATTATTGATGATGTGCAATTCTTATCTGGAAAATCTGGAACGCAAGATGTGTTTTTTCATATTTTTAACTATTTACATCAAAATGGAAAACAAGTAATTCTTACTTCAGACAAAGCTCCGGTTGACATGCAAGATATCGAACAGCGTTTGTTGTCACGTTTCAAATGGGGATTATCTGCCGAATTACACCAACCAGACTACGAAACAAGAGTTTCTATTTTGAACAACATACTTTATCGTGATGGTGTTGAAATGCCAAACGAAATTGTTGAATATGTTGCTCAAAACATAAAATCTAATGTTCGTGAACTTGAAGGCGCAATTATTTCTTTAATCGCACAATCATCGTTCAATAAAAAAGAAGTGACTCTCGAATTAGCCAAAAGCATTGTTGAGAAATTTGTTAAAAATGTAAAACGTGAAATATCAATCGACTATATCCAAAAAGTAGTTTCAGATTATTTTCAATTGGATTTAGATACTTTGCAATCTAAAACCAGAAAACGCCATGTGGTTCAGGCAAGACAATTGGCTATGTTTTTTGCAAAAAAATTCACAAAAGCGTCCTTAGCAAATATTGGTTCTCAAATTGGCGATAGGGATCATGCAACCGTTTTACACGCTTGCAAAACAGTAGACAACTTGGTTTCTACCGATAAGCAATTCAAAAAATTTGTTGAAGATATTCATAAAAAATTATCATTATAGCAATCAGTATTGCTTACTTTTGCAATTAAAAGTAAAAACTGAAACTTAATTCTATGTCCGTTAAAATTTTAATGGTTTGCCTAGGCAATATCTGCCGTTCACCATTGGCAGAAGGTTTATTAGCAGCTAAACTTCCTAAAGATACATTCTTGGTAGATTCTGCAGGAACGGGCAGTTGGCATGTTGGCAAACAACCCGACGAACGCTCTATAGCAACAGCCAAAAAAAACGGACTTGATATTTCAACTCAAAAAGCAAAACATTTTACCCCAAAAGATTTTGATATTTATGATTACATTTTTGTAATGGACAACTCCAATTATGATGATGTAACTTTTTTAGCAAAAACTGAAGAACAAAAAAATAAAGTACGATTGATTCTTGACGAACTATTTCCTGGAGATAAGGTAGATGTACCCGACCCATACTATGGTTTACAAAACGGATTTGATATGGTTTACGAAATGCTTGATGAAGCTACCGATTTATTAGCAAAAAAATTAATAGCAAAACATTCCTAATGAAACCAGTAAACCTAAAGGGTATTTTATATTTGATTCCTACAACACTTGGAGACCCGACCTCAAGCGAACTGTCCAAGCAAAGCAATCCACTTGATGTTTTGCCACAAACGGTTAAAAGAGCTATAGAATTTATTGACTGCTACATTGTTGAAAATGAAAAAACAGCCAGAAAATTTATAAAAAGTATTCATCCCGAAAAAGTACAATCGTCTTTAATTATTAGTGCTTTAAACAAACATACAGAAACTTCTGAACACAACGAAATGATTCAGCCTTGTTTGCAAGGAATAAATGTAGGATTAATGAGTGAAGCAGGTTGTCCTGGCGTTGCTGATCCTGGTGCTGCCATTGTAAAACTTGCGCATGAAAAAGGAATTCAAGTAGTGCCTTTAGTTGGACCATCTTCCATTTTATTAGCCATGATGGGAAGCGGTATGAATGGCCAAAGTTTTGCTTTTAACGGCTACTTACCTATAGACAAATTTGATAAAAAATTGGCTTTGAAAAATTTTGAAAAACTTTCTTTTGATAAAAACCAATCACAGATTTTTATTGAAACTCCGTATAGAAACAATAAATTACTAGAGGATTTTTTACAAACATTACAACCCAATACTCATTTATGTATTGCTGCAGATATAACACTTCCAACAGAATACATAAAAACAATGAAAGTCTCTGAATGGAAAAAAGCAACCATTGATTTACACAATCGACCTACGATATTTATAATACATAAGTCATAATAAAAAAGCCATAAGAATTTTTAACTCTTAACTATTGTATCACCTTAGGACTACTTTCTGCTTTGATATTATGAGTTTCATAACCTCCAAACTCTTTCATGTAGGACTTTACAGAAGTTCCGTAATTGTCTTTACATTTTTTTCTTCCGTTAGATTCTAGAAACTTTCTTACAGAACCTGCGCCACCAAGATGAGCTGCAGCTAAAATTCCTGATTCAGTAATTCTTACACCATCAATCATTTTACCTCTGTATTCTTTTATCACTTCTCTTAATTCCCACTTGTTTTTTTTCAATAAAGCAACAAAGGCTTGTTCTTGCATTTTGTGATTTCTCAAAAACAGCATGCTATCTTTAATTCCGATTGAAGCTAATGTTGATTTTCCAAATTGATATTTTCCTAAATATCCTAAAGAATTCACTTTACTATATTTACCCTGTGATTCTTTAAAAGCAATAGCTTCTTTAAATCCAATAAAATATTTTCCGGTAAAAGGTATAGAAGAATTGATATAATCGGAAGGTTTTTCTGAAGGAAATTGATACAACAATTCTTCATTTTCGTCTACATAAAACCAGTTATGATTTAAAGATTCTATTGGTTTAAAAGCAGAGCTTATAAATCCAATTAACACAACGATTCCTATGTAAAACAACCATCTATTTATCATAAATTGTAATTTCCAAGTGCTGTCACCATCTTGATATTGACGGTGCAAATATACTACTTATTTTTAAATAAAATTGAAAATCAAGTAGTTAAAGTTTTCTAAAAGTAAAAACTATGCCATTTAACACCTTGTGAGCTACTGATTTCAATCGATGGAGCTGGAATTTTGATGGCATTAAAAATGGAGAAAAAGGTCTTTAAAAAAGCCGATTTTGTTTCTATTTTGGTTAAATCGGCATCCAAACTTAGGTAAAATTGTCGTTCTCTTTTAGAAATTGGAAGGTTTAAATCGGCTACTGTTTCTCTTCTACCAGCAATCATTCCATCGGCACCATATCCAACAGCAAAATTTAACCATTTGGGTAATTTAGAAGTTTTTAAAAACGAATGTAAATTCGCAGAAAGCCAATAGGTTTGTCCGTTATAATCTTTAAAAACCTGTTCAGAGAGTGAACTACCTAAAACGTTTGGGCGTAGGGAAGCATATTTTGTAGTATGAAATGAAAATTTTGGTACAATTCGTTGCTCCTTCCAAAGTAATTCTTGCGAAACATAGAGTGCAGTGCCACCAGCATTGGCAATTAAATCTCCTGAAGAGGCACCCCATTCTTGCGAAAAACCATCAAAAACCTCGACAGCAGTTAAAAAAGCAAAACCAACAGTTGCGCCATATACTAATTGACTTTTTCTATCACATCCGCTCCATTTTAAAGCATTTGAACCATAGCTTCCTAGATGATAAGCCGAAAAAACATGTCCGGCTTTATCCATTTGAAGCCATTCATCATTATCATTAATAAAATGAAAGTCAGATTTTGGGTAATCGGCATACCACAATTGATTGAGTCCAACCAAAGCACTAGAGGCTAAAACAGTTTCAGAAATTACAACTCCGTTGAGACGTTTTTTATTTAGAGAATCGGAAGGTTTAAAGAAGGATTTAAGGTTGTTTTGGGAATATCCAATAGTTGAATATATAAATAATAATACAATAATTGCAGAGTGTTTCAAAATTAAACTACTTATTCTTATTTGGATTTTGTCGTGTATCAAATATTCTATTAATGAAAATTTTATCAATTCCTTCTCTGTACGTTATTTTATAATATCCATTAATTATCTTTCTATAACTTCTTTTAAAATGTATAAATTCAGAATCTACAGATCCTATTTTTGAAAAATCATAAACTGGATTTTCTAATACTTCAATAGAATCTATTATATTATTTGAAATTGAAATTGCTTTTTTAAATCCAATCATTACACTATTAAATTTGGTGATTTTTTCTAAATCTTTTAATGCTCTTGAAGTAAAATATAGAGGTTTTATTATTCTTTCCAATTTTTTAAAATATTTTTTACTTCTACTAAACTGTGAATTCTTCCAGCTTCAATATCTTCTTCTGACTCTTGAATCATTTTAGAATTTTCTGTTTTGTTTATAAAATCTTTTACAATTTCATAAAATGATTTTACAAAATTCGAATCTCCTTCATCAATAATTTTATGTAATTCTTTTTTTAATTCGATGGTACTCATAACAGCTATTTTTATCAAAGTTACATTTTATTTTTTATAAATATCTAATCAAAAAAAAAAAATCAACACTTATCTACTGGTTCCTGTCGTATTCAACCAATCAGCATACTTCTTTGCATTAACTTGATGCTGAGGATATGTTGAAGCAAATTCATGATATCCAAAACGTTCAACACTTGCACAAAAGTAGATATAGTCATGCTTCTCTGCATTTAAGACAGCATCGATAGCATTAATATCTGGTTGAGCAATTGGTCCTGGAGGCAAACCAATATTAGCATAAGTATTATAAGCTGATGAAATGGTCAAATCACCATAAAGAACTCTTTTTATAACTTGATCAAAATCATTATCTCTTAGTTTTAGTGAATAAAT
>JFJP01038401.1_pt1 | contig 17741 bp, 23 predicted proteins | sample 431651 | NCBI WGS metagenome assembly JFJP01 (sample SAMN02602958, study PRJNA72255) | Microbial mat metagenome, whole genome shotgun sequencing project. | biome: fresh water; feature: sink hole; material: water; isolation source: purple microbial (photo- and chemosynthetic) mats found in...
TAACGTTACGTAGTGCGTTCATTACGGCTAGAGCCTTGGCGATGTTGGACCTTGGTAAAGAGTACAAGCCAGATCTTGACAAGGCCCAAGTTACTATCGCTGAGATGATAGCGCGAGGTGACTCAACCGGACGATACCTGTTTAAAGGCCCGGAGATAGCGACTGTTAACTTGGGCATGGAGATCCATGAGGCCCAGTTGGAAATTTGCACAATTGCCAAATTGGAAGAGGCTGTCAAGTTGGCATTGAACGTAGTGTCAAAACTCGTGTAAATAGTTTAGTACGCGACGAAAAGCACAGTATAATTAAACTATCAACAACTGGAGTAAATCATGACTAGGCAAGCTCTCTCAACCCTTCGGCGTTTAAACAAACTCGGACGTGAGTGGGAATTTCGCCACGAAGGCACTGTTTGCAATGGCTTCCCGATCATCATTTGGTTTAGCATCGATGAGGCAGATCCGGAAGTTGGATACTTTCACGATTCAATAAATGACTATGAGTTGACTACCCTGACCGGATCTCCAGCCCTTTGGTTGAAAGTGTCTAAAAAGGATATGGACAATCTGCTGACCTCTGCAATGGAGGCTGTTGTGCAAGAAGCAAAGGAGAATTTCAATGAGCAAGATTAAGATTACGGATCACACGATCTATAATATGGCCTGGGACGTCTGCGAGGGCGTTCTAAATCTGGAGATGGTCAAATACCTGGACATCCAGGACGATCTGAAATATCAGTTTATCAAGAAGCTGATAGCCCCACTGCGTTACATCACTCTTCTCATGGAGACCCACGAGGGTCTTGAAACTGAGGTTGGTCGCATCTTGATGGCCAAATCCCCGGATGTTATAGAGGGATGGGACAATGTGCGAATGATGTTGCTGCGTGAAGAGAAGCGCAGACGCATAGATGACGATGAGCCCGCGATTGACGATGTAAATGACGCAGTACGGTTAATCAACTCTATTAGGAAACATATATGAATGTACAAGACATCTGGCGTGAGGCTGATAAGAAGTGGGCGGAGTATCGGACAAAGGGCGAGGCTTTACTGCTTAAGGAAATGGCCGATAAATATCAAGGCCTGAAAAGCCTTGGTTGGGCAGACGCGTGCTATTGTCCAAAAGATGGATCTCGATTTTTGGCCATCGAAGCGGGTAGCGCAGGCGTCTACCCCTGCACATATAAAGGTGAATGGCCTAAAGGTACTTACTGGACGGAGGCCGACGGAGACTTGTGGCCGTCACGACCAATCTTGTGGAAACCAATAGGTGATGCGTATCAGTCAGTTTAAAAAGCGAGTGCGTAGGCTAATACGTACTTGCTAGTTTAAAGCGATCAGAGCGCATTCTGACTGTTTTAAAGTAGCAAATAATCAATACGAAAGGCGAATAAAATGAGTTTATTGGGTAAAGTGCTTCGGTCAACGGATGATACGATTGTGACCGACGGTGAAATTGAGGTTCGTAAAGTTTACAGGCTGCACGAGCGAGGCGTAAGCTATTCCACGATGAAACGCAAAGTTGGAGCGACAAAGTGGAGTAACTCATCTACCAGCGAAGTACCGCTACCCGCTCCGCTGATTGATATGGTAACTATGAAAGGGTCTTAGAATGAATATTGCGGGCGATGAGCCAGACTTTATTGTGGCGTTGAGGCTAAAGTCAATGGCTATGGAGTTGTTTAGCACAGAAGAGTGGCGACAATTAGTCGGCCTAGATCCAGACATACATGAACTAATTCAGCTGATGCATGATGTTAGTCTTATTGACATGAGTCTTGAGTTAGTTGACGGCATGCAGATAGCTATGTGGAGGCTGAGATCATGAATATCGATGAAGCCACGAAGGCCAGATTAGAACTTCAGCTGGCTATTCTCGAATTAATACGATCCTTCGAGGATACGACAGAGCTGAGCGTGTCTGATATACGACAGCTACGTCTGCATCAGTTCGGTCGCAAGTCGTCTACCTTTGCGATCGAAATTATCGTAGAATTACCATGAATGGACCTTAGAATTAAATTTAAAAACTGACGATTTTATATGTTATAATATAATTGTCGTGTTGGTAGTGTCTCCGGCCAGAGCACTCCATTTGAACGCCCTGAAGTCACAAACTTCAGGGCGCTTCTTTCAGTAAACACGATATGCCAAACACGATGCTCATGAGAGCGCATATTGAAAGAAATCATGCCAGAACAACCAAGCACTTTGACACCTAGTCAAATCTACTCGCGTGCGTATAAGTTAGCCAATAAAGAAGCCCACAAAGAAAAAATGCGAGCGTGGCGCGAAGCGAATCTAGACTACCCGCGAGCGTGGCCCGAGGAGAATCCTGAAAAGGTCAGAAATGCCTCCGCAAAACGCCTAGAAGCGCCTGGCGAAATATCTCGTGGTTGGATCGCTAAACTCTTAGAGTTACAGCGATGGACTTGCGTAGTTTGCAATGCTGACCTGCGTTTTGGTTACCATATAGACCATATCCAACCCATTGCTCGAGGCGGCGAGAATACTGACTACAACATACAGATTCTATGCCCAACCTGCGATCTGCAGAAAAGCGATAAGGACCCTATCGAGTTTATGCAATCCAGAGGCTTTCTGTTATGACACCGGAGATTGTAGTAGCATTCGCTAAAAGATTCGCTGAACACGGTTTTTATGTCTTCCCGCTGTATAGCTCCATCAAGGGGCCTATGAAGCCGTACGGATGGGCCCTGAATGTGACCACAGGGGATAAGTCGAAGGTCATCGCGGCGACGAACGACCCTCTTGAGGTCGACACGTGGCCCGCCCAAGTCGATGAAAAATACAATCACGCAAAGGTGGTTTCCTACGGTGTCTTAGGCAAGAACATAGTCATATTCGATCTTGACTCCAAAGACGGCAAGAAGGGACCCGAGCAATTTAAACTGCTCATGAATAAATTTCATATTCCGGCACCCGCTTTGGTCACGAAGTCAAAGACCGGTGGGTTTCATCTCTACTATGCGAAGCCAGAGAAATTTAAAAAGACTCGTGTTAAGTCCGTAGCTAATATCTCCATCGCAGGCCAGAAATACGAAGGCGTCGATGTTCGTGGTGACGGTGGTATGGTCATAGGTCCATCATTTGAAGGCGACGAAGAGACCTGGGAATCCGGCAGGTACCAGCTCATTAAGGGCCACGTAGGTATCAAACTCAGCGAGATGCCAGGAGACATACTATCAAGCCTGGGCAGTACATCGTTCTCAGACCCGCTGGACAATCTTATAGGCTCAGCCAAAGAGCCAGATGAGAACGACGATGTGATGGAAGTCCTCAAGCGAGGGGAGATTCCGAAGGTCTTACCTCGAGGTGCTCGCAATCATGGCTTCTACATTTTTATCAACGCGCTGCGGAATAAGGGCTTCGCACCAGAGACGGTTAGACAATTTGTTAAGCAGCTCATAGAGGTAACAGAGGATAAGGAAGACCTGCACGAATCTGTCAATATAGAAGAGATGCTAGCGCGGGTTTATAAGGTCGACACGAATAACCCGTATGACGTGGCTAGGGACTTGATTGAACGCGGTCTGTATCGAGTAACTGGACACGGTGCGAAGATAAAATATGTCTTGTTTGCAGATAACCCGTACTACTCCTCAATCGGATTCCATGACGGAGCTGCGATGCGGCAGTTACTGGATCGATTCACACGACTAATTCCACAAGCAAATGGCAAGGAGCGAGCGGTCAATCCCGCTGAACTCCTTGATAAGATCTTCGACCAGACCCATGAAGTAGATATTTCTGGGTTCAAACCTGGGGCTCCAGAGGTATTCAACTCCAATGAGATGGGCGGCCGGCGGTTCTTAAACGTGTGGAACGACCCTCGCAAGCTGATAAACCCTGATGACTTGGACCAGGATGCCTGGGACCAGTTCTGTTTCGTCGTCTCTCGAATTTTTGGACCTGAAGGCTCTCCAGAATATCAGTTCGGTCTAGACCTGCCAGCATGGCTAATTCAGAAACCGGGCGTCAAGCCAGTTGTGGTTCCGTTCATACAGTCAGCGTTGCGAGGCGTTGGTAAGTCGTGTTATATGAATGCGCTGAGACATGTGATGTGTGCCACGAAAGACGGCACGAACCAGGCCAGGTCAGTGCGCCTTGAAGAGATAGGAGCCAGATTTTTCAACCCCAATGGCGCATCGCTTCTGATGTTGGATGAAGTGCAATTCGCGACTCACAGGAATATGAGACAAGAGGCCACAAGTTTTTGGAAGCACTTAAAGACTCTGATTACGGCGTCAGTTATCTCTGTCGAAATTAAAGGGGGTGGCACCTTCGAGTTGCCAATTATGTCTGGAATGATAATGGCCGGCAATAGTAACAATCACTTCCCTATTGAGGAGGCCGATCGCAGAATTTGGATTATTGATAACAACCCACCGATTCTGGCGAAGGGCTTGGCTGACAAGCTGTTTGACCTGGAAAATCCGGAAGTGAAACTGGCTACGAAACTCAGTACGGCTAACACGATACGGTATCATTTAGCTCGTCACAAGATACATCATAATCTCGCAGAGATGCGGGCCCCAATGAACGACATCAAGCGTGAAATGTTCTTGACAGGGTTGACAGATCTTGAAGAATGGTTCATTACCCACTTCGAAAATCCTGAGAACATAGCTGCTCGTTCTGCACTGGTAACTAAAGAGATGGTGATCTATGCGTTAGAGACCAGTGAGCGGATGATGAACTCTAGGTGGCGTGAGAATACGGAGGATGCTTTCAGAGAACTCAGAAAGCGGGGCATGGTCAGTACCATCAAGGCCAAGGGTCAGCCCTCCCTAACTCGCCAGTTGACAAATTTCCCGAACATAAATGCCAATGGTCTTGACTGCGTTGTCAAGGAGCGAAGCGTAATCTACACGTCCCGACAGCATGGCGAGTTCAATGAGCAGGACAACGATTTTGTTAGACAGTCCCTGAGGTCTAATCAGCTCTCGATAAATGAGTGGCGACAGGCATCGATCAAGAATCGTGGCCAAAAACTGGCCTCATAGATCTTTGAATTTAGGTTAGTCCACGGGAAAATAGCGCTGTATAATATAAACTTCGAAATACGAAAGAAATTATGCCTAGAAATTATTTCACTCTGGACATTGAGACTGCGGCCACCAACAAAGCGATGGAGCTTCATGCTGGGTTAGAGCCCTGGCGGTTACGGCAAGGAAATGGACGTATTACGTCCATCGCTATTTGTAGACCAGATGGCTCTACATTCCAGATAATCAATGACGGTACAAACTGGTTGGACAAAGTAAAAGCTCTTCTAACTGAATTGCAAGGTCAAATCGTATACGCCCATTACGCTGTATTCGATATAGCCTGGCTGCTTGCTCAGCTTCAGCCAGATCGCTGTGGGCCAATCCATCCACTTATGCGTGGGATACAGTGGCGTTGTTCACAGCTCCTCTGCAAGTGGATCTGCAACGGGCAACTAGCTGAGGATACACGATTTAGTTATTCACTGTCTAACCTGACCAAGACCTTCTTGAAGGACGATCCTGATACGCCAGACTTCTTGAAAATGAAGGCAATGGGTTTCAATGCAGGCACCAATGATCAGTACTGGATAGATCGCGGTACGCTCGACGTTATCATGACAGGCAAGCTTGTTGAGTTCTTATTGACAAAGATCCAGCAACCTCAAATTGTTGGCTTGCTCACTGAATTCCGGTGCCTGGTGCCTGTCGCAAATAGCTGGATTATGGGAATACGCATTGACCAAAAAATCTTGGCTCGTCTGCAGCCTGAAATGGCTGGCCAAAAAGCTGAATTTGCTAAACGCTTAGGCGTAGACGAGGGTCTATTCACGTCGCCAAAACGACTAGGTCATAAACTGTTTGTGGAATGGGGCTTGCCAATACAGTCTCGCACCCCTACTGGGGCTCCAGGTTGCTCCAAAGAGGATTTGATGTGGTTACAGTATAACCTGCTGAAAGAAGGTTCTGAGGATTACGCAGCTAAAGTCGGCATTATTCTTGAGGCGAAGGTCATTGCAACAGTGATGTCAAAGTATGTTAAAACCACACATGAAGCGCTCTCTCATACGACTGATGGCTATATCTACGGCGCCCCTCGTATCTTTGGCACTTATTCGGGCCGTTTTACCTACTCCAACACCACAAAATCCACTGATTTTGAAGACGATACTACGTCAAAATATAAAACTGGCATCGCCCTTCACCAAATGCCTAGAAAAGCCAAAAATATCAGAGAGATGTTACTGCCTCCTGAAGGTTATTCTATTGGCGAACTCGACGCCTCGGGCCAAGAATCCAGACTAATGGCTTTGCGTAGTGGCGATGAGACGATGCTCAAGGTTTTCAAAGACGACATGAATTTTCACTCAATGACCGGCGCTAACATTATCGGCTCGGATTACTGGGAGTTTGAAGAGTCAAGAAAAGAAGAGCACGGCGCAGGTTATTACACTGAACAGCGCCAATTAGGTAAACTGACAAACCTTTCCTGTAACTATCGTATCGGTGGCAAATCACTCAGCGAAAAGGCTTTTGTCAACTACGACACGTTCATGACAGTCGAAACGGGGAACTTCCTCGTCAATACGTTTAAGCGAGCGTATCCGGGGGTGCCTAAGTATTGGGACGATGTTGTTTGGGAATGTAAGCAGCAGGGCTATTCGGAAGTATATGGCGGCCGCAGATTCAAACTGTCTAAGTGGGCAACGGATCGTTGGATGACTGAGAGCTCCGCGATCAATGTGCCAATTCAGGGTGCAGGTGCAAGTATGAAATTGATAGCTATTGGTGAGCTTGCGAAGAAGGTCCCGGAGTTCAAATTCGCGTTGGATCTGCACGATGCGTCGTTCGGGTATATCAAAACAGAGAACGCAAAGGAGATTTTCGAGGCCGCACAAAACTGTCTCAATAACATCGACTATGAACCTTATTGGGGATTTAGACCGTCTATTCCTCTTCCATACGAAGGCGGTTACGGATATAATTTTGGGGGTGTTAAATGAGAATACCAGGATATGAGCGATACGAAATTTTCGAATCTGGTCGTATAAAGGGACTTAGAGGGAGATTTCTAAAGCCTGGAAATTATGGCGGATACGATACCGTAGGCAGGTATAAAGAGGGCGAAGAATATCCTACTACGCTTTATGTGCATAGACTAATGGCCGCCTCCTTTTTAGGTTTAGATCTGTCAGATTCAAGTATACAGGTTGATCACATAGACATGGTGAAGACTAACAACGCAGTGCGGAATCTACGGCTGTGCACACAGGCAGAGAATTTAAGGCTAAGAGAAAAGGCTCTAAATCCACAGGATAACGATGAGGTTAAACAATGTAGAATGTGCAATCTGACAATCGCCGTGTCATTATTTGGGCGTAGAAAGCCAGGCGGTCTAACCTCTTACTGCAAGCCTTGCATGGCTGATTATAAACGAAATCAACGAAAGAAGCAAAAATGTCAGATAAAATCCGCATGGCTCTGAGCCACTCTCGTCTTAGTGACTTCAACAACTGCCCGAAGAAATTCTGGCACAAGTATATTGACAAGACGCCTTCTTTCAAAGAAGAGGGAACGTCTCCACATCTTGTGAGGGGTACGAATGTACATAAACAACTCGAGAATTACATCATTAAAATCAATGCGGGTGAGCAAGGTATTCGCGCTAGCTCGTTGACAGAGGTGGAGAACGCGAAACCTATAATTAACGCGATGTTCGCCAGTTATAACACTGTGATGCCGGAAGCTCAGATAGCGATCAATGATAAGTGGGAACAAGTGGAGTGGTTCTCTAAAGATGCGTATTATAGGGCAATTCTCGATGTTATAGCCATCCGCAAGGACGATATACTGATTGGAGATTTCAAAACCGGCAAATACGTCGAATATACGCCTGTTACAGGTTACGGCCAATTAGAGCTCTCTGCCGCGATGGCTCTGGCCCTGTGGCCAGAGGCCTCGACTATTAACAATGCCTACATCTACGTCGACCATCGGAAGACAATTAAGAAGACTTACACCAGGGCCGACGAGCCTCGTTTGGTCGAGTGGTTCAAGAAGGAACACGACAAGGTAAATGCGGAAGAGAACTTCGACCCAACAGCGAACGAATTCTGCCGCTGGTGTCCTGCGACTAAGTTACAGTGCCCATATAGCCGTAAGTTGTAGAAAATAGTTACGGTGCTACTTCTATGTACTTCAGAGCGCTCTGAAATGCGCTCTGATCAGTTTAAATACTAGCTACCAATAGCTATACCAAGGCTGACTTTTTATAACTTAAACCAGAGCGCTAGTTTAGAGCGCCCAGAGCGCAAAAGGTAGATATGGCCCAGACAGCAGAGGCGAAGGTAAAAGCCTTCATCAGAAAGTACATGTTTGAGAACTTCGAAGACATTTGGTACTATTCGCCTATGGCTGGTCAGTTCGGTAACACGGGAGTGCCAGATCACTTGTATTTATGGAAAGGTGTGTTTATCGTCATTGAGGCTAAGGTAGAAGGTAATAGTCCTACAGCCTTACAGTGGAAGCACTTAAAACACGTAGCTCGTCAAGGCGGGGTGGCCGCTGTGGTTACGGGTAAAGATCTTGACAAGATGGTTAAAATACGAAATGCGATATTAGCGAGAATCAGAGATGGAACTCAGACTCCCACTTGAGAAGTACTTATGGCCCATGAAATTGGGGTTGAAGCCCTTTGCTCACCAGGTTGAAACGACAAAGTTTTTACTGAGGAACTTGAGAGCTTTCAACTTTTCGGATTTAGGAACTGGAAAAACGATGGCTTCACTGTGGGCTGCGGACTTCCTGTTTTGTAACGACAAAATCAAGAAGGTGTTGATTGTATGCCCTCTGTCAACGATGCAGTCGGTTTGGGCTCGTGAGATCTTTACGAACATACCTCACAGGCGCTCGGCCATTGCTCATGGAAGTAAGTCATATAGAGAATCTGTGATAAATGGCAAAGCTGACTTCATCATCATAAACCACGATGGCGTAGTGATAATGGAGGACGAGATTATCAAGGCAAAGTTCGATCTGGTTATTATAGACGAACTGACCGCCTTCAAGAAGCATACGACTAATCGTAGCAAGGCAATGATTCGCATATGTCAGAGCGTAAAGGCCGTTCATGCCCTGACAGGGGCTCCTACACCTAATGGTCCTACGGAAGCCTTTGGACAAGCTAAAGTGGTAAATCCAGGCAATCCATTTCTGCCCAAGTACTACACGGCATTCCGTAACTCAGTGGAGCAACAGGTAGGCCCGTTCTTGTGGCTGCCAAAACCGGACGCGGTGAATATCGTCAACAAGATCCTGCAGCCTGCAATAAGATTCGAGCGCGATAAGTGCCTCGATCTTCCACCATGTCAGTATGAGGACCTTATCGTCGAGTTCACAGACGAGCAAAAGACTGTTTACGAGAAGATGAAGAAGGAGCTCCTAGTAGAGTACCATGCAGGCGAGATCACCGCCGTCAATGCGGCAGTGAAAGCCATGAAGCTTTTGCAGATCGCATCTGGCAGTGTCAAGGATGATGCGGGCAATGCCTATAAGCTCGACAGTTCTACACGAGACGATGAGCTGTGGCGTATCTTCGAGGAAACTGGCAAGACGAAGCTTATTGTCTTCTGCGCGTTCAGGGCCAGCATTGAGCACTTGGTGGAATTCTTCAGGGGTAAGAAAGCTAAGGCAGAGTGCATCTATGGATCAGTGGACCACAAAGTGCGTGCGACACATATCAAGAATTTTCAGGACGGGGGCCTGCAGGTACTAGTCATACAGCCACAGTCATCCGCGCATGGTATTACCCTTACCGCTGCCAACGTTATAGTATGGCACTCCCTCGTACCATCTGGAGAGATTTACGTACAGGCAAATGGGCGTATCACCAGAGCGGGTCAGACTCGTAAACAGTTGATCATTCACCTGATAGGCTGTCAGGCAGAAAAGCGTATTTTGCAGATCGTGCAGAACAAAGAGTCTATGTCGCATAGTGTCTTAGACATGTTCGTGGATCTTTGAATATAGATGTACTTGGGATTAAAAGCGCAGTATAATTAACTGGTAGCAAGCAGCTACTACTTATTAAGGAATACGAAATGTTAGAAAAACCCGCTTTCACCAGCATCGATGAGGCCATCAAGGCGTATGTCGATACTCGCGATCAACTCCGCGCTCGTCAGCATGAATTCAAAGTCGAGGAAGAGGGCTTGAAAACAGTCCTTGAGCAAATCTCAATGTGGCTGCGTGATAAGGCCGACGAACTGGGTGTTGACAGCTTCAAATCCAATCAGTACGGCACCGCATTCCGCAGCGTCAAAACAAGTTACCGTATTGCTACAGGTCAGTGGGATACATTCATTGGATGGATCAAAGATACTGGCAATTTCCAGTGTCTTGAAAAGCGAGTCGCTAAGCTGGCCACCAAGGAAATTCATGACGCTACTGGCGTCATTCCACCTGGTTTAGACTACGTGGCGGAGGTTGAAATGGACGTCCGCCGCCCTACAAAATCGTAAGATAGGTATCGGCCAGAACCTTAATCTGGCCTGGTTTAATAATGGAGAAATCCGAAATGACTGATAAAGCAACCGCAGTCGCGGTCCCTGAGTACCTAAAAGCGTACATGTCGCAACCGAATGCTGAGGCTGACAGCCTGGCATCCAGTAGCATCTCCATTCCTCGTGTCTCGCTCCGTGGCCGGAAGTTCCGTCTGGTTGAGGGTGGCGAGGAGGTTCGTAAGCCATCAGATGAATTGCACGCAGTCATCTTGGCTGTGGAGCCGGGTGCTGGCCTCTTCATTAAGACCTATTACGAAGGCAATTACAACAGCGGTGACAGTTCACCTCCGACCTGTGCTAGCTCTGACGGCATTGCGCCTGATGGCTGGGTGACGACGCCCCAGGGTAATCGTTGCGCCTCTTGTCTTAAGAACCAGTTCGGTTCAGCCACATCTCGTTCCGGTAAGAAGGCAAAAGCCTGTCGTGACAGCAAACGTGTCTGGCTAGCTTTGCCTGAAGACATCGATGGCACAGTGTATGCGATGGGCATCCCGGTTACTTCGCTTAAGAACGTGTCTGAGTATGGTCGCCAGCTCAAGACTAATGGCTATCCAATCTCTGCAGTGGTCACTAAGATCACTATGGAAGACGCTGAGTTTCCACAGCTTGAATTCGCTATGCTAGGCTTCTTGGACGAGAAAACTGGTAAGTCAGCCATCGAGCGCAATGTGGCTCGTGACTGGAATATCGGTTCCGCGTCCAGCGCCCCGATGCTAGAGGATAGCACTCGTGAGAAGCCAAAAGCTTTGCCTACGGTGGCCCAGGCAACGAAGGTTACAGACGCCTCTATCGCCGATGCTACCCCCGCAAAAGGTGGCTCCGTCGACAACGTGCTGGGTAACTGGTAAATGACTACGGCCCTGGCGCTTACGCTGGGCCACAATAGCTCTGCGGTCCTGATTCAGGACGGTAGGGTTATTTGCGGTTACGAGCAAGAACGGTTTTCGGCCGTTAAGTCTGATTCGCATTTCCCAAAAGATGCCATCAATGAAATTAACAAACGATTCCCATTGCCGCCCGACACAGCTATCTGTGCCGGTCACTGGTTTCTGGATCATAATCTGCCTGGGCCTAATAAGTACTGGGATCCAGGTTTTATTCGCCAGATGATGCCTGAATGTGAAGTTTACTCCATTGATAGAGAGTTCAGCCATCATGACAGTCACCTAGAATCCGCTATCGTATTTGCAGGTAAGGACTTCGCTGATAGTTACACCGCCTTTATTGTGGACGGTTTTGGATCGTCTGGCGAATGCATGTCCGTGTACGAGGTGAACGGTGAAAGTTACCGCCTTCTGAAGCGCTGGTTTGGATTTGAAAAGTCACTTGGTATGCTATACCAGTACGCCACCGCATTCTTAGGCATGAAGATGCATAACCATGAATACAAGATGTTAGCTTACGAGGTGCATCTCCATGCACTGAGTTATGACGTGAACCATCTGAATACACTGGTTCGTGAAGACGCAGACCGCTGGCTTAAACACATGTTTAAGGGCCCTATCAATGCGGCCACAGACGGTTTGATCTCTCTGACTGCGCTGCCATCGATACAGGCGGATATTGACTCTCGTCTGCACACGGTGCTTCTTGAAATGAATGCAGGTGGCGCTAGTCTACATGACAAGCGCTGCATCATCTCTTACTATGTGCAACACCTGGTAGAGACAATTATGGTGACTATGTTCCACAACTTCGCACCGAGGAATCTCTTGTTGGCCGGCGGATTGTTCTACAATGTGAAGTTAAACAATGTGTTAGCCAAATTGACACCTGGAAAAACTTGCATTTTGCCACTTGCCGGTGATCAGGGTTGTGGCTTAGGTGTGTACAATCGCTACTTTGGCGATCTGATTTGGCCTGAGCATTTATTCTGGGGGCATCGCGATTTGGACTTCGTTTGTGATGATCCTCAAATGCTGTCATTCAATGACATGGATGAGGCTATGGCATCTATAGTGGACGAGCTAAATAGCGTAGGGTTAGTCAACATCGTGCGAGGTGCGATGGAGTTCGGTCCTCGTGCTTTGTGTAATACGACTACACTAGCGGTGCCTGAACCTGAGGTGGGAGCAACAATCAATCGTATTAACGACCGCACAAATGAGATGCCCTTCGCCCTTGTGATGAGTAAGAAGCAAGCGGACAACCTGTTTGTCGATGTGGATCGCATCCATAAATCTCTGGGTTACATGATCTGCACTCGAGACTTCAAACCGGGAATGGCTGACGATTTACTTGGCGGGGCTCATTACTATCCAGACCTAGGTGTGTACACGTGCAGGCCTCAAATTACAGAGGATCGCCATATCCTAGCTCTGGTGAAATTGTTCGGTCCGCTGATCAATACCAGTTACAACTATCACGGTGTCCCTATCGTGTTGGGTGAGGCTCAAATCAAGCATACCCACTCCATGCAGCGGTCTATGGCTCCAGACGTTGCTTTCAAAACCTTTATCATTAGGAATTAATTATGCCCTCTTTCGCACACAAAGTAGTTGACTTCAATCAGACAGTTCTTAAGATCCAACCACGGATCCAAGCCCCTCTGTCAGTACCAGAGTTCGAGATCACTTTTAAGGCCTTGAAGGAGGAGGTTGACGAATTCATCGTAGCTTCTCAGGCCGCGGATTACATCGGTCAAATTGATGCGCTGATAGACCTACAATACTTCGCCATGGGCGCACTGTATAAACTCGGCCTCACCGCGGATCAGATCAATCGTTGCTGCTACGCGGTTCATGATGCCAATATGTCTAAAAAATTAGGCATCAAACCTAGTCGTGGCGATGGCTCAGCAGCTGACGCGATTAAGCCAGAAGGCTGGGAGGCCCCCGAAGCTCGCATCGGTGCGATTCTGGAGTCGTAATGGCCATAATACTCGAAGGGGCTGATAACTCAGGCAAGTCCACACTTGCGGCTAAGTTCGGTCTCGAGGTTGTTCACCCAGGTCCTAGACCTAAAACATGGGCTGAAGAAAATAATTGCTTAGAGGGTCAACTGCGAGATTGTGGGCTTAATATAGTAATGGATCGAGTGACTTGCATCTCCTCGCAGGTATATACTCGAAAACTATTCGACAAGCGGTATATGAGCTATCTTGATAGGATGGTTTATACGACAGGGTGCGTCGTAATATACTGCAGGCCGCCTACGGACATAGTACTAGACATGTCAAATCATGAGGTTAAGCCCTATGATACGCCGAAGCACTTAAAGGATTTGGCTAAAAACGCTGAATCTTATTTGAAGGCCTATGATATTTTATTCGCCAGTCTACCACACTTAGTGTATAATTATCTTACACCAGATAAGTCTTTAATATCTAAGGCCTTAAATCTAGTGTCTGAACCTGAAAGGTGGAAGAGATGGATGAGTTAGCCAGGCGTAATGGGCGAGCATTTTGGGAAATGTTCGACAGAACAATGACCCAAGGTGTAGAAGTCAAACCACGCGGTTTAGTCATTAAGGAAATAGAGGATTTGCAGTTAACTGTACATCCTTTCTTTCCTTTCATGACATTTCGAGACCGTAACTACAGCGTCGATTACTTCAAGAAGGAAATGATATGGAAGTTGTCGGCCAACAAGTACGATGACACAATAAAGCGGCACGCCAAGATGTGGGAAAGCGTACAGAACCCCGATGGCACCTTCAACAGCAACTATGGCCAGTTCTGGTTTGGCGAACAGAATGGGTTCTGGTTTGTTGTGCAGGAGCTTACACGTGATCCAGACAGCCGCAGAGCCATTATCCCGATGTTGAGCAAAGATCACCTTAAGCCTGAGACCGTTGATACTGTGTGCACAGAGTCTATAGGATTTCGTATTCGCAACGGTAAACTCAACATGTCGATCCACATGCGGTCCAGTGACCAAGTGTTTGGGTTAGGCACTGACATCCCAACCTTCGCCTTTCTGTATCGGTTAGTTCTTGGCATGCTGCAGATGAATCGTGAGGATTTGGGCGTAGGTACCATGTGCCTTACGGCTATGTCTAGTCATATTTATGATCGTCACTTCAATATGGTCGAAAATATCCTGGATAACGGTGTGGATCATCTGGATGTGGTCAGTATGCCATTTTGCTCAGGCTCAGAGGCTATAAAGATCGTCGCTAGCCGCGGTAAAAACATGGCCGGCACAGGTCGTCTTGGTGAGTGGCTTGTATCATGAGACCAGATATCGATACCTACTTCATGTCTATGGCTGTCCTAGCATCCAGTCGTGCATCTTGCAGTCGTCGTAAAGTAGGTTGCATTTTGACTAATGCTAGGAACCATGTGCTGGCGACAGGGTATAATGGCCCAGCATCTGGACAGCCCAATTGTAATGATCACCCTTGTGCAGGGTCTGGACTACCTTCTGGGGAGGGTCTGAACCTCTGCGAGGCAATCCATGCTGAGCAGAACGCGTTGCTACAATGCAGGGACGTCTGGTCTATCGACGTGGCGTACGTTACAGCCTCGCCATGTATTACCTGCACGAAGTTATTGCTTAACACGACTTGCCGTAAGGTGGTATTCCTCGAGGAGTATCCGCACTCAGACGCAAAAGACCTGTGGACTAGAGCCGGTCGCGAGTGGATTCAATTCACAAGAAAGGAGCTTCTACTTATACAAAATGTGTAGGTGGAGCGCTCTGATAACGCTCTGACGCGCTCTGAAATAGTAAAACGTATGCTAATACATGCTAGTAAAATAGAGTTGGTCAGAGCGATTACCATTACCAAAGGAAACGATATGACAATCAAGAAAGCCCCAGAGAACCTCCTGCAAGAAGCGGAGGCCGTTATTTATGGAGACCGGGAGACGACGTATGGAGCCCCTGGCAAGAATTTGCTCGCAATTGCAGATTATTGGACTGTGCACCTCAAGCACAAGTACAACTTCAATGGGCAAATCAATATGGACGATGTATGCCAAATGATGATCTCCGTCAAGCAGGCTCGTTTGCTGAATTCCCCGACTCACCACGACTCTCAAGTGGATACGGCCGGCTACATCGCCCTGATGGAGCGAGTACAGGGATGAAGTTCCTATATCGCATGAACGCTAACAGCCTCGGCTCTTGGCGTATCTGGAGTGAGGGAAATACTATTCATATCGCCCATGCCACAGTACTTGGTGGTAGCGAAGTGTTCCATACAGAGTTTGTTCCGGAAGGTTTGGCCGGAAGATCTCTGACTCAACAGATAAAGTCACGTATTGATTCCCGTATCTCTCGTATGAGGGATCGTGGATACAAGGATACAGTGACTGAAGCAGAGCGTGACAGCAATAATCAGATGGGGTTACTTCGCCCCATGTTAGCACAGTCTGTAGACAAGGTCTCTAATATAGATTATACAGGTGCGGTCTTACAGAAAAAGCTTGACGGGCATCGCTGTATGATCACCAAGCAAGAGGGGAAAGTAATTGCGTACTCTAGACAGGGTAAGGAGATTTCTTCGATTACCCACATACTCGGAGCTTTACGGGATGTATTACCTGAAGGTACTACTCTGGACGGCGAACTTTACTGTCACGGTCAGCCTCTTCAAACGCTGGCTTCGTGGATTAAGCGGGCTCAAGATAATACTTTTCTGCTTAATTTCGTTTGCTATGATCTTGTGGCCCCTGATGATTATGTGGAGCGTCACAAGGAACTGAGCGACATAATCAAGGGAACTAATACAGGACACAAGGGGCGGATTCTGCACCTGCCGTACACGCCATATAAGGATAGACCTTCGATGTACGAGGAAATGCACAGGGTGCGAAGTGCAGGGTTCGAGGGTCTTATTCTCCGACTCGCCGGTCGGTCTTACGAGAGTGGCAAGCGTAGTTCTGGGCTGTTGAAGGTGAAGCACTTTCATGACTCAGAGTTCAAGTGCATTGGGGTAGAACCTAGTGCGGATGGTTGGGGTATCTGCGTATGCCTTGCAGATAATGGCAAAGAGTTTCGCACCTCGGCCCCCGGCACTTTCGCAGAGAAGGTTGGGGTTTTGCGAAACAAAGAGGACTACATTGGGAAACGGCTCACTGTAGAATATAGCCAGCTTACTGTGGAGGGTTTGCCCTTCCATGCAAGCGCAAAATGTTGGAGAGATGATGTCTAAACACATAATGCTAGATTTGGAAACCTTTGGGACCGACACTAACTCGGTCATTGTAGCGATTGGCGCGGTTCTTTTTGACTTCGAGAAAGACGATGTCTTTGAGACTTGGTACCAGGTAGTCGATGCACGAAGTTGCGTAGATGTGGGTTTAGTAATCACACCTGAGACTGTGATGTGGTGGCTGAAACAGAACGATGAGGCTCGTTCCATGTTTAATGTTCAGGGTATGGACATCAAAACTACCTTGCACCTTTTCGACTCCTGGATCAAAGAGCACGATCCAGTAGGTGTTTGGGGTAACGGTTCAGACTTTGACAACGTACTTATGGCAAATGCCTGTAAGGCCGTGGGTCGCCCGTTGCCCTGGAAGTACTACAAAAACATGTGCTTCAGGACTATAAAGAACCTATTTAAGGTCGAAATGAAGCGTGAAGGAACGCATCATAACGCGATGCACGATGCGGTGCATCAAATGAAACACTTAAAGGAGATTAACAGAGTTTACGCTCTGGGCATAAAATAGCGCTCTGAACTAGCGCTCTGGTTTAAGTTATAAATAGTCAGCCTTGGTATAGCTATTGGTAGCTACTTTATAAACTGTTCAGAGCGCTATCCAGAGCGCTACTTTTAACACTGAAATAACAAAGGGCATAAAATAAGAGGATAGGGGTTGGACACATCGGAAAGGGCGATGTTTGTTGCGGCACCCCTATCTGGCCGTAGCAACATAATCAGTTAAACCGGTCGACTCACTTGCTTGGTTACTTCAGCCCACCAGAAATTTTCAGCTGCCCAGAGTCAATCGGGTACGTCTCGCTGTTGGCATCCGTAGCCCACACTTCAAAGTAAAGCGTCTGGATTGTCCCGGTGATGCCCGTCGTGATCGGGAAATACGCCTGACCGTTGGCCGCATCAGTGACCACACCGGCAATCGTTGCAACGCGAACGGGAGATGCAGGAACTGACTCGATTTTTTCCGTGTCGATCAGAATCTCAAGCGTCATGCCTGTCAAGTCCAGCGGTGCGCTGGCCCCATTGGTTGTAGCCGTCCACTTGAACGCCAGGCGCTT
>JFJP01027176.1_pt1 | contig 17739 bp, 21 predicted proteins | sample 431651 | NCBI WGS metagenome assembly JFJP01 (sample SAMN02602958, study PRJNA72255) | Microbial mat metagenome, whole genome shotgun sequencing project. | biome: fresh water; feature: sink hole; material: water; isolation source: purple microbial (photo- and chemosynthetic) mats found in...
AAGTCATTAATCCTTTAAAGCATCTTTGAAACAAGTGATTTCTTTTCCTCCATTCTTTTGTTCTGGAGTTGGAGTTGTAACAAACAATTGATTGGTGATAACTGTTTGAGCAAGAGAAATTCTAAATTGTTTTGATTTATCCATGAGATTTCTTTCAGGAATGGAAGTTTTTCTCTCCAAATTCTTGAAATTTTCATCAAAATTTAAAATCTGTCCTTTAGTTTTATGAGTTTTCCAAAGTGATTTACCCAGTTTCAACAAAAGTGTTCCAATAAAGAAAAGAAAAGTTATCAGAATAATTGCAATCAAAACGATATTAGCAGAAACTAACATCCATCCTGCGTTTAATCTAATCTCTGGATCATATATCTCATTATAATCACAGATGGCAATAATAACTGTTGCTACCGTGGCAGATAAATTCGCTAGCTCTGTTAAAATGGTCAAAATATTTTTCGATTTTTCTCGAAAGGGGAAAGTTATAATCAAATAACCGAAAAAGATTAAATTTATTATCAAAAGAGAAATCACAGTTATCAAATAATGTTCTTCAAGCGTTGCTACAATAATCGCAATCGCAACATATCTTACTAAATCGAAAATCACTAAATAATGTGAAAATCTAGTGTTTTGCTTAAAATCATTGTAGACAACTTCATATTTCCCAATAAACATTTCTAAATTCTTTATCCTAAAACAATTCTTTTTTTCTTTTATTTTAGTTTTTTCAGGATCTACTTTCAAATTATCATTCTCATTTTCATTTTTATTGTTATCGTTATTTGTTATAACAAAACCTCTCTGAGAGTTCACATCATTTTTTTCAATTTCATTTAAGATACCATTTTGACTGTTTTCAGCATTTGGAGTTAAATCCCAAGCCCACGGCTGGTTTTTCGCACCGAATTTAGATTTTTTTCTAATTGCATTAATGTTTTTTGAATATTCTTCATTAAGTCTTTCTTTGTTATTTCCAATTAGCACTTTTTCCATTTTTAAACCATCATTGAAACTAGAAAATTCCACAGAGTTCTCGTTTATTGAAGATAATTTTACACTATCAAGGTTTTTATTTTCTTCAAGTTTGAGACTGCCAAATTGAATTTCAGTTTTTTTTAAATGATCTTCTGAGAATTGGAGACTGCTAGAACGAGCTTTACCTTTCAAAGATGGTAATATTTCTTTTATGGTTTTATTTTCATCGAAAATAAGACATGATGGAGGATTTGTTGAAGAGAAATCCTGCTGTCCTATTTTCTTGAAACTCTCTTGCTTGTCTTTTTCAGCGAAAACTTTTTTATGATTTTCTTTCAAATCTTCATATTTCACATAATATTTGATAATTTTTATAATAAAAATAAAATAGATAACAAGTCCTATTGAGCCGATAAAAAATAGGACTCCAATTGCGAAATTTAAGTAACCCATTTTACTATTAAGAGGTCGATATATCAAGTTTAAGACACCAAAAAAACATATATTCAAATAATTACTGCTGAAATAAATGATAGCAATGGACCAAACTAATGTCTCATGAATAGTATGAAAGATTTTGAAGAGAAACCGGTGGGATTTTTCGAGTTTTGAATGGAAAACGTTAAAGAAAAAGCTGAAAACATGAGAGAAAACAAAAATAAGAAGGATATTGATCAAAACTTCCCCGATATTATTTATGAAATATGCATTTACTTCATATAATTCAAGGATGCCTTCTATTAAAAATTTATCAGTTTTCTCAATTTCAATATGATGTTTGAGGAAAACTTTGGGAGGTTCGATTTTATTTCTAAACAGTTCAATTGCGTTTATTGGATAATTTATATTGATATATCTCAAAATGTAAATATACTCTATAATCATGATTGTTCGAAAGGCAAAAGCTGAGTCTGAATGCAAAAACGAGTTCATAAACATTGAAATGTCTGATGCAACATTTCCAGAAGAAGAAAATGTCACTGCATTTTCAATATCATCTTGTGTTGATTTATCTAAAAGATAATAATCCATCAATTTTATTGAAACTTGGTTTTGATTTATGATAAAATATTCAGTTTCTTTGTTTTCAAAAGTCATAATCAACTTATAATTTCCGATAAGAGATTGATTAAATTTTAAGAAAATGGCTATTAATATATTAGATGAATCTTCCGATTCTTCAATTTCTAAATGATAAGATTCAAAAGCTGCTGTATGAGGTTGAAATGATAATTTGTTATGGGCTTGAATGTGAGAATATAGTTCATGGACATATTCCTCGTTATTTAAGCAAATGTCAGATATGCATCTTAATTTTAAATTTACTTGCGAAGGGTTGAAAGTGAGGGATAAAATTGGGTCTAAAATAGTTTTGGGAAGACAAGAAAAGCTTTTTTCTCAAAAAAAAAAAAGTAAATAGAGTTTAAAGAAATTGAATTTAAATTTTAAGAAATTGAATTTATTTTTACCTTGTGGAATATATTCTGTAGGACACCGCAATAAACTTGATAAATTATTTTGCAAATTCGTTTCATTTAAGATATAATGAGGTAACTTGCTCTGAAGAAAAACTTGGTTCAATTGAATCAAAAACTCAGTTTCCTTTGTAATATTAGAGAAGAATGTAAAAGATAATGAAATCAAAGAATCATTTATTTTAACTAATGTATAATTATATTTAATGGGAGTCTCTATGAAGATCGTAAGAAATTTTTTAAGATCATTTTCTGAAAGGGCTATCGAATAATCAGAACTCAAATTGAATTCATTTTTTTCTCCATATTTAATTAAAGTTGGATATAAATAAACTTTCTTGATACATGAACCGTTACTAAATAAGACATTATCATCATCACATTTTTTGCATTTATTCCATTTAATATTACATTGAAGACAATTAGGCATAATGCAAGCTTCGCAAGTTTTTGTATCATCTCTTTCAAATAAATTTTCTGAGCATTTAACTCCACAAATAAAATTTTCCAAATATTTTTTAGAATCCATGCAGCTTAAACAATCATAAGATGTGGCTCCCCGACAACTTAAACAAGACGAATCACATTTTTCACAATTATAAGAAATGACATTTCCAAAAAATCCACTTTTGCAAGAATTAACACATTGACTATTTTCTAGAAAAAAATATACATTGCAAGAGGAACAGTCAGCTGATGTAGCTCCAACACAAGTATTACAATTTGAATCACAGCTTTTGCATTTTCGATCAGAATAATCACCAAATTTTCCAGCACCACAATCAGAAACACATCTTTGGTTTATGGCCCAAAAAGGACTAGGACACGTAGAAAAACAAGCTCCATTTAAAAGATACCAACCATCAAAACAAGTTAAACAATTAGTTGGTCCAATATTTCTACACGAATTACAGCTTGCATCGCAATCTTTGCAGATTCTATCAATTAGATCACCATATTGACTGATTTGGCAGGAGGTTCCACATAATAAACTTGAAGAAGCTCTCCAAAGAGGTATTGGGCAGTTTGTGATACATGTTTTCTGATAGAGAAAGCTTGGTAATTGGCAAGTTTTGCAGTCTGAAGCTGATGATCCTTCGCAAGTAAGACAAGATGGATGGCATTTTTTGCAAGAATTTGTTGTTATATCTTGATATTCGTCGAAATTGCATGAATCGACACATAAAGCAGGATTTGTGAAGCTGATCCAAGTATCTGTAGGACAAGATGAAATGCAATGGGTTTGATATGTTTTCAATGAATGAGCACAGGCAATACAATCAGAATCTAATGGTCCTGTGCATTCATTGCAATTTGAATTACAAATCAGGCATTCAGAACAAGGTGGGGATATGCAAGGATTTTGCTCGATATAATAATATTGACTTAAACAAAAACATTCAAAAGAAAGCGTTAGTTGAGCATTAGCATAACAATGTGAACATTCGTTGGAATTAGAACCAGAACATTCAGAGCAGGAGGGATGACAAACGACTTTTAAGTTTTTATTTACTTTATATCAATTAGAAAGATGTACTTAGAGCATCAGAAATAGGTGTAATTAGAATTAAATAAGAGATCACATAAAAGAAATTGTAAAACATTTAGGAAATGAAAATAAACTAAGAGAACTTGAGTAAAAAGAAAAGTTTTAGCAAAAATAACGTTTTTTACTATCAGTTTTTTTGTAAAAAAAAATATTTTTCATTCTTCTATTTTAAAATCTCATTTTTTTATAACATAAAGTGAAAATAATAAATTCTTTAATACATTTAAATTTTTTCAAATTAAATTTTAACTCAATTTAAGAATCAATGGATCATTTTTGTTGTTTTTTCTGAATAAATTTATTCTATTCGGAGTTCCTTCATCCGAAATATCGAGAGTTGAAAATTCATTAATAATAGACAAATCATCTCTTTCTTTTTTTTCTAATAAATCCAATGTTTTTAACGATTCCATCATCGTTTTTTTGAAAGCTTTTTCTTTTTTTTCAATCAAACTATGTTCACATTCTTCAGTAAATATTCTATTTTCTCCTATGGTATTGAAGATAAATGATACATGTTTTGTAGCAGTTAAGGGAGGTTTGCTGAGAACAGATTTGATTTCATTCATAGAAACAGGGAATTCCTTTAAATTCTTTTTGTCAAAAGTAGAAGTTTTTTTATCATCAATAAGATCCAAAGTTGCCATTTTTTTTAATTTGATAGGAGAAACATTTTTTTTCACTTTGAAATCACAAGATCTAACGCATTCATTTACTTTGATTGGCTTTGAATACAGCTTCTTTTGAACCCATTTATGAGTTATTATGTCTTTGATTTCGATTCTTTTTACAGGATCTTTGATCAAAATTGATTGGATCAAATGCTTGAGGTCTTCGGAGATCAGGTCATTTTCATTGAATTTGAAATCAGCTTTTCTGATGTTTTCCATAATTTCTCTTTTGTCTCCTTCAATTTTGCCTCGAAATGGAGTAAACCCATATGTCATTTCATAAAGCAAAACTCCTAAACTCCAAATATCCACTTTGTAATTATGTGATTTTCGTTCAACTATCTCAGGGGCCATATATTCATATGTCCCACAAAATTGTCTTTTGGATTCTTTGATAGAACTGTCACTCCAACCAAAATCACATAATTTTATTGAATTTGTTATATCGAGCAATAAATTTTCTGGCTAAAAAATATAAAATTTAATTAAAAAAACTAAAATGATTAAAAAACCTTTATATCTCGATGAATAATATCGTTTTCATGTAAATACTTGATTGCTAAAAGAGTTTGGTAAAAATACCTAAAAATCTGATTTTCATTTAATCTTTGTTTGTTTTTGATGATATGATACAAATTCCCATTTTCGGCATATTCAAGCACATGATAAAGCATATGATTTTTGTTAAAAGATGCGTAAAATTTAATGATATGTTTATGGTCAGTTTTTGAGTGAAGTAACACTTCTTTTTGAACAACCTCTTGCTCAATGACACCACGCAATTTTGCTAAGTTTATAATCTTTAAAGCAAAATAATTATTGTCTTTGCAGTTTTTGGCCAATTGAACTGCTCCAAAAGCGCCTACGCCCAACATTTTATTCATAAGTTTAAAATCTTCGAGTTTCATTTCATTGTTCTTGACAGTTGCTTTCATTTTTGTGAAATATTCTTTATTTCAAACTCTGCTGTTTATAAAAAAATATTAATAAAAAGTATTATTATATTGGAAATTTGGAGTTTTAATTTAAAATATATAAACAATTTTTATTTTCTTGGAATTTTTAAATAGAAATTTAAAATGCAAACATCTTCTGACAATTTCTTTATGGAAATTCTCGAAAATAATATCAAATTCAAAGTTTTGTTGAATGATTTACAGGAAGAAACCATCACAACCTCTCAAAAACAAGAAATTTACCTTCAATTATCATTACTTTCAGAGATTCTAGAGAAAAAAATTGAGAAAATTTGTTCAAAAAATAATACATTAAATACAAATGATCATTTCAAATTAAAACAAGACACCATTGTTTTATTGAAAAAATTTCGAAAATTAAAGTTTTTAAAAGAGGAACATATTCTCAATGATCATCATCTCAATGATATTGAAAATAACTCTGAAACAGAACCAAATGTTTTCGAAGAGGAGCACTTGAATAATGTTTTAGAGATCGAATTTGACAATAATATTGAAATTGATGATTTTTGGAAAGAATTCCATGGGATCAATACAATTTCTAAGGAAACACTTGAAATTATGTTTAAAGATCAAGAAAACTTAGATTTAATTGAGGTAGAAGCACAAAAAACAGAAGAAAATACTCAAAAAGTTGTAAAAGAATTAAAGGTGGCTGCCAATGAAACAATAAAAAAACGCAAAAACTATATAAAAATATTTTTTGCCACTCTTGGAGGATTAATTGGCATTCAGGCAGGACCAGTAGGCATTGGAGTTGGTGCTGTGGCTGGGGGATGTGTTGGTGGTCTTACTTCATTAAGTTTGAACCCTTTACAAAGCAAAATTAAGAAATTGGATGAAAAAAAATAAATTTATAGAAATTATTTTTGTATTTATATAAATTATATTTTTTACTCATTAATATTTTTTTTGTCAAAAAAATATGAGAAATTATTAATAAAAAATCAAGGACTTTTTAAAAATTTTGATTTTAAAAAAACATATCTTTTTAAACTTATAAAAAGAAAAAAAAATAATTAAAAATTCAGGAAAAACTCAATTTAACAATAAAAATTCAATGGAATTTGTGCTTTTACTTTTTACTTTGGGATATTTGTTTCAACATGCTGGAAGTATAATATTGATTCGTCAAATCCATAAAAGGCAAAGCATTGAGGGTTTATCAAGTGATACTCAAATAAGCTTCTTGATTGGTGCGATCGCAAGAGTTGCCTGGGTTTTTGATACAAGATTGATGTATTTCCCATTAATTTGGATCGAATTGATTCTTTCTGTAGTTTCAGGCATTTATATCGTTTATCTCTTTAACAAATTAAAGCATACTCAATTCTCTGAAGGTTATAACCCTTTTAATTTGAAAATCCTGCTTGCAGTTTGCTTGATTTTATGCTTTTTCTTTCACCCAGGCGCCAAAAACAAATATTATTTGACAATTCAAATGCTAGTTTCTTTGACTATGTTTTTAGAAGCGAGTGGCATGCTTCCTCAAATTTATTTAATGAGAAAATCGGGGACTTTAGAGGTTAATACAGGACATTATATATTTTTATTGGGGATTTCAAGACTCATCAGGTTAGGTTTTTGGTCTATGATGTATTGGGAGGGAGAAAGCTTCCTTTATTTAATAATTGCAGATCTTTTGCATACATTACTGCTGATAGACTTTGTTTGGTGTTATTTTAAATTAATTTGATATAAAAAAAAAAAAAAATCATGGTTTGAACAAAAAACAAAAAGAAATTCTTTAAAAATCACTTTGTTTTTAAATTTATATCTGAAAATATAGAGAATTACTACTATTTTTGAGCCTGTTCTTGGGCTTTTTTAACAGTGTCATTTAGTTTTTCTTTATCAATGCTTGAAACCATGAAAAACAGAACACCTCCAATCATTATATACCAAAACTAAATCGAAAATTTCAAAATTTTGTTGGAAAATTAAAATATAGAATTTTACATATTTTTTAAAAAAACTTTGCTCTTGAGGATCTTCAGTAGTAACAACCTCTTTTTCTTTAAAGGTTTCTTCCTCTGAATGAAAATGCATTCTTTTTTTCTTGAATTAATGATAAGATAAAATTAACAAAAGTACTGAGGTGCTTCAAAAGATTCGCTCAATGCTATTGATGGAAAATCATTAATTTGGTGTTTTTCCAAATTATTTGAAATTAGATAAGAGAATCCAATTATTTCATCATCAAAGTTCAAAAAAACTTCGAGTTTCTCATTGAATCTTTGATTTTTTAAAAATTTGCTTCTACCAAACAAACATGTTAAAAGATTAGAGAAAGTTTATATTTTGTTTTCTTTTGGCTTACGAGATTGAACTTAAAAAAGTTTGTTCAATATCAATATTATTCAATCTCACAAGATAAGTGCAGTTGTTTTCACAAACCTTTCAAAAATAATTAAAGATTTCAATATGTAAAAAAAAATTAACAATTTTTGTAGTTTCTTCCCCACAAGGCAAAATTTTTTCCAAATTATAATTCAATTTGAGTGATATTTCCTTTTTTTTATTAGTATGCAAATTTCGAACTGCAACTTTCCCAACTTTAATCCAGTCAGAATCTTGAAATGAGAAGTCAAATATTATTTGGTTTGGTTTTTTTTTTTTTTTTTAAATACTTCCTTCATCAGACAAAGTTGAACATTCCAAAGCAAAATTCAATTCTGCTTTTAAGAAATTAAGCACACATAGGAATAATAAAATAATTTCTTTTATTTTCATATCCTCTAAAGCAGAAAAAATTTTGTTATTAGGGTTTATTTTAAAATTGGTACTTTTTTTTTGTAAATTAAATTAAATTGGTTTTAAAAAAAAATTTGCTTTGGATAAAAAAATATTTGAAATTTTCGTTTTGTTAAAAATTAAAAAACATTTATTTTTAATATTGTCTGTCCTTTATTAAATTACATTGGAAAAACATTTACTTTTTATAATTTTGCTCTAAACAAAGCACCAAAGTTTTCAATCTCTTGAGTATTTTAAGATTATTAGGATCTTTTTCAAAAACACCAAACTTTTTATATAAACTATCGAAAGAATCTTGTGAGTTTTTATTCAAAATTTCCAATAAATTATAATTTTCTTTTATTTCGTTGACTAATTTTAATATTTTTGGTTTTTTTCTTTCTTTTTGTATGGAGATCTCAAATTTCTCCCCCAAAAATATGCAATTTTTAATTTCTTAAAAAAAATAAAAATATTTTGAAAGAATGTTTATTAATTTACCATTAACTCCATCAACAAAACAGCAAACTTTGGAAATAATCTCTTTATTAAAATTCATTTTTTCAGGTTTGTTCTCGAAATAATTCCTCATTTTCATCAAATTCTCTTCTTGTTTGATTTTTTCATTTTCAAATATCGGATAATCATCTTCTAAAGCTTTCAAATTAGAGAGAATTTTTTCAGCTTTCGTTCTTTTTTCCCCTTTATCTTTTTTTTCTATGCAAATGTGTTTAATTCGAAAACCAAATAATAATTTCATGCATTTGAGGCAAAAAGGAACATTGCAAGTGGGGCAATATTCTTTACGTACTTTACAACTTGGTAAATTATCACTCGATAATTTAATCAGTTTCCCACAGGAAGGACATTCTACAGTATTAAAGTTCATTTTCTCTAAGTTTTCAACATTCGAAAATTTTGTTGTAAGCCATTCGTTACGTTTTTGGCAGGAAATCGGAAAATGTGCTAATTCCAAACACTGTAAAAAATGAAACCTTTATTTTATGTGAAAATTAATGAAAAAAACTTCAGCACAAATGTTATGCCCTTGAGGACAGATGACGATTGACCTATCAAGTAAATCATCATTAAAGACATAAAATTTATAATTGCAGTAAGATAAAGGACATTGCATTAAACGGTGGTTTTTTGTGGGCATTGAACACTCTGTTGAATTGATTTTTTTAATTAAAGGAAATATTATGCTTTCTGTTTGTGAAAGATCTTCCTTTGACTCTTCATCTGAATCATTATCATGAAGACTTTTAGATTTTTTTTTCAGCGAGTTTTTATGAAAATTTTTGAATGAATTCATTTTACAAAGGATCTGACCTTTTCTGATTTAATTCAAATTAAGAATTTATTTTAATCTGTTATTTTGAGAAAATTCTTTTAAACAAAAATTTTTTATAAAAGAAAATTTGTAAAATTTTTTAGTTCTGCAATAAATAAAGAGTTGGATAATGAATTTTTGTATAAACAAATTTTTATTTTATTTTTTGAATCAAAAATTAAGTTATTTGATTTTTTGTCAAAAAAATTTAATAATACCAAGTAAAAAATTCAATTTTGGAAAATTCATTTGATAAGAAAAATAAAAGGATGATAACAATGAAATCAAAGTTTAAAAGAAGGATTATTAAAAAGTTAGGCTCCTTTCATAAAGTCGATTCATTCACTGATAATGTGGGAATTTCTTCCAGCAGAAGTACCTTTTTATAGAAATTATTTTCTTTCAATGATTTTTTTCAGTTAATTTAAAACTCGAAAAATGGAAGGTTTTAATTTGTTCACCGATTTTACTATCATATTCAAAATTCGCCAATTTTTTAAATCAATTCATTCGAGGCTCATTTTTTTCTACTCTTGACAAAATCCACAAAATTTCCAATTTTTTATTTATTTTATGGATCTTTATTTTATTTCCATTTGAATTGAGTTTCTCTTCGGAAATTGCAAAGAATCCAATATTTTTACTGATTGCTTTCATATTTCTGCTCTTAAACTTTTTCATGGACATAATTTCATTCAAAAATTCAAGTTTAAAATATAAAAAATTCATTTTTAAATTTTCTAGAATGAGCTATTTAATTTTCGATCTTTTGGCAATGGTTCCGTTTTTGTTTCCAGAAAATGATTTTTATAAATTTTTGTTTGTTTTCAAATATTTCTCTTTTTCTGAGCTTTTAAACTCCCATTTGAAAACTACAATTTTTCGAGCATCAATTCTGATAAAATTTACTGTCAATTTACTTTTAGCAATACATTTTTGCAGCAACTCTTGGATTTTCTTTCTAATGTTTGAAAAAGAATCCAAAAGAACATGGTTTAATCAAATGGAACTCTATGAGAAAAATAATTTTTCAAATTATATTTATTCCTTAAAATGGACTTTTCATATATTTTTACCATTTATTTCGATTCCTTTCGAATGTTTCAATGAATATGAGATTGTTTTCGAAATAATAAGCATGATTTGCGCAGGATTATTCATTTTATGGAACCTTGATTTAATGCTCTTTCTTTTTCATGAATACTTTCAAAATGTGAAAGTTCTTGAAAAAATGAATATCCTAACAAATTTTATTCGAGATTGCGAAAAAAACGGAAAAAAACGAACGAATTTAATTGAGAAGAGCCTAGTTGAGGCAAAAAAAGAAAATGTTCATCTGATGGAAAATGATTTTTTAGACGAGGTCACGAATAAATTTTATGGGGATCTCATGAAAAACATAATCACTCCCATTATTTTTGAAAAAATTCCCTTTTTTTTTCTAAATTTCTCCAAAGAGTTTCTTGTGAAACTGATCCCATTATTTAAATTCAAGAGATATAATGAGGGGGATGAACTAATTGAAGTTTATTTTTAAATTTATGATTTTTTTTGTCAAATAATAATATTTATAATTTTTTTCGAGGAAAATTCTTTCAGAGAGCAAAAAATTTATTTTATTCTCAAAGGAAAAGTGATGATTTTTTCAAAGATTCTAAACAAAACTGTCACCTTTGTGCAGGTTTCCTCTTTATTTCAATTTTTTTTTTTTTTAAATAAAAAAAGGAAAATGATCATTTTGGACAATACTCGTTTTGTTCAGGTTTTCCAGAGAAATATTCCTACAAAGCATCAACAAGAATTATTGTATTAGAAATTGACAAAGCCTCATTAATTAATTCCTTAAAACAAGAGAACCATGAATACGTAATTTAAAACCGAAATATCTGAACTATTTAATTTTCAAGGAAAAAATTTGCCAAATAAAAGATCAAATAAACTTATACGATAACTTCTCAAATTTGCATTTAAAATGTCATTATTGTCATTCAAACATCCACTTTCTTCAAAAATGTCCCTTATTGCATTACATCTATGAAAAACCCGTAATTATTCTAGAAAAAATTCCTCCGGTCCAAATCCATCGAAAAAAACGAGTCAAATTTTCTGCTCTTTTCCATAAGAAATTCTTAAATAAGCAACCCTCCAATTTATTTATGAATAAAACCTTAAAACATGCAATGTATTATCAGAAACCCACTTTCTTGAGTTCTATGCGAGGAACTAAAAGCCAAAGAGAGGGGGTTTCATTAGATCGTTGGTCTTCAAACTTCTCTACAATAAAAAAAAATATCACATGTCGTCCAGTTTCATTTTCCTCATATTCTAACGAGCTTTTAATTATAAACTGTTTAAATTCTCCATTGGGCTTAAAAAAGGATGGGATTTCTGAGGATAAATCTTATACTGGAGGAAATAATTTGAGAAGTTTGCAAAGCAATGCTCAAACTTCAAAGCTTTATAACGATGTGAATGAATCAAATCGGGTTTATTATGATAAGTTTGGAGACACTTTGGAAAATAATGAGTTCTTTGTTGAAACAGACAAGTCCCATTTGTCAAGCTTCTCGGAAAAAAACAAAACACAACAATTCAAATCTGAAACAAATAGAACTTCTGATATCGTTGAAGAATATAGTGAGATTCTATCAAAAAATTCAAAAATAAAAAAAAGTACAAATCAATCTGGGTTTACTTCTAACAAGAATCAATCTGCTCAAAACTCACAAAATTTCTCAAGTTATACAAATTTCGATGCCAATTTTGCCTTCACAGTCAGTTCGAAAAACATTCCTTCAAAAGATAATAGAAGCAGTCGCAATAAACGCAGTAATGAGAAAAAATATTTGTCATCGAACTCTATTCTAACACATACACAAGCAGCTATTCATAACTACATTGAAAAATTATCTAGAACCTTCGAAAAAAACGAAACTAATTTCAACAGATATCAAAATCAAAGTCATCAGGAATTTGAGTCTTTGAGGAATTTTAAATTTTATTTTAAAGAAAATAACTTTGAAATTGTTTCCAAGAATTTTAAATAAAAATTATTTGTTAAAGATTTCTAAAATTAATTTTTTTTTATTTATTTTTGTTTTGTTTTCTTATTTTAATGCTAAAAATCACTTTAAAAAAAAAAAAAAAATTCAAAACAATGAAAAGAAAATTTTAAAAATAAAGAAATTCTTTAAACAAAAAATATAAAATCCAAAAAGAGTTTTTTTTTAAAAATTATTTATTCTCCTCTAGGTTTTCAGAACAATATTAATTATTTTTAGACTTCTCTTTCTCTCATAAAATCTCCTCTCACATCCAATTTTAATTTTGAATAAATCTTGGGAATCAAAACAACTATCGAAACTCCAAGAATAATTCCTTTCAACCCATTATTTAAAAAACACACCACATAAGCATCATTTTTAAAATTTATTGCAGCAAAAATCCCAAAAATGATCCCGGCTATTGCTCCTAAAAAAATAATTCTCAAAGCTTTTTTCCAAAGAGGAATCACGTAATAATTCGGCCAAAACTCCTCATGCGCATAATTTCCACTTGATAAAATAATCCCATAAAATATTCCGAACACAATAGAAATACTTCCAATATCTGAAAAGCAATTTGAGTAAAATAGCAAATTTTTTTCTAGAAAATCTTGAGCACATTTTTTTTTCATATTTTCTAAGTAAATTGGATTTATCTCCTCATCCTCAGAAACATAAAAAATAATCCAAGGTATCAAAAAAGTGAGGATTAGTGTAAAAGTAATAAAAAATGAGTATAATATTCGGAGTCTACTTTGTGAATATTTTGAAATGTTATTGAAAAATAAAATAAGGCGATCAACAATTAAATCCTTATTCGTCAGGAAATAATAAAAATATACTATGAATCCAACACCGTAAATCCATCCCAATAAAACCTGATTTAAACTATGTAATCCAAAAAAAAATCTGCTATAACCAATTAACGCGATTAATGCGAAGGAGAAACAATAACAGAAAATGTTTGAAACAAAATAAAAGACTTTGGTATTGAGACGAAAATTACTAAAATAATCTACAGATTCCATTTTATTTGAATTTATCTTAAAATGCTTTTTCTCGGGAAGAGTGACAATGCAAGGGTCGCATAAAGAATTTTCTTCATCTATTCTTTTTTTAAGATTATTTACTTGACATTTTGGACAAATTTTGTCTTTGTGAACTTTATGTTCACATTCATTTGGCATTGTTTCTTTGGATTTGCATATAATATTATCCTTCATTTCAATTGGGTCTTTAATTGGAGATAAAGACTCTTCTGGTGATTTATAACGTTTGGAATCTTGAAATTTTATCGAAAGAAGCCTTTTTCTTATACTATTGAATAAAATGAAATAGAAGGTCAAGCCGGTCATAGCATGGCCTGAAGGGTCTCCCCATTCCTCACCACATTTATATAAAGGTATTATATCAATATTTCGCATATAGGGTCTCGGTTGATGATACAGCATTTTTAAAATGCTGAGAAAATAGTTTATATAAGTTATTAACAAAATGAGAAAAATTGCGTTGATCTTATTCTTGCTAACTTCATAATAAAATAACACAAGTATTGATATGGGAAAACCATAACCTAAACTAGTCATAAACGAAAGAAATTTTAACCATAAAGGAGAATAAGAGATTTGATCTTGAATCACTAAATTATCAGAGTACTCGTCAAAAGCATCACGAAAAAAACATTCTGCTATGATGTATCCCACTTCAAAACATGTAAAGACGAAAACATAAACAAGAGAATTTTTGCAAGTGAGGTTTTTTGCCAAAAAATGATTCATTTTTAGAAACTTTCTCTCTCTTTCTTTGTTGTTTGGGTATTTAGTTGATTTAATTAATATAAATTAATTTTATGTTTTGTTTTTTTTAAATGTTTGTTTGTTCTCCTTTAAATTGTAAATTTTGTTCAAAAGAATTTAAATTTTTTCAATTAATGGCTTGACTAATGAAAGAAATTTCTCATAATCCTTCACTCCTCTCTTGGGTTCGAATTCAAAGACAATATTTCTCTTTTTATAAACCTCTAAAACTGGTGCAGTTTTGGCTTGATATTCAATCATTCTCTTTTTAATAATGCTCTCAGTATCATCTTCTCTTATTATAAGCTTATCACCACACTTGTCACAAGTCCCTTCTTTTTTCGGATTCAATGGATCCATTTCATAACCATTTCGATGAATCGAACAAATATTATAAGATTTTCCACAGCCCACACAGGTTCTTCTTGCTAAAGCTTTTTCTAATAAAATGCTTTCCTCAAGCACAATATTGATGACTAAATGTGTTGGAAGTGTCTCTTCATATTTTTGTAATTGCTCTCTCGTTCTTGGAAACCCATCAAAAATCACACCGTTTTTTGATGTTGGCTCCTTAAGTTTTTCTTTGATTATATTAATCACAATATCATCTGAAACCAATTTCCCTGATTTCACAATTTCTCGGATTTCTTTGACCAATTTAGGATCCATTGAGCCTGTATCTTGGTTTTTAATGATTTTTCTGATTTCATCACCAGTTGCGATTTGATTAAAACCGTAATCACGGGCCAGAAATTGGGCATATGTTCCTTTGCCAACACCTGGAGGACCAAAGAAGAAAATGAATTTTTGTTTGGAGCCTTGAGCAATGGTGTTGGAGAGTTGATTATGGAGTGAAACAAATCGTCTTGAAAAAGAAGAAATCATTGTCTTTTTTAAATTCAAAAATGTTTTTTTTTTAAAATAAGATAGGTCAAGATTTAAAAAAAAAATTGAAAAAAGTCAGTTCAAAAAATGAATGTTTTTTTTAAGATTTTATTAGCTTCATCATCATACCATTGAATTCATTTGAAGAGATCTAAAAATATTTTATGAGGTTATTATTTGTGAAAAATAGAAACGAATTACAAAATTGTCATTATTTTCATCAGCTTCATGGAAAACATCTTTCCAAGTTGCCTCATCAATTTTTCCTTTCCCAGAAAAAATTTCTTTGAATTCGTTCATAGAGATATTTCCATCAGCATTCTAATAAAAATATTTATTACTCTCAAGTTTTAATACAATTTTTGATTTTTACCTTATCAAACATATTAAAAACCGATTGAATTTTCTGAATGCTCAACAATTTTTCCTTTTGAATAGTGGCAGCAACAAATTCAGAATAATCAATTTTATTGTTTTGGTTGATATCTCCATATTTCATGATTTGATTTGTGAAATGATCTGCTTCCAAGGGATTTTTGCTCTTTTTCATTGCAATCAAAATCTCTTCTCGAGATAGAGTACCATTAGAATCTTTATCCATAGATCTGAACATCTCCATCGTTTTTTCTTTATCTTCTTGAAGGGTCAAAAAATGAGCGAAAAAATAGAATACTGCCAATTGAATTTTTCTATCAGCTCTGAATTTTTCCAAATTTTCAACAATATTTTTTGTTTCAGTCTGAGTATTCTTAGTTTCTTTCTTTTCAATTTGGACAAACCATGAATGTTGCAAAGCTTTTTCAGAAGAAATTCTTTTATTTGGGTTAACTGTCATTAAACTTTCAATCAAATCTTTTGCTTCATTTGAAAGAGTCCGATATTCACTAATCTCTTTGCTAAAGTTTCCAGACTTGACAGCTTTTAGCAATTCTGATTGGGTTTTCCCCTGAAAAGGAGGACATCCAGTTAATAATATGTACATAATGACTCCTGCAGACCAATCATCACATTTTTCATTGTAATTTCCAGCCAAAACTTCTGGTGCCACATACAATGGCTTGAAAAAAAAAAAATTAATTATTTTTAATAATAAATAATTAAGAACAGTTCCTATTTTTTGCGTTAATTTTTCACTTTGATTATGATGGACTGAAATCCCGAAATCAATGAGTTTAATGTTGAAATTAGAATGATTTTTTGATGTCATCATAATATTCTCAGGTTTTATATCCCTAAAAAATATTAAACCCCTTAATTTAAAAACTGAAAAACCTATGGATGATATTTTTTTGATGGAGAAAAGAGATAGTTGAGAACAATTGCTTCATGATTTCGCTAGTTTGTTTTTCGTCGAAATTTCCTTTTTCACAAATAAAATCAAAAAGCTCTCCTCCTTCAATCACTTCTCCAACCACATATAAATAATTTGAATCGTTGAAATATTCATAAATTTTCATAATGTTTGGGTGATCCTAATAAAAAAACTTAATTTAAAAAAACAATATTTATTTCTAACCAAAGATTTCAGAAGTTGAATTTCGTTAAAAAGACTCTCCATTGAAGCTCCTTTTATTTTACTTTTGTTCACAATTTTTATTGCCCGAGTCATAGAAGTTTTATTGTGAATGCAAAGAAAAACTGAGCCATAACCACCTTTTAATTGATTTTATAGAGCTAGAAAATAATTATTTAAAAAAAACCTTCTCCTAAACGATTTTTAAATTCATAGAAATCATAAATGTTTCCAGTTGACAGCTTTATTAAACTTTCTTGATCAATAACAAATTTGGCATTGAGATGAGCATTTGATTCTATTTTATTTTAAATTTAATGAGATCCTAGATTTAGTACCTTGATTAGGAACTTGACCTTTTGGTTTCGGTTCAACTACTCCGACTTTGGAAGTTTTACAACCCATGAGAAATTATAAACAGCCTATAATTTTAATTTTTGTTTAGTTATATACTAAACATAAAGTTATTTTTTTTTAAATTAATTTTTATTTTTTTTCTGTGAGATTGTAATCAATTAATCAAATAAAAAAAAAAATTACATATTTTTCGCAGAATTCCATGAGCAACTATCAACATCTTTATGAGAAAACTAAACTTGAATTAAATGAAATTCAAGAAGAATTGACAGACTTTAAAGGTTATTAATAACTCTCCTCAAACTAATTCGATAATTGTTTTTTTTTATAGAAACCAGCAAATTGATAGAAACCGAATTAGAATCAGAGATAGAAATATACACAAAAAAATGCAAAGATTTAGATAAAGAAAACAGCAAACTAAAAGA
>JFJP01034065.1_pt1 | contig 17737 bp, 17 predicted proteins | sample 431651 | NCBI WGS metagenome assembly JFJP01 (sample SAMN02602958, study PRJNA72255) | Microbial mat metagenome, whole genome shotgun sequencing project. | biome: fresh water; feature: sink hole; material: water; isolation source: purple microbial (photo- and chemosynthetic) mats found in...
TCGCAGGTGTGGAACATCCTTTCGTCGCTGGTGCTGGTCATTGTCATCCTGACCATCTTCTTCCGTTCGTTTTTGGCGGGTTGGCTGGCGATTATCCCCTTGTCGGTTTCCATTGTGGTCAATTTCGGTCTCATGGGCTTTTTCGGCATCAAGCTCGATGCGGCAACCTCGATGGTGGCGGCCATTGCCATCGGTACCGGCATCGATTACACCATCCACTTTTTGGTGGCCTTCCACCGGGGTCGAAAGGAATATGCCGACTTTCACGCGGTCATGGACAAAACCATTTTGCGGACCGGAAAGGCCATTATGTTCAATGCTGTGTCGGTGGCAGCCGGGTTCGCTGTATTGGCGCTCAGCACCTTCAACCCCTTGATGTACCTCGGTATTCTGATCGCGGTCACTATGGCGACTTCGAGCTTTGTCGCCCTGACCCTGATGCCCGTACTGCTTGAACTGCTCAAACCCAAATTCCTCGATAAACCCATGCTTGACGAAGTTCTAGGAGGCAAAAAATGAAGAAGACCCTGCTGACGGCCGCGCTGCTGGCCCTGGCCACCCTCGGGTGGTCCATCACCGCCGATGAAATCATGGACAAGGTGGAGGCGCAGAACAAGCACGATTCCACCCAGGCCCGCCTGGCTGCTACCATTGAAGAAAAAGGAGGGGCGGTCTCGGAACGCCTTATCGACCAGTTCTCAATCACCGAAAAGGGGTTGAATAAGTCGGTTGCCGTGTTTCAGAAGCCCGCCAGCGTCAAGGATACCCGGTTCCTGATGGTGGAAAACGACGGCCGCGACGATGACCGCTGGATCTACCTTCCCGCGCTGAAAAAGGTGCGGCGCATCGCCTCCAGCGAAGGAAGCACCTCCTTTATCGGCGAGATAACCTACGACGATATGGCTGTAGGTGGTGACGACCGCAAGCACACCCTGTTGAAAGAGGATGTGGTTGCCGGTGAAGAGGTCTATATCGTCGAGTCGGTGGGCACCGATCCGTCCAAAGGACAGTATGGCCGCATTGTTTCTGCCATTTCGAAAACCAAGTGGCTTCCGGTCAAGGTCGATATGTTTGACAAGCAGAACAAGCTGCTCAAGGTTCTGGAGACTCTGGAGTTCAAGGAGATTCAAGGATCCTGGACGTCCATGAAGCTCAAGATGTCCAATGTTCAGAACGGCAACGCCACCACGCTGACGTTCCAGATTCTCGAATACGGAAAAAAGATTCCCGCCGGTGTGTTCACCACCAAATTCCTCGAAACAGGACGGCCCTGAAATGAATTTCGTCAAACAGCTTTTTCTCTTGGCGGCAATGGCTTTAGTCGCAGCTTCTGTGGGTGCTCAGGATTTTGGGTTTGAGGACCCCGAGTCCTCTGCCTCGGTGACTCCCTCTGGCGAACCCTCGTTGTCGTTCTCCGGTCAGGTGGATTTTGCCGGCCGGGTCTTTATCAACAATGACAATCTGATGTCCAGCCCGGTGCAGACCCCCAGTTCCGTTGTGGCCCGGGTTGCCGGCGGCAGCTCTGCCGCTGATCTGTCCCTGGCTCTACGCCTCAGCCCTGAAATCCTGGCGTCGAACCCGGGCCGCGTTATCGACGAAGCCGTTCTTCGCACCTACCTCGGCGACCGGCTCGAACTGACCGTCGGTCTGGCGAAGGTCACCTGGGGCAAGGGGGACAGCTTGAGGGTGCTCGATGTGGTGAATCCCCAAGACTACACTGATTTCATCAACACCGACCTGGAGGACCGCAAGATTCCCCAGGGCCTGTTCAAGGCCGATCTGCGCACCACGGAAACCGGAAAGCTGGAAGCCGTGTATGTGCCATTCTTTGAAGCCGATACCCTGCCGTTGGAGGGTACCTGGGCACCGAAGGCTTTTAAGGATATGCGGACGCAGGTCAGTAACGGCTTCTATTATGGGGATACACCCAGCCTTAGCGGTGGCCGCGGCAATGGTGTCTTCGCTCTAGTTTACAACAGCCTCTACCCATCAATGCGGACCCTGGCCATCGCACAAATCATGGCAAAGAATGGAGTCAATGAAACGATTGCCACCTCTATACTCGACACTAACGTTGGGGGCTCTCTCGACAGTCTGAAGATTCAGGTAGTTGCCGCCGCCGCCGCTCAGGCTCGTTCTCAGGTTGATGTTTTGATGGGGAACTTGCTGGTCTTTCCCGACACCAAAACCTTGGCGTGGGGGCAGGGCGGTCTTCGGCTCACCGAATCGTTGGGTGGCATTGACTTTGGACTTCAGTACTACACAGGATACCTGCGGACACCTGTGTACGATGCCGACCCTGTGAAACTCGCCGCTACCCAGCACTTGGCCGTGGACTACAACCGCTATCATCAGGCCGGTGTGGATGCCGCGTTTGTGCTGGCTGACTTCAACCTCCGCCTTGAGGCGGCGTACCATTTGACGGCCGATCAGGCTGGTACGGACCCCTTGGTCCGCAACCCCTATGCCAGCGGCACCGTGGGAATCGACCGGACGTTCAGCGGTATTTCGGTGAATGTTCAGGCTCTCGGAACCTGGAACCAAGGGCTTTCGGGTGCCAACGGGGTGTACGATGTCCAGAAGGGTGCCCAGGAAGTGAGCGCCGTTGTCGCCGGTCAGTTAGGGTACAAGTTCGCCAACGACCGGGTGGAAGTCACAATGGCCGGCAGCACCAATCTTCCTGACCTGGACTGGCTGGTGATGCCCGGGCTGACCTTTTACCCTGTTGATGACGTGACGCTGAATCTGGGCGGCAAGGTGTTTGGCGGCAAGGCTGAGGGTCAACTCGGCCAGTACGCTTCCAAGAGCTTCGCAGAGGCCACGGCCTCCTATTCCTTTTAGAGGAGCTTCCAGCCGACGGCAGACCCCTATACAGTTCGTTGGATTCAAACCAATCGTGGTGGTGAAGTCCAATGCTGGGGGTCAGCCGCGGCCTCGATCCGGGTGAGGGCCTCGTTGGCTTGATCCGGTGCTTCAAAGACTAGGAAAAAGGCGCCTCCGCCCCCGGCACCCGACAGTTTGCCACCGACAGCGCCGGGGCAGCCCAACCCGGCGTCGAGTACCTGGGTCAGTGGAGGGGGCTCCAAACCAAGGGTCCGCAGTTTCTCCCGGGCTTGGTTGACCAAAACCCCCAGCCCTTGTGGCTGTTGGTCCCGCAGCAGAGCGATTGCCTGCCGCGAGTAATGCCCGAGAGACTCGAGGGCAGAGTTCACCACAACATCTCCGTCGGCTTTTCGGCGGGCTATTTCGCCCACCAGTGTTTTGGTGTCGGCCATACGGACCAAGGCGCCGGTCACCAGAGTGAGCCCCGGGTCGGGCAGGGGGGTCGCTGTCACCGGGCGGGACGAAGGGTCAAGTGCCCACCAGCCCAGGCGCAATGCCAAAGCCGTATCGATTCCCGAGGAAGTCCCATGGAACAAGCCCTCGGCCTTCCAGGCAAGCTGATCCTTCTGCGGCAGGGACAACGTTGGAAAAAACAGGTTTACCAAGGCTGCACAAAGGGCTGCCGAAGATCCGAATCCGCTGCCGACGGGAATTGCGGTGGTAAACTCCAGCCGACCGGGACAAGGCGGGGGCAGCCCCAGCTCGGCGGACAGGGCAGAAAGTCGGTCCAGCAACCGAAGGACGGGTACTTCGTGCGAACCCAAACCTGGCAGTTCCCAGACCCGCCCCTGGGTGTGGGTAGCTGCCAAGGACCACGGAAGTGCCAGACCCACGGCAGGATGGCCGTAAACGGCGGCATGCTCACCAAACAAGAGCAGCTTTCCATGCGCTTTGGCTACTCCCATCGCAGTCCCTCAGGAGACGGTACCAGCTGATTCAGCTCTTCCGGGAGGGGAGAGGGGAAAACTCCGTCAAAATCGGCGGCCAATCCGGTTTCATTTCCAGCCCCCAGTGCTTTCACAAACACCTTGGGACGAAGACCCTTCGGAGGGTCCAGGTCTGCTTCGCTGCCGATGGCTCGGCCCAAAGTGAGGCCCAGAGCTCGGGAATACTCCCAGCTTTCGCGAAGGGTGGACGGGGTTCGTGAAGAAACCAGGGCGCGCACTGCGGCATTGCTCGCATCGAGAAAGTCCCCGGCCGAACCTGGTTCAGAGGTTTTCCATTGACGGTAAAGCGAAATCGAAGCCACGGTTCTGACGGCCTCGGGGCCGGAAAACAGCGCCAGCCTGGGCAGAATTTGCGCGTCAGCCGGATCCCACCGTGGTTCTTGACCGCCCGTAAACAAACCAAAGCCGCCAAACCAGCTGACAGTAACGTCATACCCCGAACCTCTTCCTCCCTGCGCCTGCCGGTGAGCCTGAACCGCTATCTGGTGCAACGAGTCAGGTTCGCGGTCCTGCAAGGTGGCGAGGGCCGCTGTCATACCCGCAGCCAGAGCAGCCGAAGAACCGTAGCCCAATTTGCGGCCACGGGCGTCAAAGAAGGGTGTTGAGTCGATTTCAATGCGGGCACAGGGAGTCAGCCTCGACCAGCGGCGTCCCCGTTCATCACCCCGGTTTTCTAAAAGTTCCAAGGCCTTCAAAAAAACCGTACCCGCAAAAGTGGGTGGCTCGCCGTCCTCAGGGCTCCACTGCTCGCCCCCGCCCACCCAGCGGCCCACTATCTCCCAGCGCTCAGCGGGAAAGACCGTTACCGTCAAACGGGGTTCTACAGCCAAGGCGGCCCCCAAACCGCCTTCCTCGAGCACAGCGTATTCCCCGGCCAGCAACAGATTGCCAGGTACGGTCAGCCGGAATGAGGTCATACCTCACCTGGGGTACGCCAGGTTCTGAGACCCGGCCCCGGAGCGGCAGTCAGGTAGCGCAGACCAGGGACTCTCCGGTCCAGTTCCGCCACCAGCTCTACAGCTTGCGCAGCTGGGCAGAACACCTTGACCTGGGGACCGGCGTCCATGGTTTCGTAGGCGGTGAATCCCTCCCGCCTCAGAGCCTCAAGGGTCTGAATCAGGGCCAGGCTTTCGGGTTGCCAGTAGATCAAGGGAGGTTCAGAACTGAACATGGTACCGAACATACGAAGGTAGCTTTGACGGACCAGGGGACCGAGACGGCTCCAGTCCCGATGGGAAAGGGCGTTGCGGGCCTCGGCTAGCAGGGCAGGGGAACTGTCTACCCACGGTTGGTAGTAAGGACTGGTGAGCCGGCTGCTTTCCATTCCCTTTCTGCTGGAGGTAGCCTTGGCTCCCTCGCGCACCACGCACAACACCACCCGAAAATCGGGCCAGAAGGATTCCCCTTGTTCGGGCTCTGCCGCCAAGGCACCCGCGTCAAACACCGTGAAACCGCCGTAAATCGGGCGTGTTGCGCTTCCTGACCCCAGGCGTGCCAGCGCGGAAAGCTTTGAGGGGGGGGCTTCGGAGCCTGCCAAAGCTGCCACCGCTCCGGCCAAAGCGGCAAACCCCGACGACGAGCTGGCCAATCCTGCCGCCGTGGGGAAATTGTTGGTGGACTTGACAGCAAGACCACGGTTCTCCAAATCCAACCCCGCTTTAAGGCCGTCGAGAAAGGGCAGGAACCTGTCGATCGGCTGCTCTTCACCGTTTACTACCACGGAGTCACGGTCATCGAAGCTCACTTCCGTTCTCGACTCCAGACCGGACAAGGTGACGGCCAGACTTCCTGTAGCGGGGGTGTTGTCGGCGGTGGACCGCTTTCCCCAATACTTGATCAGCGCCAGGCTGGGCCCGGCAACAGCATGGCCTTTCATGCTGTCGCACCGGTGCGGCGTTGATGCAGGGCCATGTGGCCCTTCTGAATTCCCTCTCCGGTGAGGGCGTTGAGCGCGGCGAAGTTTTGAGCCAGCCCCAATGCAGCCGCAACGGAGCAAAGGGTAGGCGAATCGGGGCTTCCCAGCAGCTGCAGAGCCATGCGGGCCGTGGGGTGGATGCCCACCGAACCGCCGACAGTGGCCAGAGCCAGGGGAATCTCGAGCCTGCCTTTCAGAAACTCTCCCTCGACCGTCCAGCGGCTGAGACCCCGGTAGGTTCCCGACGAGGCGGCAAAACTGTGGACAGCGGCCTCCAAAGCCCGGGTATCGTTTCCTGTTGCCAGGGCTAGGGCCGTGATACCGTTCATAATTCCTTTGTTGTGGGTGACGGCCCGCTGAGGATCAGCCTGGGCCACAGCGGAGGCGAGGGCGATACGGCGGGCCCGTTCAGGGTCCACCGATAGCTTCACTTCAGCCCAGGCGGGGCGCAGACTGGCATCGTTGCTGAGAATAGCCAGAAGCTTTTTTCCGCCCAAGGCTTTTTCGAGCGAAGGGGTCATCGCCTCGGCCAGGGTGTTGAGCAGGTTGGCACCCATGGCATCGCGCACATCCACATCGAGGCGGACCACCAGCACGTCCAGATCGGTCAGGTGCGCCAGCGAAAGGCCCCGAAGCCCGCCTCCGCGGCGCTCCATCGAGGCAAGGTGGGTTCTGGCCTCGGCTTCGAGGGCCGTCCGGCTGGCTTCCAACCGCGCAGCCGCCTCGGCACCGGGGTGCTCCAGAAACACCTGGGCCCGCATAATGGGGGCCGCCGCACCGGCGGTAAAGCCTCCGGTGCGGGCTGCCACCGAGGCGGCGTAACTGACGGCAGCGATGACCGAAGGCTCTTCGGTGGCCAGAGGAACTTCATAATTGATTCCGTTGACCAGCAGACCCGAGGCCACTCCCAAAGGAATGGGCATCCAGCCAACGGCGTTTTCTACCAGCGTATCGGCCAGCTCGAGGTCGGCACCGGTGCCTTCAAAGAAACGGGTCTGAGCCTCGGTGGCCGAAGAAGCCGAGAGCCACCAGGCACGACGATCAACAACGGGCCGCTTTCGCAGGGGTGGAGAAGGTTTTTCCATGGTTCAGCCTCGATTGAGCTTCTTGAGCCGGGACTCGAAGTCCCTGGTGGTGTCGAGACTGGTCTTTCTCAGGTCGGACAGAGTACGGCAAGACGTCAACATCATGGTGGTCTTGAGAGCCCGGATGTACCCGTTCATCAGCGTGACAACTGCCTCGCTTCCCCCCTGTTTCGCGGCGCGGATAACAGGGAGAGCAAATCCCCCCGCCTTGGCACCCAAGGCGAGCGCTTTGGCAAGGTCGAGGCCCGAGCGAAGTCCGCCCGAAGCCAAAACACGACCCTTGCGGTGCCCGACTGCCGCCATCAGCAACGCCGTGGGCCACCCCCATTCCCGCAGGGCTTCACCGCTTTCATATCCAGCAGCATCAAGCCGGTAGGCTTCCACCGTCAGCCAGTTGGTACCGCCTGAACCAGCCAGATCGACATAGCTGGCACCGACTTTGAGCAGCCAGTCAACCTCGTCGGGGGCCATGCCGAAGCCTGTTTCTTTCACGATGACCGGCAGCGGGCTGCGGGCAATGAATTCTTCCAGAGTATCTTTAATGCCCCGGAAGTCGCGGTCGCCATCGTCCTGGTAGAGTTCCTGGCCTGGGTTCAGGTGCACCACCTGGGCATCAACTTCCAGTTTCTGATTCCACTGATGGAGGGTTTTGTAGTTGTCGCGAAGACGCTCCTCGATAAGCTGCTGCGCGCCGAGGTTGCTGAAAATGGGAACATCGGGAGCCAGCGGACGAAGGTGGAAATCGCCAAAAGCTTCGGGCTTGCGGAACAGAATTCGAATCGATCCCATGCCAACGGGAATGTTCAAAGCTTGAGCCGCACGGGCCAGGTCTTTGTTGATGGCGTAACTGGAGTCAGAGCCACCTGTCATGCAACTGATGAACAAGGGAAACGCGATCCTCCGTTGCAGAAAGTCCGTTTCCGTTTTCACCTCGTCCCAGGCGATCTCAGGCAGAGCACGGTGTCGAAAACTCAGGTGCTCAAACAGTGCCGAACCACCTTCCGGATCGTAGGCCTGGTCGGTGCAGATTTCGATATGCTTGGCTTTCCGCCCGGTCAAATCACCGGAGTTCGTACTCACGATAGCCGTCCTCCCTCAGACCTGTCAGTGCGAAACGGCCTGGTAAGGGCGGGTTGTCGGCCAGCAGTGAGGGGTAATTTTCGGAGGTTCGGACGGTATCGATCCACGCTTGGTAGTCTTCGAAAGGCGCATCAACGTATTCGTTCAGCAACTGGTCGAGGTTCCAGCGGGCAATAGTTTCGACAGCTTTGGGTGCCATCCGTCCTGAGAACACTGCCATGGTGTTTCCCGAACCGTAGCTGGCCATCAACACTTTTTTCCCGGGGGTGGCCTTACCCCAGACTTTCACCCGCTCTTTCAAGCCAAAAGCCAAGCTGAGGTAGAGGCTGCCGGTGTACATATTTCCAATCTGGGCGGTGGGAGCCAGTCCCGCGCTGAACCCCCGCTCTTCAAGGAAGGCTCGGGACTGTTCGTGGTCAAACCCAAGGTACTTGTGCAGCAGCTTTTCCATCGCTGTCAAAGGCATGGTCGAGTAGGGAATATGCAGGTAGAAAGCATCGACCGATTTCAGCTCCTCGGCAGGGTCGACGGACGCGCGGCTGCAGTAATCTTCAAAAGCTTCAGCCAGGCTCTCGTGGTAGCAGGCCAGGGAGTAACCTCCCTTCACAATGGCGATGGTCGAGCCCAATGGACGGAAAAAATCGTCCACGTCGTGGCTGGCAAATCCCATGGTCTGAAGGTCAAGCTCCATCAGGTCGGGATTCTTGGCGACGATCAGGGCGCTGGCCCCGGCACCCTGGGTAACTTCTGCCGTCGAAGGGGCTTTGTAGCGGGCAATGTCGCTGGTCACCACGATGGCTGTTTCGGCTTCACGGCCAGCGGCCTGAAGAAACCCCGCAATGGTCAGCATGGCCAGGACTCCACCCGCACAGGCGTGCTGAACCTGATAGGTAGCCAAACTGGTGGGCAAGGGGTAGCCGGTTTTTTGGAGCAGCCCCAGCACGTACGCTGAGCCCGCCTTGCTCATGTCGACCCCGGTTTCGGTTCCCATCAGTAAAAAGCGGATTTTTTGGACATCGACGTCTTTACGCAAGTCAAGAAGAGACTTCAGCGCTTCAGCGGCCAGCGTAATGGTGTCTTCGGTCAGCCCGGGGTAGCGCATGGCAACTTGACCCGTCGAGGTCATGGCGCGGGCTAAATGTCTTTCAAGGGAGGGATCCTGAGCAACACGCCTGGCAGCCAGCTCGGACAAGACAATTCGGTTGCGGGGAATGGCCAGAGTCAGGTCATGAATACCAACTGGAAAAATTGACATAGCACTATTATAACCAAAACAGACCTCAGGGGCAAAGGAATTATCAGGTCTCAACACACCCAAGCCGTTTCTTGCTTCGGTATTCCCTTGTTCTATGCTATTCTCGCCGCATGAAAACCGCTGTGCTCCTTTCCGGGGGGGTCGACAGTTCGGTGGCGCTTTACGAGCTTCTGCGTCAGGGCCGCACCGACGTGACCGCTTACTACCTTAAAATATGGCTTGAGGATGAGTTGAGTTACCTCGGTGACTGTCCCTGGGAAGAAGATCTGGGTTATGCCCGCGCTGTTTGCGAGGCTGCCGGTGTACCGCTGAAGGTGGTGCCGCTCCAGACCGAGTACTACGAGAGGGTAGTAGAGTATGCCCTGAAAGAGCTTCGGGTGGGACACACCCCTTCACCGGATATTTTCTGCAACCAACGTGTCAAATTCGGAGCCTTCTTCGACAAGGTGGGTGAACAGGTCGACCGCGTTGCCAGCGGCCATTACGGCGTGGTGGACCGTTCGGACAAGCCGGTCCGGCTGTTGCGTTCCCCCGATCCCATCAAAGATCAAACCTACTTTCTCAGCCACCTCAGCCAGGCCCAGATGGACAAAATCGAGTTTCCCATTGGTGGTTACCTCAAGAACCACGTCCGAGAACTGGCTCACAAGTATCAACTGGCCAACCAGTCCCGCAAGGACAGCCAGGGAATCTGTTTTCTGGGTAAAATCAAATACAACGACTTTGTGAAGTATTACCTAGGTGAAAAGACCGGTGCCATTGTCGACCGGGAAACGGGCAAAAAGCTGGGAGACCATAAGGGGTTCTGGTTCCACACCATCGGTCAGCGTCAGGGCCTGGGTCTTGGAAACGGTCCCTGGTACGTGGTTGGCAAGGACATTGACACCAATGTGGTGTTGGTCAGCCACCAGGAACACCGGCAGGAGCAGAGCCGCCAGGACTTTGTTGCCGGGGAGCTCACGTGGATCCATCGGCCGCCCCGGGCCGACGAGGAGCTGACCTGCAAGCTGAGGCATGGCCCCGAACTTCTTCCCTGCCAGGTTCAGGAAACACAGGAAGGGAGACTGAAAGTTCACCTGGAAACCGGCGATTTGGGAATCGCACCGGGGCAGTTTTCGGTTTTTTACTCTGGTGAGGAATGTCTTGGTGCCGGAATGATTCTGAGTATTCTTGGTTGAGTTAGTCGCCGCAAGACGCCTTCCGGTTGCGAAACGTACTTCGAAAGCGAATTCGGGTGTAGAATGCCCGCCATGAGCAATAACCGCAAGTCCATTTTGGGCTGGGCCCTGTACGACTGGGCCAATTCGGCCTTTGCCACCACCGTCATGGCTGGCTTTTTTCCTGTCTTCTTCAAGCTGTACTGGGCCGGTGATGCCACTGCCACCGAAGGCACCTTTGTTTTAGGCATCGCCAATTCAGCGGCGAGCCTGCTGGTGGCTGTATTGGCCCCGGTACTGGGCGCCATTGCAGACCGGGGCAGCGCCAAAAAACGCTTCTTGGCCTTGTTCACCTTTTTGGGAGTCCTAATGACTTCGGGATTATGGTTTGTGGCTCAAGGGGACTGGACCCTCGCCGTCATGCTCTACGTCGCCGGGTCGGTGGGCTTCTTTGGTTCGTTGATCTTTTACGACTCTTTGCTGGTCAGTGTGGCACCCCGGGAAAAATGGGACTCGGTGTCGAGTCTTGGGTTCGGCTTGGGGTACCTTGGCGGTGGGCTCTTGTTTGTCGTCAACGTCTTGATGTATCAGATGCCTTCACTTTTTGGAATTCCCGACGGGGCCACCGCCATCCGGCTGAGTTTCGTCCTAGTGGGTCTCTGGTGGGCCTTGTTTTCTCTCCCGCTGTTCTTTTGGGTAAAGGAACCCCGTGAGGGACAAGGTCTTCCTTTGGGAAAAGCCATCAGGGCCGGCTTGGTGCAGCTTAAGGAAACCCTCCGCCATCTTTCCGGTGAAAGGCAGATCCTCCTGTTTCTGCTGGCCTATTGGTTCTACATCGACGGTGTCGATACCATCATCAAAATGGCGGTGAATTACGGCACCGACCTGGGGTTTCCCTCCTCGTCCCTTATTGTCGCCCTGTTGGTAGTCCAGTTTGTGGCCTTTCCCGCTGCGCTGTTCTACAACTGGGTGGCCTCGAAAATCGGCATCAAGCCAGCGATTCTGGTTGGAATCGGGGCCTACATGGTCATCACCGTTTTTGGGTATTTTCTCAAGGATTTGACGGGATTCTACGTCTTGGCAGGCTGCGTCGGTTTGGTTCAGGGAGGAATCCAAGCCCTCAGCCGCAGTGCCTTTGCCCGCCTCATACCCGAGGGCAAGAGCGGGGAGTACTTCGGCTTTTTCAATATGTTCGGCAAGTTTGCCACCATCATCGGTCCCTTCCTGATGGGCCTGGTCACTCAGCTCTCTGGGGACAGCCGCATGGGAATCCTGTCGTTGATTGTCTTGTTCGTCGCCGGCGGAACGACCTTTGTTTTTGTGAAGGTGCCCCGTGCCTAAAGAACGCAGTCACTGGCTTTTTGCCCGTCGGGTCGCCGCAGCCTTGCCTCCAGGTGCCCTTGCCGATGCCGTTCAGGGCTACGGAGAGTATTTCCTTGCCGGCTCGGTAGCCCATGACAGCCCTTACTATTGCCTCGACAGTCCGCAGGAACGTCAAACTGCCGACAGGCTTCACGGAAGCGGTGGGCAGGACAGTTTTGCTCCTTTTCGGGCACTGGCCGATCATCGCGGCAACTTGGGGGCCGAGGCTTTTGCCTTCGGGCTGGGGGCCTTGACCCATCTGGCTGCCGACGTCACGTTTCATCCCCTGGTTTTTTCCTGGACCGGGGAGTTCGGGTATGCCCATCAGGCTCTGGAAACAGCACTGGATTTGCATCTTGAAGCCCTTTGGGGGCCAGCCCCGGCCCGAACCTACGCCTCGCTGGCACGCAAAGCCGGCCCAACCTTGGGGCAAGTGTACCAGGCCTGGACAGGTCAGAACCCCCGAACCTGGATGGCTTCGCACCGCCGCCTTCAGGGGCTGTTCCACCTGCGTCCGTTGCGCTGGGTGGCTGGTGACTATGCGGGTGCTTTTTATCCAAGCGGCCCGGTCAGGCACCCCGCTTTCGAGGGCACACTGGAATGGTCTGATCCGGTGACAGGGGCACCCGGCCGGGCGACTCTCGACGAGCTGGTGATCCGTTTTGAGACCTTTGCCCTCGACTTGGCTGCCGAATGGGAGCGAGCCTGGATCAGCGGCGAGGAACCCTTTGCCGGAGCCGTCGGACCCGCCCTGGACACAGGGATCCCTGCCGACAGGGAACAGACCAAACGCTACTTTACGGCGAAGTGGTTTCCATCAAGCCGGTTTGGCCGTATTCCTGGGAAGTGATCCGCAAGGTGACGACGTCTGCTCCCGTGCTGTCCTTGTACGAGTAAGCCAGGGTGACCCCGTTTTTGGCGAGGAACTGAAGGTCGGGACTCTCTGGCAGGTTCTTACGGATGTGGTTGATCAAACCTTGTTTGTGCTGGGCAAAATACGATGAGCCGATTTCCAAAATCAGACAAGCCGTCGGCACCCGTTTTGTCACAACCCCAATTTATCCAACCGGGCCGGCAGTTCGGTGTAGGGGAACATCTGCGAGAACTCCATCACGCCGCCCAGGGCCCGGGAATCGACCCTGACACCTGCTTCTTCAAAAACGGCGGTGGGGTTGAGGCCTCCGATGACGACAATGCCGCAGGCCCCTTCGTGGACGGGAATATTGTAGATCGTTTGTTCGGGCTTGCCGATGATCTGGAACGCTCCCAGCCCGATGGCCTTGAGCCGTTCCGCCAGCTTGTTGACCAGCTCGTAGCTGCCGGTGGGCACCTCGCGGTAACCGGCGCCGATGCGACCATTACCAGTGGAAATGGCCCCAAGGTAGTCGGTCATGCCGCTTTGAATAAAGAGCGCCAACGGGTCGATACTGGTTCCGTTGTAATAGATGACCTCGACAAAGCGTTGCGGCTGATGGTTTTTGACTTCCAGCAGACCGCTGAACAGGCTGTTGACCGGAATGCCGTGTTTGAGCAGCACCCCGTTGAGGGTGACCGAGCAGACGGTGCAAAGCCCGACCTTTCCAGGCGGAACCACGATGTTTTGGTTTACGGTGGCTCCTGGAGCCAACAGTCCCACCAGCCGGCCCATGGCGTACCCCAGCTCAAAAACCCTGAGGAGGTTGGCCATATGTTCGCGCAGAAGAGCCGGGGTGACGAAGGTCACGTTGACGATCACCGTTCCCCGGGCCAAGTTGAGATCAAAATCCATGTCGTAGGTCATCTGGTTGATCTTGGACGACAGTATGCCGACCCGGCTCATGGCCTTCTCGCTGTCCAGTTCCTTGAGACCCGCTTCCGTGATGGAGCGGCCCTTGCGGGGAGAGTTGGCCAGAAATCCTTCATCCTCCAACTCCTGGAGGTACATCCTCACGGTCCTGTCGCTGACGTCCAGCCCCAGGTCGGAAAGGATCTGGGCGATCTCTTTCCCTCCTGTGGGTTCGGTTTCATTCTTCAGGACGCCGAGGATGGCCAGTTTCTTCTGTCGGACGGTGGAGCTCATTGCCCCATCATATCACGCCCTGGTCAATCATCGAATCGGCGACTTTGACGAATCCGGCAATGTTGGCGCCCTTAACGTAGTTGATATAACCGTCGGGCTCCTTTCCGTACTTCACGCAGGCCTCGTGAATGTCTTTCATGATGTTGTGCAGCCGGGTCTCGACCTCCTCGCGGGTCCACGAAAGTCGCAGTGAATTTTGCGACATTTCCAGACCGCTGGTGGCGACACCTCCGGCATTGGCCGCCTTGCCCGGCCCGTAGAGGACCTTGGCCGCCTGGAAGATCTTGACGGCTTCCGGGGTGGAAGGCATGTTGGCTCCCTCGCTCACGCAGAAACAGCCGTTCTTCACCAGGGTTTCGGCGTCGAGCCCGTTGAGCTCGTTCTGGGTGGCCGAGGGGAAGGCCACCTCTCCCTTCACATGCCAGGGGGTCTTGTCAGGAAAGTACTGTGCCTTGAACTTCGAAGCATATTCCCGGATGCGGCCCCGTTTGTTGGTTTTGAGGTCAATGATCCAGGCGAGTTTTTCGGCGTCGATGCCGGCGGGGTCGTAAATGGTGCCGTCCGAGTCCGACATGGTGACGCACTTGGCCCCCAGCTCATTGGCCTTTTCGACCGTATACTGGGCCACGTTCCCCGATCCTGACACCAGTATGGTCTTGCCCTTGAGGGACTGCCCCCTGGTCTTCAGCATTTCCTCGGCAAAGAATACGGCCCCGTAGCCCGTGGCTTCCGGACGGATCAGGCTGCCACCCCAGTTGCGGCCCTTGCCGGTGAACACACCCGCGCTTTCATTGCGGACACGTTTATACTGGCCGTACATGTATCCGATCTCTCGTCCACCGACGCCGATATCCCCGGCGGGAACGTCGAGGAAGCCGCCTATGTGGCGCTGCAGTTCGGTGACGAACGCCTGGCAGAAGTGCATGACTTCGTTGTCCGACTTTCCCTTGGGGTCAAAATCGCTGCCACCTTTGCCGCCGCCCATGGGGAGGGTGGTCAGAGAGTTCTTGAACACCTGCTCAAAAGCCAGAAATTTCAGCACGCCGAGGTTGACGCTGGGGTGGAACCTCAGGCCGCCTTTGTACGGTCCGATGGCGCTGTTCATCTGAATGCGGTAACCGCGGTTGATCTGAATGCCGCCTTTGTCGTCGACCCAGGACACCCGGAACATGATTACACGCTCGGGCTCGACCATCCGCTCCAAAATCCGGTGCTCAGCATATTTCGGGTTGGCGGCGATGAAGGGCTCAAGGGTTTCCACCACTTCGTGGACCGCCTGATGGAATTCTTTTTCCCCCGGATTTTTCGCAATAACCCTGGCCATGAAATCGTCGGACATAGAAGACTCCTAGTGTGTGCCATTCAAGTGGCAATGAATTGCCACAATGATTGCATGAGTTTGCCGAGCCGTCAACTCTTGTCGGCTCGCAGGCTGCGGGGGTTACTTCTCTGTCAGCTTTTTTCGGAAGAACAAGGCCTTGTCAATGGTGGAGATGACCATCGTTACGGCGCTGAAGATTTCCAGAGTGGTGATCGCCCAGTGTCCTTCCCAGCCAGGGAGCCTGAGAAACACCAGAATTTCGACGGCGAAAAGCACCATCAACACGAATAAACTGGCTTTCCCCAGCCACGTGGTCTCGACGAACTGCTTGTTGAAGGCCAGTTGTATCCATAAAACCGCACTCATCTGGAACAAAAGTCGTACCATGATGGCAATCAGGAGGTACACGGGGAGCACCTCTGCCACTCCTAGAACCACCGTCAGGGAAAAAAGAATGGTGTAATCGGTGCTGCTGTCGAGAATTTTTCCCAATTGTGTGCCCATTTTCAGACTGCGGGCCAAAAACCCGTCGAGCAGATCGGTAAAAAATGCCAGACTGACAAAGATCACCAGCGGTAGGGACAGGCTGGGTTGGGTACGGGCCAGCAGAAAAATCAGAGCGATGATGGGAAGGCTGGTCAGCCGAAAAAGGGTGAGCAGGTTGGGCAGCCCTACCCGGGTAAGAGGCGTCCCGTCCAGGTGGGTGAAACGTTTGCGTACTGATAGCAAGGCGACCGCGAGAATGGCGTGGTACCCCGCCGTGAGTGGAAAAAACGCCCAGTCCCAGGGTGCAGAGACCTGGTAGAAATTCCGAAAAATCACAAACCCCAGGGCTTGCAACACGAAAAACGCCGACAAGACGGATAAAAGGCGGCGTTCAAAAGAGGTCAGACCCATAGTGCCAACTTAGCCGTTCAGGCCTTGAGTTGACAAGGGGGAGGGCCCGGATTAAGGTAACCTAATGGGACTAGCCAACCGCATCACCTTTTTTCGCATCGCTCTGGCACCCGTTTTTGCAGGTTTGTTTTCCGCCTGGGCCACCTGGAGAGAGCCGTTCTGGCTGGTGCTGATTTGGTTTGTCTTTCTTGTGTCGGAGCTAACCGATATCTTGGATGGCTGGGTAGCCCGAAAGATGGGTCAGACCAGTGACCTCGGCAAGCTTTTAGACCCCTTTTCCGATGTGATCAGCCGGTTGACCATCTTCGTTTGCCTCCTTTTGGTCGGAATCGCACCGCTTTGGTTCTTCCTGGTAGTGCTCTATCGGGAGCTTTCCATGACCTTCTTGAGGCTGCTGATGGTTCAGAAAGGTGTGGTTCAAGGGGCCTCGTCCGGTGGTAAGGCTAAGGCTTGGTTGTACTTTTTTGCTTCGCTAGGCGGTTTGGCCATGATCACCTGGCCTTCCTTGGTGGCTCCTGAAGTATCCTTCTGGGTTCTGAGTGCCCTGTTCACCGTCGCAGCCCTGCAGTCGCTGCTGAGCTTTCTCCAATACTACCGTAACTACCGGAGACTGGTCGGAGGCAACGGATGACAATTCAGCTGGAAACCATTGCCTCGCATTTGGCAGGTCTGGAAGAGACCTTGATCTATAAACTCCTCGACCGCGCTCAATTTGCCGCCAATCCGGGAGCCTACCAGCCCGGTCAAAGCTTGTTTCAGCCAGCAGAATCCTTCAGCCTGTTCGAGCTGCGGCTGCTGTTCCAAGAAACCCTCGACACCCAGTTTGGCCGGTACCTGATTCCAGAAGAGCGGCCCTTCCATTTGGGACTGCCGGCTCCCCGCCGTGTTCCTCCCCAAACGGAAACTGGACTTGCTATTGCCGATCTTGAAACGGTCAATGTGACGGGCTCCATCCGCCAAGCGTACCTGGGACTGCTGGCTGACCTGTGCGCCGGCACCGACGATGGTCATTGGGGTTCCAGTGTTGAACATGATGTCATCTGTCTGCAAGCCCTTTCGCGGCGTATCCATTACGGAGCGCTCTACGTGGGAGAAAGCAAATTTCGGGAAGCCCCCGACAAGTTCCGGGCTCTGGTGGCAGAACGCGACGACAATGCCTTGGTAGCGGCCATTACCCGTGTCGAGGTGGAACAACGGGTTCTGGCCCGGGTCAGGGCCAAGGTGGAAGCCGTTCAGTCGGTTTCTGACCCTGCCCTGCGCAAAGTGGTCGACCCCTCTACCATTGTGGACTTCTTCCGCGATACGATTATCCCCCTCACCAAAGAGGGTGAGATCTTCTACCTTTATCAGCGGGTGTGACCGCGCCGGTCAGTACGCTCCCCAGCTGATATGCACACCAGCCGAAGGTGAGGCACCCACTTCCATTGGTCCCGTTGTGAAGAACGTCGCTGCACCCAAGCCGCCGGCCTGCACACCGATTTCGCACCAGGGGAACAGCAGAATTCCCACCCAGCCTTCCAAGCCACCAAGGAGGGCAACCGCCCGGGATTGTTGCTGATCGATACCACCGGCCCCCAGCTTGAGGTGGACCGCTCCGACAAGCGGACCCCAGCGGCGCTGCCACCCGCCCAGCATCCCCCCGAATCCGGCACGCATTCCCGGGCCGCCGACGTTGGTGGATTGGGACACATAGGTGCCGCCGAAGCCCCCGATAAGCGACCCTTCGTCGACCACTCCATACCCGAAGCCCCCTCCTCCGGTGACAGAATTGAACCC
>JFJP01038402.1_pt1 | contig 17737 bp, 12 predicted proteins | sample 431651 | NCBI WGS metagenome assembly JFJP01 (sample SAMN02602958, study PRJNA72255) | Microbial mat metagenome, whole genome shotgun sequencing project. | biome: fresh water; feature: sink hole; material: water; isolation source: purple microbial (photo- and chemosynthetic) mats found in...
CTTTGACTCAGGTAATTATTATATCGATAAAGATTTAAACCTGGGTTATCTTAAACAAGATCCGCAATTCGATCCCGAATTAACAGTTTTTGAGGCTGCTTTTGGAGCATCAGGAAACCTTATGCAAACAGTGCGTGAATATGAACAAGCTGTGCACGATCATGACGAAAACAGACTCCAGGAAGCTATTCACCAAATGGATTTTTATAATGCCTGGGACTACGATCAACGGATTAAAACGATGTTATCCGTTTTCAAACTTGGAAACCTGGAACAAAAAGTTAAAACGTTGTCGGGTGGACAGGTAAAAAGATTGGCATTAGCGGTTTCAATTATTAATGAGCCTGATTTTTTAATTCTGGATGAGCCAACCAACCACCTCGATTTAGATATGATCGAATGGCTCGAAGAGTTTCTGAATAAAACGCAATCCACCATTTTAATGGTTACTCACGACCGGTACTTTCTCGATCGGGTGTGCAACGAAATTCTCGAACTCGATGAGTTGGGGATCTATTCCTATAAAGGTAATTACTCTTATTATCTGGAGAAGCGTAATGAACGGTTATTGAGCAAAAATCAGTTAGCCGAAAAAGCTCAGAATTTAATGAGAAAAGAGCTTGAGTGGATGCGGCGGATGCCTAAAGCACGCACCCACAAAGCAAAATATCGGATTGATGCATTTTATAGCCTTAAAGATCAGGCAGATTATAGAAGGAATGATAAGCAGGTAGATATAAACGTGAAATCGTCGCGCCTGGGGAATAAAATCCTCGAAATGGAGCATGTTAATAAGCGTTTTGGCGATTTGGTAGTTTTAGACGATTTTACCTATACATTTTCACGATTCGAAAAAGTAGGAATTGTGGGCCAAAACGGGGTTGGAAAATCTACATTTCTGAATTTAATAACACAACAACTGCTACCCGACTCAGGTAAAATTGATACCGGCGAAACCGTTGTGTACGGATTTTATCAGCAACAAGGCCTGGCTTTTAAATCCGGACAAAAGGTAATTGAGATTATAAAGGAAATAGCTGATTATGTGACCCTTGGAAGTGGTGAACAAATGTCGGTATCGCAATTTCTTACACATTTTCTGTTTCCACCCGAAATGCAATATGTTTCGGTCGATAAACTTAGCGGGGGTGAGAAGCGCAGGCTTTATCTGATGACAATTCTGATGAAAAGTCCGAATTTTCTGATTCTCGATGAGCCTACCAACGATTTGGATATTGTAACGCTTAATGTTTTAGAGGACTATCTGCAAAACTTTGGTGGTTGCCTGATTGTAGTTTCGCACGACCGTTTCTTTATTGATAAAGTAGTCGATCACCTTTTTATATTTGAAGGAGACGGACAGGTTTTTGACTTTCCCGGTAATTACAGCGAATACAGGGCTTCTGTACGACTTCAGGAACAGGAAGATGCATCTGCATTAAAAAATGAAATTTTGGAGAAGAAAAAGCTGTTAGAACCTTCCAAAATTGAAGTAACTGCTGATAAGAAGAAATTAACATTTAAAGAAAAAAAAGAACTGGAACAACTGGAGAAAGACCTTGAATTGCTGGAAGGAGAAAAAACTGCTCTGGAGGAAGGTATCAGCAGCGGAGTATTAATTCCTGACGAGCTGATAGCAAAATCGAACCGCCTGGGAGTGGTATTAAAACTCCTCGACGAAAAAACTGACAGGTGGCTAGAATTAAGTAGTATTTAAATCTAATCTACTGAAAGATAATTGATATTTTTATTTCTCCCGAATTTTATAGCACTTAAAAAATCGTATTGACTTTTGTCATGTAAATTTTTGCAGGTTTCAAAAACATTTGGTATACTTGCAGCGTTTTTAAGATATAAAAAGCATTTTAATGAACCAAATTCAGTTCCATATTCCATTTAGCGAGAGAAGTTCCAGTACCTTTTTTGGTTTCTGGTTTTATTTCTTTTTTAGCTATCGGAATAATTTTCGGGATTGAAACTATTTTGTAAAAAATAAAATCAGATACGTCCCGAAAGTAATTTCGGGACTTTTTTTTTATATGGATATGGAAAATTCTATGACAAAAGCAAAAACCAATGTGAAACGGATAGCCATACAAGGTGGTTATGGGGCATTTCACGAAATTGCAGCCTTGCATTATTTTGGAAAAGAAAACGTTGAAATAGTTCCCAGCAATACTTTTAGAGATTTGTTTAAATCGTTAAAGCTTCGAAAAGCTGATAATGGAATTATGGCTATTGAAAATTCCGTAGCAGGAAGTATCATTCCCAACTATGCATTATTGCGTGAATCGAAAATGAAAATTATGGGGGAGATTTACCTTCGGATTATTCAAAATCTGGTTGTTTTACCCGGGCAGAAAATTGAAGATATTCGCGAAGTATATTCGCACCCTATGGCAATTTTACAATGCCAGAAATTCTTCGAAAAATATCCTCAAATCAGGCTAATTGAAAGTATCGACACCGCCTTAAGTGCGAAGGAAATATCCGATAAAAAGCAAAAGGGAATTGGTGCAATTTCGAGCGCCCAGGCTGCTGAAAAATATGGGTTACATGTTCTTTTTCCTAGTATTGAAGATAACAAAGTAAATTATACCCGTTTTTTAATTCTGGGAGATAAAGACGAACCACTTGCATCTGGCGAACCAGTGAACAAAGCATCCCTTCATTTTGCCCTCGCCCATGAAATTGGCAGCCTGGCAAAAATCCTCTCTATTTTCTCCTATTTCAATATCAATCTTACCAAAATCCAAAGTCTTCCCATCATTGGTCGTGAATGGGAATATGAGTTTTATATCGATGTCGAATTTAGTGATTATAGTATGTTGCAACATTCGCTTGATGCTGCCCGTCCTTTCACCAGTGGTTTTGGTATTCTTGGTGAATACCATAAGGGAATTTCGATTATGTAAAAACAGTTCAGAGCATTTAAAAATCGTAAAATATAAAAATCAATCATATGAGCATAAAACTAAATATCGAACCGATAAACCTTCCAGGGGTTAGTACCGACCGACCTTTGGTAATAGCAGGTCCTTGCAGCGCCGAATCGGAAAAGCAGGTAATGGATACAGCCTTTGATTTGGCTAATCAGGGTATCAAAATTTATCGTGCAGGAATATGGAAACCTCGCACCCGACCGAATGCATTCGAGGGTGTAGGATCGAAGGGACTTCCCTGGTTAAAAAAGGTAAAAGAGGAAACTGGCATGTATACAGCCACCGAGGTTGCCAATGTGAAACATGTTTACGAAGCGCTCAAATTTGGTGTGGATATTCTTTGGATTGGTGCCAGAACCACCGCGAATCCATTTGCAGTGCAGGAAATTGCTGATACTTTACGCGGAATGGATATCCCCATTTTTATTAAAAACCCTGTTAATCCTGACATTGAACTTTGGATTGGAGCTCTCGAACGTATTAATGATGCCGGAATTACAAGACTAGCAGCAATTCACCGCGGATTTTCTTCCTATGACAAATCTGTTTACAGGAACAACCCGCACTGGCAAATTCCTATTGAGCTTCGCCGTCGTATTCCAAATCTTCCGATAATCATAGATCCAAGTCATATTGCCGGTCGTCGCGATCTTATCCAGGATATTTCGCAACGCGCCATGGACTTAAATTTCGATGGATTGATTATCGAATCGCATTGTAATCCCGATGAAGCATGGAGTGATGCTAAGCAACAAGTTACGCCAAACGCACTCGCCTGTATTTTAAACAGATTAGTGCTTCGTCATGCAGATGTAGATAATAAGGATTCATTAACCCTTGAAGAACTTCGTACCCAAATTGATAAATTTGATGATGAAATTCTCGATATCTTCGAAAAGCGCATGCAAATTGCGGAGCAAATAGGTACGTTTAAAAAAGAACACAATATTACCATTTTACAAACAGGTCGATGGGATACCATTCTTAATAAACGTATGGCCATGGGAAATTTAAAAGGATTAAGCAACGACTTTGTTGAGAAAATATTCTCAGCTATCCACCAGGAGTCGATTAATCACCAGACCAAAATAATGAACGATGGTATTTCAGAAGATATGAACTCCGATAAGCATTAATAATGGAAGACATAATATTAAAAGCTTCTTCAGGTTCTTCGCGGGTTTTGTTTTCTGAATCGTTCCGAAATTTTAAAAATTACATTCCGGAAGGTAAAAATGCCATTATTATAACCGATGCTACTATTCTTAAAACTTATCCAAATGTTTTTGAAGGGTATCCGGTTATAGAAATCGGGCAGGGTGAAAAACATAAAACCTTTCAAACGCTACAAATTATTTTCGACGGTTTTCTTAAATTAAACGTCGACCGATCGTGGTTTGTGATAGGGGCCGGAGGAGGAATTGTGTGTGATACAACTGGATTTGCAGCGAGTATTTATATGCGAGGGTTACCTTTTGGTTTTATTTCAACTACATTACTTTCACAGGTTGATGCCAGTGTTGGAGGTAAAAATGGAGTCAATTTTGGCGAATACAAAAATATGGTTGGCGTATTTGCGCAACCGGCCTTTGTGATTTGTGACCCCAAAATACTAGAATCGTTACCGCAACGGGAATTTATTTCGGGCTTTGCCGAAATAATTAAATCTGCTGCCATCAGGGATATGCATTTATTCAGATTTTTAGAGGAAAACGCAAACAAAGCATTATTAAAAGATACTGCCATTTTACAAAAAGCCATTTACGAATCGGTTCGTATTAAAGCTACTGTTGTTCAAAACGATGAACGCGAAAAAGGTGAGCGGCGTATTTTAAACTTTGGCCATACTTTTGCTCATTCCATTGAACTTCATATGGGACTTATGCATGGAGAAGCCGTTGCTATCGGAATGGTATTGGCTGCTCAGGCTTCGGTAAAAATGGGATTGCTCAAATCAGAAGAAGCAATCCGGTTAAAAAAACTCATCGAAATCTATAGTCTTCCAACCCAGTTTAATTTGCAGAAGGAGCTAGTTTTTAGTACCTTGTTAAAGGATAAAAAGCGCGAGGGCGATTTTATGAACCTTGTATTATTGCAGGGTTTAGGAAATGCCACCGTTCAAAAAGTACCACTTAACAAGATGGAGGAAATTGTCCATGATTTGTGTTAGTATTGGAAATTTAAATTTTAATCGGTGCCTCGAATTGGTAATGCAAGCAGAATGTGCTGAAATTCGACTCGATTTAATGGATTTAACGGACGAAGAAGTCAATCTGATTTTTTCGGAACCATGTAATTTGGTTGCCACTTGCCGCCCAGGTAAATTTTCAGACGAAGAACGTGCCCGATTACTATTAAAAGCAATTCAGCATGGTGCACAATATGTCGATATTGAATTTGAGGCAGAAGCTAAATACAGGCATTTGCTTGTTGAACATGCCCGTGCAAAAGGGGTGAAGGTAATAATATCGTATCACGATTTCGACAAAACCCCCTCTTTAAAAGATCTTGAGGCAATTGTTGAGAAATCGCAATTGATGGAAGCCGATATTGTAAAAATTGCCACATTGGCGAAATCACAAGCCGATTGTGCTACTGTAATGAGTTTATACCGGAAAGAAAAGGATTTAATAGCATTTTGTATGGGGCAATTAGGAGTTATAACCCGGATAGCAGCCCCTTTGCTGGGGGCAGAATTTACTTTCGCGGCACTCGACGATTCTTTTAAAACGGCACCAGGACAGCTAACTTTGGAAGAAATGGAAAAGGTTTATAAAATTATTCAACCTGGGAAAGAATATTAGAATTTAGTAGATAGTCGTAAGTATTTAGAAATAAAAATAAAAGGTGAATTTCAGATTGGGTTTTACTATTTTGAAAACACAAAAGTCATTTTAATATTTGTAATCTTTTACATCGTTCATGAACAGCTTTGGCAAGTTATTTAGAGTTAGCATATTTGGTGAATCACACGGCGTTTCAGTAGGTATTGTTGTTGACGGTTGTCCTCCGGGAATTCCATTGTTTGTGACCGATTTTGATGAGGAGCTTGCCCGGCGAAAAAGTGGCGCAAAAGGAACAACACCCAGACAAGAGGCAGATCAGCCTAAAATAATGAGTGGTGTTTTTAACGATCGCACAACTGGCGCACCAATTACCATATTGTTTGAAAATACCAATACCCGGTCGCACGACTATTCAAAATTTAGGGATATTCCAAGACCTGGCCATGCCGATTTTGTGGCAATGAATAAATTCAAAGGATTTGATGATTATCGCGGTGGAGGTCATTTTTCAGGACGTTTAACATTGGGGTTAGTTGCAGCTGGAGTTATAGCCCGTAAAGTAATTGATCCAATTTCAGTACATTCGAGAATTTTAGAAGTGGGAGGAAGCCCGGATATTGAAAAAACAATTGATCTGGCTGTTGAAAACCGCGATTCAATTGGAGGGATAATTCAATGTACCGCCTCAGGTATTCCGGTTGGCCTGGGTGAACCATTTTTCGATTCGGTGGAAGCTGTATTGAGCCATATGGTGTTTTCGATCCCGGCTATAAAAGGAGTAGAATTTGGTTCAGGGTTCGGAGCGGCTAAGATGAAAGGAAGCGAGCATAATGATTGGTTTTTGGATAAAGATGGCAAAACAGCTTCCAATTATGCCGGTGGTATAAATGGAGGAATTACGAACGGAAACGATATTATATTTCGAGTAGCTGTTAAACCAACATCTTCGACCCATGCCATTCAACAAACCCTAAATTTTAAAACCGGCGAGATTGTCGATTTTGAAGTAGAAGGACGGCACGACACCTGCATAGCCTTGCGCGTACCACCGGTACTTGAGGCAGCTACAGCTATAGTTTTGGCTGATTTAATGCTGGTAAACAAAAAATATTAAGACTAAGTATTCAGGACTTGGCTTTTCGTTAAGTGAAAACTAAAATTTATTGCTGCAAATAATGCGCAGTGTAAAAATTTCAATCAAAAAAAATCACATGAAGATATTAGTTTTAGGTGCTGGTAATATGGGTTCCTGGTTTGTAGAAACACTTTGCCTTGACCACGAAGTTGGGGTTTTTGACCTAGATAAATCCAAACTAAAATACTTTTTTCAAACACATCGGTTTGTTTCGTACGATGAAATTCAAAAGTTTCAACCGGATCTTTTAATAAATGCAGTAAGCTTACAATATACCTTCGAGGCTTTTGAGGCAGTGATGCCTTTTCTCCCGGAGACCTGCATTATTTCGGATATAACGTCTGTTAAAAATGGATTGCCACAGTATTATAAAGATAAAGGTAAGAGATATGTGTCTACGCACCCAATGTTTGGCCCTACCTTTGCCAATGTGAAAGAGCTGAGTTCCCAAAATGCGATAATAATAAAAGAAGGGGATGAAGAGGGGAAAACATTTTTCCGGGATTTCTACAGTTCTTTGAATTTAAATATTTACGATTATTCTTTTGAGGAACACGATGAAACCATATCGTATTCGCTCTCAATTCCTTTTTCGTCGACCTTAGTTTTTGCTGCCTGCATGAAACATCAGGAAGCTCCTGGAACAACTTTTAAGAAGCATTTAACCATTGCCAAAGGCTTAATGTCAGAAAACGATTATTTGCTTTCCGAAATATTGTTAAGCCCGTATACTCTTACTCAGGTAGAAAATATTAAAAATAAGCTGGAGTTTCTTATTGAGATGATTCGTGAAAAAGATACCGCTTCCCTTCATAAGTTTTTTGCAGAAATAAGAGATAACATAGGAGAGTAATTGAGTCGATAAATAGAATCTTATCCCTGAAGGCTTTTATCTTCTCTAAGTTGAATATAAACCTGATGAATTATTTTTTCGAAACTATTGCAAAGCAGTTCAATACTTTGGCCATTGTTTAATGTTTTACATTCTTGTTCCATTTCGGCCAAAATTTCCTGCAATTGGGTAATGCCCAGAAATTCAACAGATGGTTTTATTTTATCGATAAGTTGTATTACACGATTGAAATTATCCGCTTTAAATTCAGCAAGTAATTCATTCCATAATAGGGGCGTTTTTGTAAGGAACAAATTTACCATTTCGTGAATGGTTCGTTGGTTTTTAAACGTTTTTTGCAGGTTATCCAGATTATAAAGTTTTGAACCAGTTTTTTTGTTTGGAGAAGATGTTAGGTTTGAATTTTCATGTGATAGTTTAATATCTGCATGTTTTAAGATAGTTGCAAGCAAATCGTTTGGTTGAAAGGGTTTGATAACAATATCGGTTATTCCGCTTTGGCGAAGTTCCTCCAGTGTTTCGGGTAAGGTTGCTGCCGTTAAGGCAATTATAGGAATTTTTACTTTGAGTTGGGTACGTATTATTCTGGTTGCTTCAATTCCGCTCATTTCGGGCATTTCCTTATCCATAAAAACAATATCGTAGGCTTTTATTTTAATCAGTTCTATTGCTTCCAAGCCATTTTCTGCAATATCCGGAATGTTATTCCAGTTGGCAAGAACCGACTTAATATAAAACTGATTGATTTTATGATCCTCAGCAACCAATATTTTTATATTAAAGAGGTCAAGCTTTTTATCTTCATCAAGATCTACTGTTTTAATATTTTCGATGTTCCCGTTATCAAGAGGAAGGGAAAAGTAAAACCGTGAACCTTTGTTTTTTTCACTATCTAACTGAATAGTTCCTCCAAGCATTTCGATAAGCTCTTTAGAAATAGCAAGACCTAATCCAGTTCCTCCAAATTTGCGGCTAATGCTGGAGTCTTCCTGGCTAAAACTTTCAAAAATCAATTGCTGATTATCTTTACTAATGCCTATACCAGTATCCTCAACCGAAAAAGTAACGACACTAAAATGTGCATCTTTTTTTTCAAGTGCAATATTGACTGTTACTTTACCTTTTGAGGTAAATTTAATTGCATTGTTCAGGAGGTTAATGATTATCTGATTTATTCGTACCGGATCGCTTTTAACAATTGGGTTTATTTGTTTGTCGAATAGTAGGAGTAACTCAATGTTTTTTGTTTGGGCAGCATATTTAAATGCTATAATTGCTTTATTGATAAGCTCGAATAAATTAAAATCAATTTTTTCCAGGGAGAGTTTACCTTCGGTAATTTTTGAAAAGTCCAGGATATCGTTAATAATAACCATCATGTTTTCGGACGAAGAAACAATGGAATTAAGGTATTCCGACTGACGATGGTCAAGTTCGGTTTTGTTTAATAGTTTACTTAAGCCAATAATGCCGTTCATTGGAGTGCGTATTTCGTGGCTCATATTTGCTAAAAACCGTCCTTTGGCATCATTTGCTTTATCAGCTTCGGCTTTGGCGAATTTTAGCTCTAGCTCCATTGCTTTTAACATATCCACATCGGTACTTACACCAAAAATATGGCATGGAAGTCCATCAGAAGACCAATCCATTACTTTACCGCGCGTTAAAACCCATTTGTATTCGCCATCGAATTTCCTTAAACGCTCTTCCACTTCATAGTATTCTGTTTCTCCATAAATGTGGTTCATTAGCATCCTTTCGGATGTTGCATTATCATCAGGGTGCCTCAGGTTTTGCCATTTTTTGATAATGGTTTTATATTCGGGTGGGTAGCCTAACATTTCAAAGGTTGATTCGGTAAAAAGAACCTGTTTGTTGCTATAGTCCCATTCCCATAAGCCATTTTTACCGCCTTTAATAGCAATTTGCAGGCGGGCCTCGCTTTGCTGAATTTGTTCTGCCGCCTCTTTTTGTTCAGTAATATCTCGGTATTGCCAAAAATGGCCAATATTATTTCCATGCAATATAAGCGAAACATAATCTCTTTCGAAAGTTCTTCCGTTTTCGAGTTCAATGAGCTCGCGGGTTACAATTTGTTTATTTTGAATTATATAATTTATTCGTTCAATAAAGCTATTGGTGGTTTTTGAGCGAAAACTCAATGACTCGAAAAACATATTAGAATCAAGTCCGATAAAGATTTCAGGTGAACCTGGAATTTGGAACATCTGACAAAAGAGTTGATTAATAATCACAATTTTTCTTTCACTATCTTCAACCAAGACCCCCGATTGAATATTGGTAATTATAGTTTTTAAGCGGGTCGATGTGAATTCGAGCTCCTTTTTTGCTTTTATGAGATCGGTTATATCTCTAGTTGTTGCGGTAATCTCAATAATAATTCCGTTTTGGATGTTTAACTGAAGGTTTTGTCCAACCCACATCTCTTTCCCCGATTTGGAAATTATCGGAAATTCGAGGTAAGTTGTAGGTATTAGATTACTAAGTTGATTTTTATAAAAACCCATAACCGATTCCTGAAAATCGGGGGCAATAAGATCGAGATATCTTCTGCCAATTAATTCATTTTCGCTGTATCCTAATAGTTTAATTGCAGTAGGATTAACATATGTGAAAATACCTCCAAAATTGGTTTTAAAAATTATTTCGTTTGCATTTTCAACCAATTGTCGGTATTTTTTCTCACTATCAGCAAGTTGTTGTTGCCAATTAGTTTTTTCGGTAATGTCGATTAAAAACCCTACGGTACCAATTATTAATTTAGATTTATCGAAAACCGGCATAATGGTTTGTTCAAATACCATTAGTCTTTCCCCAATTTCTTCTCTAATTTGTTTGGTAAATTTATTGCCGGAGGATAATACATTTTGGTCATCTTCAAATAATTGATCTGCATGGTTTGTTGGAAACAAATCCCTAGGTGATTTTCCGATAATCTGATTGTACTCCAATCCAATATCTGACCTGAACACTTCGTTAATTGCAAGGTATTGACCTTTCGAGTTTTTTAGCCAGGCCATAAAGGGAAGGTTATCCAATAGTGCCCTAAACCTGATTTGAGTTTCTTTGAGTTTCTCCTCGGCTTTTTTTCGTTGGGTTATATCCGTTATAACTGAAACGATGCATTGCTCATTGTTTAGGACAATCAAATCCATTGATGCAATTGCCCTCAATGGTTCGCCGTTTCGGTTAACAAAAGTAAGCTCCAGGTTTCTGATCTTCCCAACTTTTGTTATTTCTTCTTCAATAAATTTCCGATTGTCAAAATCGTTATATAGATGAAGTTGTTTTACTGTTTTCCCAATAACTTCTTCGCGCTTGAAGCCTGTCGTTTTACAAAAACTTTCGTTTACTTCGAGATATCTTCCATCTTTAAGTGTCGAAATAGACATAATTGAAGCATTTAACCCAAATGCTTTTTGGTATTTCTCTTCATTTTCAAGGAGTCTCTTTTCCAACAATCTTTTTTGGTGTTGGGTATAAATTAATTGGGTTACTTTTTGGATTATTTGAATGAGCTCGTTATGAAAATCGGGAGACGATTTTAAAATAAAATCCAAAGCCCCGTTACGCATCGCTTTTATTACCAATTGAATATCTTCGTTTGCCGTAACAAAAACGATAGGAGTATTATTATTCTTTTTTCTTAAATTTTGAATAATCTCAATTCCACTTAAGGTAGGAAGTGTATTGTCGAGTAATACAATGTCGATTTCGGAATGGTTTGAAATATAATGGAATGCCTCAAGACCATCATTAATTATCTTGACTTTATAAATTTCTTTAGGTAAAAGACTTACAATATAATTTGCCTGACTTTCATCATCTTCTACCAGAACAATATTTAATGCCGAGTCGAATTGCATATAATCATTTTTCTTATACTAAAGATTTGCAATTTCGGTGTTTAACTGATCGTAAACATCGTCAATAATTGCGCTAAACAACTCGATTAAATCGTCAAGAGTCCCTTCGCGGTTATTTTCTTTTGCATGGGTTTCGATGTCGCGAATTACTTGTGTTAAGGAGCTTATTTCGAGCATGTCGATAGATGGCTTTAACTTATGGGCCAGTTCGCCAACCATTTTATAGTTACCAGACGTGTATGCTTCTAAAAGTTCGGTCCATACCGGAGGAGTGGTAGAAAGAAATAACTCAATAATTTGTTTAATACTATCGGGTTGCTCACCAAACATCTTTTTTAAGCTATCAAGATTATATAGTGCTTTTGGTTCCATAGGTTTATTTGAGTTTGGTAGTGAAATATCATTTTCTGGTAACTTAACATAAAGAAGTATTTTTTGGAGCAGTTCTTCCGGTTCAAAAGGTTTTGTGATATAGTCGTTCATTCCTGCTTTTAGCGCCAGGTTACGATCGTTTTTTAATGCAGCAGCAGTTAATGCGATTATTGGAATATCGAGATTTAATTTGTGACGAATTATTCGTGTAGCTTTTATGCCTCCCATTTCTGGCATTTGTTTATCCATTAAAACAATGTCATATTTTTTATTTTTAAGCATTTCGACTGCTATTGCGCCATTATCGGCAAAGTCTGGTTCAATATTCCAGTTTCGAAATACCGACTTAATATAGAGTTGATTTATTTTATGGTCTTCGGCAACTAACACCATAATACCCGAAATATCAATGGTTTTGGACGTTGTCTCTATATCTTCCTGAATCTTTTGTGGGTTCCCAATTTTCAGAGGAATAGTAAAGTAAAAGTTTGAACCTTCTCCTTTTTCACTCTCAAGTTCAATACGGCCTCCCATCAGTTCTACCAGCTGTTTGCTAATAGCAAGGCCTAAGCCTGTACCTCCATACTTTCGGCTAACACTATCATCTTCCTGCGTAAATAGTTGAAATATTTTTTTCTGATTGTCTTTGTCAATGCCTATTCCAGTATCAATCACCGAAAATTTGATATGATTTATCTGTTCCACTTGTTGTTGCAATTCGGCTCTAATTTCTACATAGCCATTATGTGTAAATTTTATTGCATTTCCAGTTAGGTTAATAATAATCTGATTTATACGGACAGAATCTCCCAGTAAAACTGGAGCTATTTCCTTATCAAAAAAAAATCTCAGGTCAATTGCTTTTTCGTTCGCCATGTTGTGAAGCGATTTCACAGCATTTAAAATTAATTTTTCCAGTTGAAAGTCAATTTGTGAGAGCATAAGCTTGCCTTCGCTTATTTTTGAAAAGTCGAGAATATCATTGATAATTACCAGAAGGTTTTCAGCCGACATCGTAATAGCTTCCAGGTATTCTTTTTGGCTGGGATCGAGTTGTGTGTTTTTTAAAAGCCTACCCATTCCTAAAATACCAGTCATGGGGGTACGTATTTCATGGCTCATATTTGCCAGAAACCGACTTTTCGAAATATTGGCCATTTCAGCTGAGCTTTTTGCTGTTTTCAGCTCATGCTCCATATTTTTTATTTTGTTGATATCTGTATTCACTCCTAAAATTCGAAGAGGATGGTAGTTGTTTGTATGTTCTGTTACTTTCCCCCGCGTCAGAATCCATTTGTATTGGCCCGTTATTGTTTTAAACCGACGTTCGGTTTCGTAATATTCGGTATGCCCGTTAAGATGAGCTTCTAATCTGTTTTTTGATATTTGTCTGTCTTCGGGATGTATAAGTTTTTCCCATTCTTCAATAGTCGATTTTTCGGTATAATTTGAGTAGCCCAACATCTCATACATCGATCGGGAACAATAAAATTCTCCTGTAACATAATTCCAGTCCCACAAACCATTATTGCCCCCCTTTAATGCGATCTCCAATTGTTTTTCGGATATCCTTACATGGCTCATATCCTTGCTAATTCCTAAAATTACATTTTGATTATTCCAAACACTACGGTTAATCCGTGTTTCGACCTGAACTTTGACTCCGCTCTTTGTAAATAGGGGAATAAACAAAGTTTTAAGGTTTCCAAGAAACATATCTTTAACTTGTTCGGCAATCTCGTTTTTATTACCCGGAGGATAAATAAAAGAAATATGCTGGTTTTGAAGTTCGTCTTCCGAAAAGTCCAACAAATTTATTAAAGAATTGTTAACTAATATAATATATCCATTCGGATCGATTAAATATAATAAATCGTCAATTTCGTTTAACAGGTTTTTGAAGTTTTCATCTCCCTGTTTTATTCTTCTTTCAAAATCAATTTTTTGTTTTCTTTTTACCTGAAGGTCTAATACTTTTTCTATTACTTGAATTAAATCATCGTTAAAAGTTGGAGAAGTTTTTATAATAAAATCGAGAGCTCCTTCGCGCATCGCCTCAATTACCGTATTAATGTTTGCATCTGCCGACACAAAAATAATGGCATGTTGGGCATTGTTTCGTTTTAAATTTCGAATAATCTCAACACCGCTCATAGAAGGTAAATGGTTATCCATAATTACAATGTCGGGTTCGAAATGGCTAAGAAGGTAGTTGTAGGCTGCATTGCCATCTACGATATGCTTAATCCGGTAACGATCGGATATTAAAATATGTTTCATATACCCTGCCTGGGAACTATCGTCTTCAACCAGTAGAATATTTACTTTTCCTTGTTCCATTTATTATCTGGTAACTGATTTAATTGATCCCTGTATTCATATTAACATTTGGGTATTAATGTGGTTTTATATTATTCGTCAAATTACAAAACCCTTAAGAAGTAATTTTCATATGTAACTAATAAACGCTGCATAAATATCAACTTATGAAAAAAAGATCGGGCAGAAATCCTGGTGATTATTTATCGATTTAATAACTGTAGGACAGATTTTAATAAATTCCAGAAGTCGTCCTTATTAAAAATACAAATAATTTGTGACTTACATAAAGAAACAGCAAAGGTATTTTACCCGATAATTTAGAACATCGAATTTTTAAAGGTAGATCGTACTATTGGAAGTATATTTTCAGAGGCTAAACTTTTTAAATGATCCTGAAAAAGTCATTTAAATCTTGCCAGAGTATTGATTTTATGATTGAAGGAAATACTCTCTTACTAATTTAATTCAATTCCATTTAACGCAATAATTTAACCTTTAATACTTTGGCGGTGTTTTGCGTTACCTTAAACCGGTTATCAATCCGTTTACCAACAATCCATGCAATTCGACCAGCTGATTCAATTACCCAGGTATTTTCTTTTTCGGGAATAGATAGTTTCAGATCGACAAAAAAATCGCTTGCCTTTTTAAATCCGGTCATTCCTAAGGGAGAAAAATAATCGCCCTGTTTCCATAAACGGAGTAATAGAGGCCACTCCAATAAATTAAAATCCAGCATTGCCACTGCAGGCGATTTATCAATTATTAAGTCAGAATGGCAATCAAGTACTTCAAAACTCAATGGAATAGGCAGTTTATCTTGTATTTTTTCATACTCCAAGTAGAAAATGTGATGTTCAATTTCGTCTAATGGAGCTATAATTAAACTATTTCGATCTTTGACTAACCGATGGGTTGGACTTAAAAATATTTTACCGGGTTGGCCGTCCAAAGCATTTGTGATTTCATGACAAATATCGCGGTTAAACTGGTACGATTTGAGAATTTCCCACAGTAAGGTGGTAATTTCCGGAAAAGTTTTTAGTTGGTTAATGTCAATAAATAAAGTATTATTTTCGTGTTTTGTAACGCAGGGAATTATTTGCTGAATAGCATGATCGTAAACTCCATTGCTACTATTTAAATTTGCTATGGTTGTCTGAGCCGATTTTCGAAAAGTTGGATTGCTTTCTTCCAACAATGGGATAACACGGTGTCGGATAAAATTGCGTAAGTATTTATCTGAAATATTGCTGGAATCTTCCCGATAAAGCACCCCTTTCTTACGTGCATATGCTTCAATTTCTTTTCTGGATACAAATAAAAGCGGACGTATTATTTGCCCCATTTTTGGTTTAATTCCGGTAAGCCCTTCCAACCCACATCCCCGCGATAAGTTAATAAAAAATGTTTCGATGGAATCGTCCGAATTATGAGCTGTTGAAATATAATCGTAATGATGCAGTTTTCGGATATTCTCGAACCATGTGTACCGGAGTTCCCTTGCCGCCATTTGAATCGAAAGCTTGTTTTCCTCGGCATACAAAGTGGTGTCAAAACGAATAGTAAAATGGGGCACACCAAGAATTTCGACAGACGTTTTTACAAACGCAGCATCTTCATCCGACTCATTTCCCCGAAGCTGAAAATTGCAATGTGCTACTGCAAATTTGACCTCCAATTGCTTGAATAAATGCAACATCACCATGGAATCAATGCCTCCGCTTACGGTTAATAAAATTCTATTATCGGTAGCGAATAGTTTATTTGATTTGATATATTCTTTAAGTAAATCAAGCATCGTTTTTAAGGAATCTATTGCATGAACTATTTAATGAAGTAGCTGCTTTTTGATTTGATAAAAATAAAAAAGGTTGACCGTATGAGGATCAACCTTTAACCATTTGTTATTAACAATTTTACTTTTTTGAGAGATAATCTGCAATTCCTTCCTGAGTTGCTTTTAGGCCTTTATCACCTTTGTGCCAGTCGGCAGGGCAAACTTCTCCGTTTTCTTCAAAGAACTGAAGGGCATCAACAACGCGAATAGCTTCCTCAATGCTGCGGCCAATTGGTAGATCGTTCACTACCTGGTGGCGAACAACACCTTGTTTATCGATCAAAAACAATCCGCGATATGCAAGCGGAGTTCCTGTGAAAGTAGCCTGACCTTCTTCGTTATAGTCGTAAGAACCAGCCAATACATCATAGTTCTCTGAGATTGTTTTAGAAATGTCTGCAACAAGCGGATATTTTACTCCTTTAATACCACCGTCTTTTCTTTCAGTTGTTAACCACTTCCAATGTGCAAATTCTGAGTCTACAGAACATCCTACAACAGCCACGTTTCTTTTTTCAAATTCGGCTATTTTTTCCTGAAATGCAATGATTTCAGTTGGACAAACAAATGTAAAATCTGCGGGATAAAAATAAAAAATAACATACTTTTTGCCCAAATACTGATCTAGGGAGAAGTTTTCTACTATTTCACCGCCATTAACAACTGCTGTGGCTTTAAATGATGGGGCTTTTTTTCCTACTAAAACTGCCATTTTTACTAAATTTATAAAGTTATATCTCTAATACAAATAATATTTCTGTTTTGTTCAATGTTTATCTAAAAAAATGAATCTAAACTGATTGGAAGTTTAACAAACGACCATATTAAATAACTTTTTAATCTTGTTGTTCATAAATGAACTGTTCCTTCTTCTCCAAAATACTGTCAGAATTAAAATACTTAATTTCACTTAAAACATTTCGGGAGAAAATGTATTCAATTCGCTGCACGATTTTCCCTTCTTTATCAAAATGAATTTCACGGGTCAATTTTTTGTCATTGTATTGGTAAGCAATATGCCTGGTAACATCGCCTTTGGTGTTAAATTCTATAATTTCTATTAAATCGCCCGATTTATCATATCTCAATTCTGACGATTTGTAATTTAGTTCTTTTTTTCCTTTTTTAATGGTTAACCAGGTAGTTTTAGTTTTTAGATTCAGCTCCCTTATTTCTTTCGGCTTTTGAGCTGAAAGGGATACTAGCGAAAAACAAAAAAAGGTGAGAAGCAATAGACTCTTCATGATTACGATTTTATTTCAAATTTAATGGTTTTTTGGAATTCTGGATAATACAGTTGTATTTTATAAAGCAATTGTCTATTTTCGGAAAAGTTGCAACTGATAGTCTCAACGGTTGTTTATGTTAATATCATCTATGATAAAAGAATTTATGGACAAAAAATATAAATGTATTGTTTGTGGTTTTATATACGACCCCGTAGAAGGGGATCCAGATAGTGGAATAGCCCCGGGAACTAAATTTGAAGACATCCCCGACGATTGGAGATGTCCCGTTTGTGGAATTGGAAAAAGTGATTTTGAACTACTAGACGAATAGGACGGTATGTGTTTATAAGTTAGTAAAATACAGTATACTA
>JFJP01005655.1_pt1 | contig 17732 bp, 10 predicted proteins | sample 431651 | NCBI WGS metagenome assembly JFJP01 (sample SAMN02602958, study PRJNA72255) | Microbial mat metagenome, whole genome shotgun sequencing project. | biome: fresh water; feature: sink hole; material: water; isolation source: purple microbial (photo- and chemosynthetic) mats found in...
TGATGCCCACAGCATCGCCCGCAATCGCACCTGTCAGCGTTCCACCCGAGAGGCTGACCGTGGTGGTGCCGTCGTACATCTTGTCGCTGGCGGTGACGCTGCTGACGGTGAGCGCTTTGGGGGTGATGTCGGCGCTGGCAGTGGCGGTACCAGAGGCCAGTGTGTAGTTGAGCGCGTCAGAGCCGGCCAGTGCAACGCCGGTGATGGTGACGGTCTTGCCGGTGCCTGCGTTTTTATCGCTGAAGCTGCCCACAGGGGTGCCCAGTGTTACCGCATCACCCGCAATGGCTCCGGCCACAACGCCGCCGCTCAGGGTGGCTGTGGTGGTGCCGTCGTAGACTTTGTTGGCCGCTGTGATGGCGTCCACCGTCACTGCCTTGGCCGTGATGTCGGCTTTGGTGGTGGCGCTGCTCACGCCCAGAGTGTAGTTTGCGGCGTCCGCTCCGCCAAGCGTCAGGCCAGAGACCGTGACGTCTTTGCCTGTGCCTGCGTTTTTGTCATTGAAGGCTGTCGTGGTGGCGCTCAGGGTGACTGTGTCCCCAGCCTCTGCGCCTACCGGTGCACCAGCCGTCAGTGTGGCTGCGGTGGTGCCGTCATACACTTTGTTGGCTACCGTTACTGCGCTGACCGTCAGGCTCTTGGGGGTGATGTCGGCACTGAGGTTGGCACTGGTGGTGGTGGCGGTGTAGTTGCCAGCATCAGCTCCAGTCAGGTCAAAACCGGTGACGGTAATGGTCTTGGCTGTGCCTGCATTCTTGTCTGCAAAGTTGCCTGTGGGGGCGGCTAGTGTGACGTTGTCGCCGGCAATCAGGCCTGTGACGGTGCCGGTGCCGGTGAGTACGGCTTTGGTGGTGCCGTCGTAGACTTTGTTGCTGGCGGTGATGCCGCTGGCGGTGACGCTCAGCGGTGCTTTGGTGATGTCGGCGGTGAGGGTGGCCGCTGTGGTGGGTATGGTGTAGTTGAGTGCATCCGCTCCGCTTAAGGCCAGGCCGCTGATGTTTACCGTTTTACCCACGCCCGCGTATTTATCGGCAAAGGCGCCCGCCAGGTTGCCCAGGGTGACGGTGTCTCCCGCAATGACTCCGGTAAGGCTGCCACCGGTAAGCGTAGCTTTGGTGGTGCCGTCGTAGACTTTACTGGTGGCTGCCAGGGTGCCTAGCGTTAACGGCTTGGCTGTGATGGTGCCGATGTTGCCCGAAACAAAGGTCGGCAATTCGTAGTTGGATAGGATAGTGCTGCCACTGGCGCTGAAGTCGCCTGAGGACAACGTGGTGGTGACCAAAATGCCGGTGCCGGCGTTCTTGCTGCCGTAGGTGCCTGTGGTTTTATTGACCGAGGCACCGTCGCCGTTCAGGAAGCCGCTTAGACTGAAATTGGCCGGGGTTAATGTGGCCAGGTTGGTGCCGTCGTAGACCTTGCTGATGGAGCCAATCAACGATGCGCTTACAGGCACAACTGTAAGTGGCGCTAGGTTCACCGTCACGCCACCAGCGTAGTTAATTTGGTAACTCCCTTGGGTCAGTGGCCCGGTAAAGTGGATTGGTTCGTAGGGGTAAGGTGTCGGCCTGGCAGCCAGGTTGTCAAAAGAGGTTCCGATGCTCATCGCAACCGACTCGGTCGGGAGCGGCTCCTCGGCAAAGATTGGCTGCCCGCCGACCAAGGGAATCGGGGCGGAAACGGTCACCGTTGGTGCGTCCGTGCTGAACAGATGCCCATACGTCCCGCTCAAATTGCTTCCGGTGAGCAGAATGGCCCGTCGTTCACTGAAAAGGTAGCGATTGCCCGTTTCAGGGGGCGAATTACCGCTGTCAGTCCGCTGCCAAAGTGGATCGCTTCCACTGATAGGGCCATTGACGATGCTCGAAGGATTGACAGCATAGACCAACCACCGTCCCGGCGAATAAAGGTCTGTGTTTGACGCAACCAGCGCACTCGAGCCCGCACTATTTGTGAAAGCTCCAGTGCCTGCATTCATCACAATGGCATCGCCAAGGCCCAAAGCCGTCAACTCAGCACCCAAAGTAATACCGGTGCCGCTCTGGAAGTTAAAGCTTTCGGCCGTGGCAGCACTGTTCCAGGTAATGTCCAACCCGGCGTTGGCCGTTACTTGCGTCGTCGGCAGAAGGCTCCAGGCCCCATCCACCAAGATTGATCCAGATGCGGGCGAAAAATGAACTGTCCCTTCGTTGTCGTAGGAAGCTGCATAGTCGTACCCCGCATAGATAGAGACAGGCGATGACACCGTTGTCTCAGTTACATCGCCACGCAATTCAACATCACCCGCGGCGTAGATGACAACACTTTCCGCCGATTGCGGGTTGATCGAGCCTCCCGGCTCTTGCTTAATATTGCCCGTGTTCCAATTGCTTGAGGTTGTGCCGCGATTGGCCAGCAGTTCAATGTGCCCGCCTTTCAACTCGCTATTCGCACCCAATGTGATGCTGCCACCCTTTTCGTTGGTATACCGGCCAGGATTGCTATTTGTTATCCCGCTTCCACCAATGCCCGCGTATAGCAACACACCGCCAGCACTGCCCGCAACAATTTGATTGTCAACGGTGATATCGCCTCCCGAATGAAATGTCACGCTTCCTAAACCTGCCAAAATCCTACCGAACTGATCAATGCTGGCCGCGCGCGTGGCGCCTGTAAACGAGCCAGGGTAGGCGTACAGAAAGGCGTTGGTGTCAGTAGTGATGGTCGATGTCGCACTTTGCTCAATGAGCCCGCCGCTCGTGCCATCCATGCCTACAAATGCAAGGAACTCAACATAGGATTTGGCAGTGATGTTGCCATTAATCGACAAATTGCCACCACGCCGACTTCCGGGGGCTGCTTGGGTGGTCCCTGCTCTTAAGTACACTTGGGTCTCACTATTTAAACCACCCTGTATGGTCATGTCGCCAGACCCTTCCGCATAGATTTGCCCTGCATTCACGCTTGACAGGTTCATGTCGCCACTGTCAGCAGCAGCAGTCACGTTTTCACCCTCGTAAGCGGAAAGATGCACCGCCCCCCCGGAGCCGGCGTTAGTGGCCCCGGCCAGCGTCAGCTTGCCGCCAGTGGCACTCCGCCCAGGCACTTCGGCGCTCCAATCCCAGCCCGCCTTGACCGTAATGCTGCCGTCGGCCCCACCACTGGGGGGGTCACCCCTTAACGCCGTAAGTGCACCCGGAACCTCCACGTTACCTTGGCTGGTAAGGTTGATATCCCCCGCAGCAGAACTACCAGTTCCGCCTGAAGTAATGATGGACTGGACAAGCAAGGGCCCAACCGCCTGGACGGTCACTGAGCCCCCGTTCTGGACTGCTGACCCGGAAGTGTTTACAGAAGAGAGCGTGACACCGCCTTTGCTCAACACATTGACGCTGCCACTGTCGAAGCCCGCAGGCGCGGTGGTGGTAATGGCACCGGTCACGTGGATATGATTGTTTGGCCCTGGGCCACCGGACTCCAACGTCAGGTTGCCGCCATGGGTCGTTATCGTGCCTGCAACCAAGCTGCCCGAGCTATCGGGTACTCCGCCGCGCAAGATCAAATTGGCACCCACGGTTGAAGCGTTGCCAGTTTCTATACCACCGGAAACAGTGGTAGTACCGTCATAGGCCGAACTGTCCGAACCCAGGGCAATGGTAGGCGCTATCAACTTTGGCAAATCCGCGGTCTTGAATAGCAGGTTGCTTCCCGCCGATGCGCTGCCAGTCCCATCAATGAGCATGTTTTGGATGTCTGAATTCGGCATGATGGCAATCGAGCCGCCAGTTGCGGTAACGGTCCCGCCACCCAAAATCGTAAGCGAGCTGGTGAGTATGCGAACGGCTCCACCCCCGCCAGATGCGGACACACTTTCATTGATTGCCAAACCACCGCCAGCGTGCAGCGTGATGTTGCCACTTGCCTTGGTGTTCGATATAGCGCCATTAATCACCATTGCGCTGTCGCCCGACTCCAGGGCAAGCGTGCCAACGTTCAAAAGGCTGATGTTTGCATTTGTGTCAACCGTAAGTGGCCCTGCGGTCGCGGATCCCACATGCAAGGTGCCAGCAGTCACGGTATTGAGTTCGGCATCGGTCAATTCGAAAGAATTCGGGGTCCCGGACTTATTCACGACGAGCTTGATGGCACTACCAGTCGTCGTAGGTTGCAGCCAAACGTCGCCAGTCGCCACGATCGCAGCACCCGTATGGATCTCGATCGAGTCACCGCGCAGGGTTTGGGTGGCACCTGTCAGGGTTTTGCCACTGATAATCATCAGCAAACCACCGGCTGACAAGGTGATATCCCCAGCGCCCACGTCAATGCTGTCCACACCCAGAGCTTCGGTTGCGTGGACGTTGACCGTTCGTGCAAGCGTTCCCGTGCCCACACTCGTACCCGCTTTCAACAGGGTCGCGACCCCGGTGTGGCTCAAATACACTGAACCATCCGCCGTTCCATCCGAATTGCCTACCCAAATATTGGCGTTGCCGCTGTCCCAACGCGTTAAAACCGGAGTGTTCAACGCACCAACCGCCCCGCTGCTACCGCTCCACTGCAACTTTATGTCGTTCGCAGAAATCAACCCGCTGCTGCCTTGCAAGATGCTGCCCGAAGTCCCGGCGCTGATTCGTACAGTCGACCCCGCAGGAGCCGTTACGTCGCCATCGACGGTTATGTCATATGCCCCGGTGGTGCTGATATCTACTGTGTTGGAGGTCGACGCCAGGCTGACACCCTTGATCGTCAACGGAAGGTTGTTGTTGAACGTGATTCCGCCGCCATAGCCACTTTGTTGTTGAGTCGCTTGCAGCGAAGTGACCTGGTTGCTACCGGTGAGAGAAATCGCGTTGTAAGCCGTCACATCAAGTTTGTCAGCGTAAATTAAGCCACTTCCGCTCACCGCCCCGGAGGTTGCGGTCAGCGTTGCGTCACCGGGGCCAGCACTGATTTGGTTGGCGACGTCAATCGACGGCGCCGACAACACCACCGGGTTGCCGCCAACAGCGGATATGCCCGCTAGCCCCACTTGCAGGCTGGAATTGCCTTTGAACTTAAAGCCGTTGGCATTGGCTGAACCGGTCAACACACTAACCGCGTTGTCAACAAGCTCCAAACCCACCTTGCGACCCGCAATTGCAGACAAGGTTGGTACCACTATGGCAGCTGTCTGTTGAATATCCCCGGTGGTGGCGTTAAGCGCTAGAGAACCGAGAGGGTCGGTTGCAGTGATCGTGGCATTGACATCGATATTGTTGGTAGCAGTCAGTGTTAGTTTATGTGCACTACCCCATGTGACTGAGTCATTGACTGTGATGTTGCCAGCAGCACCGCCATTGCCAGAAAGGTTGGCCGTGGTCACAAGCACATCGTTGCTAAACAACGCGGTTTCCAGTGTCCCGGTCGTAAGGAGGGAGTCGACCGATGGCGTAGACCCGGTCGATTGGAAAATAGTGGTTCCTACATTCGCTGAAGTATCTGTCGTAGTCATCCCGGCAGCAATGGCTGCAGCCTGATCGACCGCGATAAAGATGTTCGACGGGTCAAGCAACCATGTCCCCGTCAAACCGCTGGCTGCGCGGGTATTGATCTCCACCCCGTTGACATCCAGATACCGGTGCCCTGAAGTCTCCACAAACCCGCCATTTCCACTGCTGGCACCACCCTTGGCCGAAATGCGGCCATACGCCCGCGTGGTGTCATCCGCCCACACAATCACCTTGCCGCCATTCCCGTTTTCCGTAGCATCGGCCTTGATGCTGGCTTCAGACCCAAAATACGTCATCTGCGCGTTCGGAACATCCGCATTCTTCCCCTGGTAATCCCCGCCAATGCGCACCGTGCCGCCCGCATAGGTACCCGACACATCAATCGCCGCCTGGTCCATTAACGCCACGCGGTTGCCCAGCACATCCACCGCGCCGCCTTTGCCGCCGGTAGCCACGATCTTGCCCGCGCCTTCCACATAGGCGTCGCCTGCGGCTTTAAGCACCACCTTGCCGCCATCGAGTGCGGCAGTGGTGGCCTGAATTACGCCGCTGTGCTTCAGGGTGCCGGCAAACATGCCCACCGCGTCGCCCTTCAAGGTGCCCAGGTTGACCGCTGCGTCGGCAGGTGCCTGCACTTCAAAATTTATGCCTTCCAGGCCTCTACCGCTTATGGATACTGCGTGACCAGCTACCAAACTGATAGCGCCGTTGGGGGCTTGCACCAGTGCATCTGCACCGGTGGAGACATTGGCACCCAGCACCACCACGTCACCGCCACGGGCCAGGATGTTGCCGTGCACCGACACGGCGCCACCGCTGGCGCTGCCGTCGCCAAAGCGCAGGTTTCCTGCCAAGGCGTCGGCTTCGGTCATATTCAACGCAGACGCGGTAAAGCCTGCGGTGTCGACCACAGCGCCTGCGCCTACGGTGATGCCGGCCTGATTGACCAATACCAAGTTGCCGTTACTCCCCAGCGTGCCAAACAGTTGCGACGGCGTGTTGGTCACCACGCGATTGATGGAAGTGCTGGTGGCCCCAGGTTGCTGGAAGTAGGTGGTGTTGCCAGCGGGGATGGAGAAGCTTTGCCAGTTGATGGCGGACTGGTTGGTGCCGGGGGCGTTTTGGGTGGTGATGAGGAGTTTGTTCGCCTGTGTGGTATCAAAGGTGGCCTGGCCCTTGATCACCACGCCGCCCGCGGGGTTGGCCAGCGCGTCTGGTGCCGCTAACCCCCAGGCCAGTGCTATACACAGCGGCAGTGCGGCCAACCGACTCGGGGTTGCCGTACCTGCACCCGCCGGGCCGCTGCCACCAGAGGAGCCACCACGCCCCGAGGCAATCTCCGCCACCGCCACCATGGCCCCCAAGGCCTTGTTCCAGACGGTTCGAAAGATGTGATTCAGCGACGAACGGCTTTTCATAGTGCATTCTCCGGAAACAGTAAAGCGGCCATGTCAACACGGCAATCAACAATTAGAGCAATAATACCGCTTTCGTGTGAGTTTTGCTTGCCCGGCAAGCGCGATTTGTTTCTCTGTCACCACAGCGACAGCCGCCCCCAAGGTCTTAAATTTGCTATTGAATCAATAGCTCCTTACGCAATACTGGCGGGCGCGAAAGCCTGAAAAGACTCTGATGTATTTAACCGGGTGGGATGTTGTTGGTTATGTGGCGGCTGCAGTTGACGCCACTTTTGTATACACTAGACGCCAAATGGCAATTATTGACACCTAGGGGCAATTTATGAACACAGCGACTTTGACACGCGAAGCTGCATCTGGCTTGTCTGCGGCGTCCGTTCTTGGCGGCGAACCGGTGTTGCACGCATTGCCCCGCTCTGTTCTTGAATGGATTGCGCTGGTGCGGCATGGCATTTCCGCGGGCGCCATAGATGCTGTGGTTCGCGCGATGGGCATTGGGCAGTCTGAATTGTCGCAGGCGCTGAACATCCCTGAGCGCACGCTTGTGCGGCGCAAAAAGGAGGGGTTCTTGAGCCCCGACGAGTCGGGAAAGTTGGTGCGCCTGGCGCAAGTTGTTGCGCGTGCGGTGGAGGTGTTTGAAAACGAGTCAGCCGCGCTGGCATGGCTCAAGAGCCAAAATGCCGCTTTGGGCGGAAGCAGTCCGTTGTCGCTCTTGGATACCGAGTTGGGGTCATTGGCGGTAATCAACACCTTGGGACGTATCGAACACGGTGTGTTTGCCTGATGGCGCAGGGTACGCGCACCGTATGGCGCATCACCACGCGCCGCTTTGCCAACCAGGCATTTTCTGGTGAAGGAGCCAGGCTGTATGGGGGCCGATGGAACCGGGTTGGGCAGGCGATGGTGTATACCGCTGAAAACAGATCACTAGCACTACTGGAGATGCGGGTGCAGGACGAACCTTTGCGTGCCAACTACTTGCTGATACCCGCCCATTTGTCAGAAGCCGTCAGCATCGAAACCTTGGCAAGTGCTGTTTTGCCCAGGGATTGGCGCACCCACGCCGGCCGCGAAGCCTTGCAGTCTTTGGGTGGCGAGTGGCTGAGGCAATTGCGCAGTTGTGTGCTGGCGGTGCCCAGCACGGTCATGCCCGCCGAACGCAACTTTTTGATCAACCCGCTGCACCCAGATTTCAAGCACATCGTTCTGGGTGAGCCAGAGATGCTGGAAACAGATATGCGGTTGAGCTGATAGGGGCTCACGGACTACCGAACCCCTCCTCAATTTGCCTGTTTTGTACATTATGTGCATTATGTGCAAAATGTTTACATTGGTAACAGCAACGGAGATGCCATGAAGACATTCAGCACCACAGAAGCCAGGAACAGATTTGGCGAATTCTTGGACATTGGGATGGTCGAGCGCGTCAAACTGGTCCGCAACAACCGGGTGGTTGGCTACTTTCTGCCAGAACGGGATTACAACGAGCTCACACGCTCAGTAGACGCCAGAAACAAGAGTGCAGCACCGCAGACCACTGCGTTATCTGCAGCACACGAAGAAACACTTTCGCTTTACAGCCAGGGGGAAATTGGCGCCTCCGAAGCCAAGGCGGACCTAGCGTGTGGCTCTCGTGAACTCATCGCACTATTGGGCCAGCGTGGGCTAACGTTGCCTCGTGTGAATCTTGCAATGGCCGAAAAGATGTCCGACGAGGCACTTGCGCTGATGAATATTCCGATTGCAAGCCAGGCCCCACGACCAGGGAGCATTCCTCATGGTTGAGACGCGCCAGTGCGTGTTGGGGGAGACCTCTTACAGAGATTTATTGCCGCCAAAGGGGTAGGCACATTGCATCGGAATAGACCTGTCGAATAATGGCCTGAACGCCCGCCCTGTCAAAAGGTTCGCATTGGCTGGCTATTTGCATTGCGTTTTGTTTCAGTTGCCCGTTGGTCAGCATGGTGCGAATGGCGGTGGCAAACGACGACTGGTCCTGAAACACCATCGCGGCGGCGCCTTGCGACACCAGGCGCAGGGCAACAAAGAGTTGCTCCTGGTGCCGCGGAATGAGCAGCTGCGGCACTCCCCTGCACATGAACGTCGACATGGTACTGTGGTTGCCATGGTGCACCACCCATGCCGCTTGGTCTGCCACTTTTTCCAAGTCCACCAGGTCATCCACAAACCGCATGTGGTCAGAGGTAAACTTCTGCCGAACACCTGGCGGCAGATCCCGCACGAACAAGAGCGCGCACACTTTTGCCGCTTGCAGGTCTTGCAACAAATATTCGATAGCCGGGAAATGCTGCAGGTAGCCAAACACCTTGGCTCCGTTACCCGGCGGCCACTGCGGTGCTGCCGCACCTTGCAGCGGCTCCACTCCCAGGTAGTGCGCTGTCGACCGCGCGCCAAAATGATCTAGCGCTGGCCAGGTGAGCAGAAATTGCTGGTCTGCCTGGCCGTACATTTGCCCCAGTGTTGGCAAAGCAGTCATTTTGAGCTGTGCCAACGCCGCGTTGATGATGGCCAGCAAGCGTTGGTCGTCATGACGTAAACGTGCATTCAACTCGTCGGTTGGAACGGTGGTGGGAAACGGCAGAAACGGCGACACATGGATCTTCTCGAGCGGCGGCACCATAAACCCGGTTCCCACCAACACCTTCTTGAATGTGCATCCCACAGCTGCCACCAAGGCGGTCGGACTGTGCTCAAAAAGCACGATGCGGGGCTGCACCAGATCAAAAATGCCGCGCCAGGCACGTACATACATTTCAAGCTCGGTGCTGCTGGAAAAGCATTGCTGCCCAAGCAAATGCGTGTAGCTCAAAAACGCCGCCTGATCCCCCGTCACAGAATTCTGCTTGAAGGGTGCCTGCAACAGGGTGATGGGCAAGCCGCCCAGTACCTCGTCCACGCGGTGCAATTCCCGGGCGGCAAGCACCACGTCAAACCCCTGCTCCAGCGCAACCTCAATCGGCAGGCGCAGGTTGCTCAGGTGCCCCAGGTGGGCACCCTGCTCCCACACGCACAAAAGTCGTGGCTTCGTCATAGACAAGTCATGCACTGGCTGTTTTTAATCACGAGCCAATGTACTACAGCACCAGTTTTCCCATGGTGGCCCTTTGCACGCTCGTGTTTTCAATTCGTTACGGCGCGGTATACACTGTATATACTTTATGACTCTCGAAGAACGACCATGCTTACCAAAGTGTTCAAAAGCGGCAACTCACTGGCGGTTCGCATTCCGAAGGAACTGGGGTTCGTAAACGCTGCGCAAGACGTTGAAGTGGAGCGCGTCGGCAACACCTTGGTGCTGCGCTTAGTGGACAATGAAACCTTGACCGACATCGGGAAAATCTTTTCGATGTTCAGCCCCAGTTTCATGGCACAGGGACGTGAGTTCCATGCCGAGCATGAGCGCAATTGGGGAGCGCAAGACTGACCATGCGCTACATGCTCGATACAAACATCTGCATTTACATCATCAAGAACCATCCACCGCACGTGCTGCGTCGGCTGGAAGCTCTGAAGCAGGGCGCAGCGGTAATGTCGGTAGTCACTTACGCCGAACTGCGTGCTGGCCTGGAAATTCAGACCACCCATCGTGCGCAGGACGAACTCGTCTTGTCGTTACTGGTGAGCAAAATTCCGGTGCTGCCATTTACCGAATCAGACGCCGCGAGTTTTGGCGTACTGCGCGCAGCCGTGCGAGACCGCAACCGCAACGCCATGGACCGCTTGATTGCAGCACATGCCGTGAGCACGGGCACTACCCTTGTTACCAATAATGACGCTGACTTCAAAGACTACCCGGGGCTTGTAGTAGAGAATTGGGCGCTCAGTTCCTGAAGCTTCATAACAGCACCCCGGCATGCAACACCAAAATAACGCTTTGCTTTCCTGGCCGCACGAAGTACCGGCGCCGGTAGCGCATACCTTGTTGGACGCGCACTTTGTACGCGCGCTGGAGCTCGGGCCGCCAGAGTGGTGGCAACAATGGCAGACCGCGCGGCTGGCGGAAATGTTGGCCTGGCTGGGACTCAAGGATTGGTGGAACGCATGGGCAACGTCGCGTCTGGGGCCGTCATCGCCTATTGAGGCGCTGGCCAGTCTGCCCATCATGGCGCGGGAAGATTTTCGCAATTTGATAGCTTCTCATGAGCCCGAAGTGCCGTTGGAACATGGCAAGCTATCCAGCTACTCCACGTCGGGCTCAAGCGGTGTACCGGTGACTTTTTGGCGCTCCGAGATGGCGCTGCGCATTAACAGCAACCACTACTGGGCCGATCACCAGCGCCAGGGTCGCGATCTCACTCACCGAATGGCTGTGATCACTGCGTATGTCAACTCGCACGACGGCACGCACCTCACGGCGCCCGGCGAGCTTTGGCTACAACCCGGCGAGCAAATGACACGGCTTATTAGCCAATTCACTATTGCAGAACATGCATTTTGGCTGAGCAGCCACCCGGCGGCCTATCTTGCTACACGACCCGACCTGCTCTCAGGAGTGCTATCCACAATCGAAACGCTAAAGATCCACTCGCCTAGCATTACCCAGGTCTTGACCTACGGCCAAACCGTTGACCCGCAACTCCGCGAGCGAACCCGCCAAGTATTAGGTGCCAGCATTCGAGATCGCTATTCCTGCGAGGAAGTGGGCCCTATGGCGTTTCAGTGCCCCGAGAGCGATGATTACTACCACTGCGCAGTGTCCAACGCTGTGGTTGAGGTGGTGGACCCCCAGGGTCGCCACGTGCGAGATGGTGCTCAGGGCAATGTGCTAGTGACCGGCCTGCACCAGTGGGCCAGCCCGACGATGCGGTATGACCTGGGCGACATTGCCACCTGGCACGCAAGGTGCCCTGGTTGTGGAAGTACCGTCCCGGCGCTGAGCCGTTTGTTGGGGCGCAAGTACTTCCTGCTCCAAAGGCCGAACGGCGAATGGCACCATATCCGGATACTGGCAGATGAATGGCTGGGATGTGCTCCATTTCGCGAATACCGCCTCGTCCAAACGAGCGCGATGGCATTTCGCGCAGAGTTCGTGCTGGACCAACCCATCACGGAATCCCAATCACAAGCGACCATCGCCATGCTGCAGCGTTTGGTCGGACCGGAATACACCTTTGAACTGGCGCAACTCAGCGCCATCCCCTGGCCCCCGGGGCGCAAGCGCCAGGAGTTTGTGGGGTTGATGCCATGACGTGGCCTACCAGCGCGCCCGCTGCCACGGTGCAGCGCGTAGCCGATGCACAAGCCCACCTGGCGCTGGAGCGCAGTGGCCATGCGGCGATAACGACCTGGCAAACGCAGCGCCTGACCGAACTGGTGCAGTGGCTGCTGAACAATGTACCGTGGTGGCAAGCACGTCTGGGGCCTCAGGTCAACCTGGCGCAGTGGGAGGCGTTGCCCATCCTCACCCGCCTGGACTTGAGAAAAATGGTGGCGGTGCATGGTGCCGCGCCGGTGCCGCAGCACCATGGTGCGGTGTCGCCCTACTTTCTGGCCGGGCCACCCGGTGGTGTGGTGCGCTTTTTCACCACTGCGTTCAACCAGCGCATGGTGGACCATGCGTTTTATGCCGACCACCAGCGCCACAGCCGCAACCCGTATGCCGCCCAGGGCTGCATTGCCGACGATATTCCGCTGCATGAGGGCAAGCACATTGCGGTGGCGGCCTCGCTGGACAACGGATGCGGGCCGCAGGTGCTGCGCCAGCTCCAGTTGTTTACCAAACTGCAGCACATCCGCTGGCTGCAGCAAACCCCCCTGACCTACCTGACGGTGACCCCGCAAGTGCTGGACGACCTGCTGGATGAAGCGCGCAGCCTGCGCCTGAAACTGCCCGAGGTGCGCCAGATCCTCACCTACGGCACGCAGGTCTCTGACAAGCTGCGTGCCAAGGCGCGCAAACAGCTCGGTGCCAGCGTGCGCCACCGCTACACCTGTCTGGAATGTGGTCCGCTGGCCTACCAGTGCCCGCGCAGCGACGACCATTTTCATGTGGCCGTAGGCAATGTGCTGCTGGAGGTGGTAGACGACAACGGCAAGTCGCTGCCAACCGACCTGGATGCAGAGCACGCGCACAGCGGCAGGGTTCTGGTAACCGCCCTGCACCAGTACGCCACACCGCTGCTGCGGCACGATATCGGCGACACCGCCGCTCTGCATACCCAGTGCCCCGGCTGTGGCCTGGAAGTGCCTAGCTTGTCGCAGCTACGGCAAGGTGCTTAATGGCAGCGCTAGCCGATGCCGATGCCGATGCCTGAGCCACTGCAGAAGGGGTCGACAGCGCCCTGAGCTTGTTTGTATTATTTAAAACACATTTTGTTTTAATAGTAACTATTCGCTATACTAAATCAACAAAGAGAAGGGGCGTAGAAATGTCCGCTGTACTGGAGCGCGGTGACTACTCAACGGCTTCGCACGACCGCAGTGCTTTGGCCAAACTCGTAATGAATTTGCTGGATCACTGGAAATTGACTACGGAAGACCAGGCGGCTCTACTGGGTATTGCCACTGGCAACCGCGCAGCTTTGACACGCTATCGCAAAGGTGAGCCCATTGGCACCAGTCGTGATCAATTGGAGCGCGTTGGACATCTGTTGGGTATCCATCAGAATCTGCGCTTGCTTTTCCCTCACAACAGAGATTTGGCCTATAGCTGGATGTCTACGCGCAACAAGGCCTTTGACAACCTGTCGCCTGTGGAAGTGGTGAAGGAGTCCGGGTTTGCTGGCCTGTTGATGGTGCATGCCTATCTGGACCGTGCGCGTGGTGTTTGATGGACTCTGTGTTCTCGCATCTGACGCTGACGGATGTCCACTGCGATGTTGTTCGCAATATTGTCTCCGTCAGGTCAGCACAGAATCTGTTTGACGATTTGACGGACAACCCTCCGGAATGGGAGCTTGCGCAACGCCTAGCAGATTTAGCGAACGCTCCACGACAACAATCCACCAGCCCGCTGATACAGGGACCGTTTGAAGATGCCCAATGGTTCACAGCGATTGGGTTTCCATTCAGGAGTTGGCAGGCCAGCCGATTTTCAGATGGCTCGTTTGGTGTCTGGTACGGCTGTGGCTCCTTGCAGACATCAGTGCTCGAAACCGCCTACCACTGGTTCAGTGGCTTGCTGACCGATGCAGGGTTTGATAAGTACATCGTTGTTGGTGAACGTGCGGTGTACGACATTGCCTGCGATGCAGCGCTGCTCGACCTGCGGCCACAGCTTGCAAAATATGCAGATCTGGCCCACAAAACTGACTATCGGTACTCACAATCGGTCGGCGCCAGAGTCCATCGTGAAGGACATCCGGGATTGCTAACCGCATCTGTGCGGCACGCAAAGGGCTGCAACTATGCGGTCTTCAACCCGCGTGTTCTATCCAATCCACGACTTCATTGCCATCTAACTTATCGGCTCGATGGCAACTGGATCTTCGTTGAGAAGCAGCCCGGCGTTGTGTGGATGAAGATTGAAACCGCTGCGCTTTAGCGCCGAAGTTCCGAAACGCCGAACTACACCAGCACCCGCTCGATGCCACCCGCATTGGCCATTTGCACGTACTCGGGCAGCCACTCGGGGCCCAGAATCTGGTTGGCCATTTCCACCACGATGTAGTCGGCCTCGAGCAGGCCGTTTTGCAGGTCATTGCCGTAACGGGTGAGGCCCTGCAGGCAGCTTGGGCAACTGGTGAGAATCTTGAGGTTGCCGGGCTTGGCTGGTGCGCCTTCCGCGTGTGCGGTGAGCGCGCGCAACTCCAGGTGCGCCTTCCGCGTGTGCGGTGAGCGCGCGCAACTCCAGCTCGCCTTTGCGGATCTCTTCTTCCTTGCGAAAGCGCACCTGGGTGGAGATGTCGGGGCGGGTGACGCCCAGGGTGCCGCTTTCGCCGCAGCAGCGCTCGTTCTTCAGCACCGCCTCACCCACCAGGGCTTTTACCGTCTTGAGCGAATCCTGCAGCTTCATGGGGTTGTGACACGGTTCGTGGTACAGGTAGCCTGCGCCAGCCCCACCGTCGGGCACCAGAGTGATGCCCTTTTCCAGCAAAAACTCGTGGATGTCGATGATGCGGCAACCGGGGAATATGTCTTCAAACTTGTAGCCCTGGAGCTGGTCATAGCAGGTGCCGCAGCTCACCACCACGGTCTTGATGTCCAGATAGTTCAAAGTATTGGCCACGCGGTGGAACAGCACACGGTTGTCGGTGATGATCTTCTCGGCCTTGTCAAACTGGCCCGAGCCACGCTGCGGGTAGCCGCAGCACAGGTAGCCCGGCGGCAGCACGGTTTGCACCCCCGCGTGCCACAGCATCGCCTGCGTGGCGAGGCCCACCTGGCTGAACAGCCGCTCCGAGCCACAGCCCGGGAAATAGAACACCGCCTCGGTGTCGGCCGTGGTGGCGGCCGGGTTGCGGATGATGGGCACGTAGTCGGCGTCTTCAATGTCCAGCAGGGCGCGCGCCGTTTTCTTGGGCAGGCCGCCGGGCATTTTCTTGTTGATGAAGTGGATGACCTGTTCTTTGATGGGTGCCGTGCCCACCGTGGCCGGCGGCTTGGCGGTCTGCTTTCTCGCAGCCAGGCGCAACACCTGATTGGCCAGGCGCTGGGCCTTGAAGCCGATGCCCACCATGCCGGCACGCACCAGTTTGATGGTCTCGGGGTTGGTGGCACTCAGAAAGAACATCGCTGCCGCATTGCCGGGCCGGAAAGACTTCTTGCCCATTTTGCGCAGCAGGTTGCGCATGTTCATGGTGACGTCGCCAAAGTCGATCTTCACAGGGCACGGTGAAAGGCACTTGTGGCACACGGTGCAGTGGTCGGCCACATCTTCAAATTCTTCCCAGTGCTTGATGGAAATGCCTCGGCGGGTCTGCTCTTCGTACAGGAACGCTTCCACCAGCAGGGAGGTGGCCAGAATCTTGTTGCGCGGGCTGTACAGGAGGTTGGCCCGCGGCACATGCGTGGCGCACACCGGCTTGCATTTGCCGCAGCGCAGGCAGTCTTTCACCGAGTCGGCAATCGCACCAATGTCGCTTTGCTGCATGATCAGTGACTCATGCCCCATCAACCCGAATGAAGGCGTGTAGGCGTTGGTCAGGTCGGCATAGAGAGGAAAATCGGCCTCTAGCCCGCGTCCCGCTTGCGTAGGCAGCTCCGTATTTCGTAGCAACTTGCCTTTATTGAAGCGCCCCTCGGGGTCGACCTTTGCCTTATAGGCGGTGAAGGGCGCAAGCTCCGCATCGCTTAAAAACTCCAGCTTGGTGATACCAATGCCGTGCTCGCCCGAAATCACACCGTCCAGCGAGCGCGCCAGCACCATGATGCGTTTGACCGCTCCGTGGGCTGCCTGCAGCATGCTGTAGTCGTCGCTGTTGACCGGAATGTTGGTATGCACATTGCCGTCGCCAGCGTGCATATGCAGCGCCACCCAGACACGCCCTTTGAGCACCCGCTGGTGGATGGCCACGCATTCCATCTGGATGGCTTCGAACGCACCGCCGGTAAATATGTCCTGCAAGGGTGCACGCAACTGCAACTTCCAGCTGGCACGCAGGGTGTGGTCCTGCAACTGTGCAAACAAAACCTCAACCCGATCGAGCCAGTCCTGCCACTGCGCACGCACGGTCGCCACCAGCGCTAGCGCCTGGGCCACGCGGTCCTGCAGCAGCTCAGCCGCGGGCACGTCATTGGCGTCATCGGCTTTACCCAGCGGCAATTGGCCCCGGCTCAAAAACTCCGACAGGGCATCGCACAGGGCCAGCTTGTTGCGCAGGCTCAACTCTATGTTGATGCGCTCAATGCCATCGGTGTACTCGGCCATGCGCGGCAGCGGAATCACCACGTCTTCATTGATCTTGAAAGCGTTGGTATGGCGGCTGATGGCGGCCGTTTTCTTACGGTCAAGCCAGAATTTTTTGCGCGCCTCGGGGCTGATGGCGATGAAGCCTTCACCGCTGCGCGAATTGGCAATGCGCACTACCTCACTGGTGGCGCGGGCTACGGCATCGGCATCGTCACCCGAGATGTCACCAAACAAAGCCATCTTGGGCAGGCCGCCGCGCTTGCTCTTGGTGGCGTACCCCACCGCCTTGAGGTACCTGTCATCCAAATGCTCCAGGCCTGCGAGCAGCACGCCGCTGCGCTTTTGCTCGGCAAACATGAAGTCTTTGATTTCCACAATGCTGGGCACTGCGTCTTTGGCATTGCCGAAAAATTCCAGGCACACCGTGCGGGTGTGCTGCGGCATCTTGTGCACCACCCAGCGTGCGCTGGTGATCAGCCCGTCGCACCCTTCTTTTTGAATGCCGGGCAAACCGCTCAGGAATTTATCGGTGACATCCTTGCCCAGCCCCTCTTTGCGAAAGGACTTGCCGGGAATATCCAGACGCTCGGAGCGTAGTTTGGTCTTGCCATCGGCCTTGAAATACTGCAACTCAAAGCTGGCAATTTCCGCATCATGGATCTTGCCCATGTTGTGGTTCACACGGGTCACCTCCAGCCATTCGGCTTGCGGTGTCACCATGCGCCAGCTGGCCAGGTTGTCCAGTGCCGTGCCCCAGAGCACAGCCTTTTTGCCACCCGCGTTCATGGCGATGTTGCCGCCAATGCAGGAGGCTTCGGCCGAGGTCGGGTCCACCGCGAACACAAAACCACCGCGCTCGGCCGCATCGGCCACGCGCTGCGTGACCACGCCGGCTTCAGTCCAGACCGTGCCCACGGGCTCGGACAAGCCCGGCAAAGTGCGCATCTCGACCTCGGTCATGGCTTCGAGCTTTTCGGTGTTGATGACCACGCTTTTCCAGGTCAGGGGAATGGCACCGCCGGTGTAACCCGTGCCGCC
>JFJP01001973.1_pt1 | contig 17727 bp, 14 predicted proteins | sample 431651 | NCBI WGS metagenome assembly JFJP01 (sample SAMN02602958, study PRJNA72255) | Microbial mat metagenome, whole genome shotgun sequencing project. | biome: fresh water; feature: sink hole; material: water; isolation source: purple microbial (photo- and chemosynthetic) mats found in...
ACGGGATTGTTGTGGCTGATTGCGAAGGCAGAGTGCAATCGTTCCAAGAAAAACCCAGCCCGGCCGAGGCTAAATCGAATCTGGCGAGTACCGGCATCTATATTTTTGAGCCCGAGGTACTGGATCTGGTGCCCTCCAATGTCACGTTTGATATCGGCAGCCAATTGTTCCCGCTGATGGCCGAGAAAGGTTTGCCGTTTTACGCGCAGAACCGCTTCTTCAACTGGATCGATATTGGCCGGGTGACGGATTATTGGTCCGTACTTCAACGCGTGCTACGCGGCGAAGTGGCGGAGATGACCATGCCCGGCAAGGAAATTCAGCCCGGCATCTGGGTCGGGCCCAATACCTCGATCAGTTGGGAGAGCTCGAAGATCGTCGGGCCGGTATATATCGGTTCGAGCGTAAGCGTCGAGCATGGCTGTTCGATCATCGGGCCGGCCTGGATTGGTCATGGCAGCCACCTGCGCAAGGGGGCTAAGGTTATTCGCAGCGTACTGTTTGAATACACCCGGATTGGCGAGGGCATGGAATTTTCGGAAATGGTCATGTCTCCGCGCTATTGCGTAGATCGCGCGGGCAAAACGACCTACATCGGCGATGATCGCTGCCAATTGCGCTGGGGTGATGCGCGTGGTTAGTGTGCGTTGTTTTCATCTAGCGTACCTGTGGTGCAAGCAGGACAGCCTTCTTGAGCATTGAGGCTCTGTAAGCCAATATTCATGCGGATCTCGAAGCCTACATGGCGAAGATCGCCTATCCACGGGAGTTGCAGGCTGATTAAAATGATAGTCATCTAGTCCAACCCGGAGAACTGAAGTACCCGCCGCACGTAGTCTTCCGTTTCGCGGAACGGAGGAACTCCGCCATAGCGATCCACATTGCCCTCTCCTGCATTGTAGGCGGCAGCGACCAGCGTCAGATTTCCGTTGAAGCGGGTTTGTAGCCATTTCAGGTAGGCCAGCCCGCCTTTGATGTTCTGTTCCGCATCGAACGGTTTCTGTACGCCAAAGCGTTCCTGGGTATCGGGGATGAGTTGCATCACGCCCTGGGCGTTCTTCGGTGAAACGGCGTTGGCGTCGAGGTTCGATTCGGCAAGGGCAATCCCCAGCGCCATGCGCGCATCGACGCCGTAGTACGGTGCTCTCTTGCGGATGAGTGCGGCGAGGTTTCGCTTGTCCTTCGTCAATCCGGCAATGTAGCCGTCAAGATCAAACTTTGGTTCGGCGACGTGGCCGCGAGTGATCCGGCAAATCTCATCGATTCTTCCATTCTCGACGTGCGGGTCATGGAGCATGGCTGCTTCGCGGTGTCCGAGTCGGGCAGCCAGGGCGAGATAGGCATTGGCTAGACTCGGGTTACGTCGTTTGGACGATCCCTGCGCCAGCATGCGTCCGATGCGGAAAAACCCCTCCGAGCTGCCCATGGTCGCCGCGTCACAATAGAGTTCGGTGGCCAGATCAACGTTCTGCTTGATGCCGATACCACGTTCCGCCGCCAAACCCTGCGCCAGGGCGGCGACAACGCGTGGGGCTTCGACATACTCCTGTGCTTGCGCACTTGGCCCCGGCAGGAAAATGACTAGCGACGCGACTAGCAACGCGGCATGAATGATTCGGCTCATGGCCCAAGTATATTGGCTTCAGGCCGGTTTCTGGCCGCTCTTCTTCGCAACTGCCCATCGATAAAAGCCCTGTTTGGCCAATTCAACGGCAGCGAGATAAACAATCAGCATGGCTCCGAGGATGAAATAGAACTTGACTGGCGGTGGCACAAATCCGAAATACGTGCCGATCGGCGAGAACGGCAAGAGCACTGCAATGGCGACAACCGTCAGCGACGTGACGGTCAACAGAGGATGGGCACGGCTTTTCAGAGGATTGCCACGGGTGCGGATGATGAAAATGACCAGTACCTGCGTGCACAGCGACTCAACGAACCAGCCGGTCTGAAATAGCTTTTCGTCGGCCTGCAAGACAGTCAGCATGACGTAGAAGATGAGGAAGTCGAAAATCGAGCTGATCGGCCCGATCACCAGCATGAAATTGCGCACGAAGATCATGTCGAGCACCCGTGGAGCGTGAATATCGACCGAATCGACCTTGTCCAGCGGGATCGGTATTTCGGAGATGTCGTAGAGAATGTTGTTGAGCAGAATCTGCGTCGGCAACATCGGCAGGAAAGGCAGGAATAGCGCTGCGCCAGCCATGCTGAACATGTTGCCGAAATTGGAACTGGTGCCCATCATGATGTACTTCATGATGTTGCCAAAGGTACGCCGTCCTTCGAGCACGCCCGCATGCAATACGTGCAGGTCATGTTTCAGGAGAATGATGTCGGCCGCTTCCTTGGCTACATCGACGGCTGAATCAACCGATAGCCCGACGTCCGCCGAATGCAGCGATGGCGCATCGTTGATGCCGTCGCCCAGATAGCCGACCACGTGGCCGCGCGCCCTGAGCGCCAGAATCACCCTATCCTTCTGCGCCGGATTGACCCGGCAGAATAGATTCGCTGTTTCGGCCTGCGCTTGCAGCGCGTAATCATCCAGCAGCACGATTTCCTTCCCGGTCAGGACGCCAGTTACGGGGATTTTCAGCTCGGCGCAGACATGCCTGGTCACCAGATCGCTGTCGCCGGTTACGATCTTGATCGCTACGCCGACCCTTGCCAGGGCGGCCAGCGCCGAAGCAGCGCTTTCCTTGGGAGGATCGAGGAAGGCCGCGAAACCGGTGAGTACCAGCTCCGATTCATCACTCACCACGGCATGCGGATGATCCTGAGCCACCTGCCGCCAGGCAATGCCCAGCGCCCGGTAGCCTTCCTCTTCCAGCGCGTGATACTGGGCATGAATCAACGCCAGCGCTGCAGCGTCAACGGCGCGCTGATTATCGACACCTTCCGCTTCGTAGTGCGTACACAGCCCGACGATCTCGTCCGGTGAACCTTTCACTACCAGCCAGCGTTTTTCGCCGTCATCAATCAGTACGGAAACGCGGCGGCGCTCGAAGTCGAAAGGCACTTCGTCGACTTTTTTCCATTTGCCGATATCGATGTGCTGGTGATCGAGAATGGCTTCGTCGAGTGGACTCTTCAACCCGGTTTCGAAGAAGCTGTTGAAATATGCCAGTTCGAGTACCCGCTCGCTCGGCTTTCCTGACGCATCCACATGCTTTTCCAGGCGGATTTTGGCCTCGGTCAGGGTGCCGGTCTTGTCGGTACACAACACGTCCATCGAGCCCAGATCCTGAATGGCCGTCAACCGTTTGACGATCATGTGCTTCTTTGCCATGCGCATGGCACCGCGCGACAGGGTTACCGAAATCACCATCGGCAAGAGTTCCGGCGTCAACCCGACGGCAAGCGCCACGGCGAACAGAAAGGATTCAAGCCAGGGCTTGTCGAAATAGGTGTTCACCAGCAAAGCAAACATCACCATGAGGATGGTCAAGCGCATGATCAGCACACCGAAGCGGCGGGTACCGATCTCGAAGGACGTCGGCTCGGCGGGTCGGGAGATGCTGTCGGCAATTTCGCCGATGGAAGTATCCGCGCCCGTCTTCACAACCTGCATTTGGGCGCTGCCGCTGACGACCGAAGTGCCCATGAATACCGCGTTGGTTGCTTCCTGCAGTTCCGTGGCAGTTTCGGGCAGTTCGCCCGGCTTCTTTTCCACCGGATAGGGCTCGCCGGTCAGCAAGGATTGCTTTACAAAGAAATCGTTCGACTCGATCACCCGGCCATCGGCGGGAATCATGTCACCCGCTGAAAGCACGACGAGATCACCCGGCACCACGTCGGCCACCGGGATTTCTAGCGGTTTGCCATCGCGCAACACCTTGGTTTGTACGGAAACCGACTGGCGCAGTTTTTCCGCCGCCGCATTGGCGCGATGTTCCTGGACAAAATCCAGCGTCACGCTGAGCAAGACAATGCAGCTGATGATGATGAAATTGGTGACTTCTCCGGTGAATGCCGACACTGAACTGGCGACGAGAAGAATGATGACCAGGGGGTTCTTGAATCGCGTCAGATACTGGAGCACCAAGGATTTTTCCTTGCGCTCACGAAACAGGTTTGGGCCGAATTGCTCCAGCCGGCGTTTGGCTTCAACACTCGACAGGCCGGCGGCATCGGTCGCCTGCTCTGCCTGGGGCTCCGAAAGCGGCGTCAGCCACCAGCTCTGTTTTTCGTTGGACATTACGGTCTCCAGCTCTTTCGCCACCATGGGTATCGCTGCAGAGAAAGCACTTCCGCCAGCTTCGCGAAGCCTATTGTGATTTTTTAATGCCATCTGTTCGATAACGCACAGATCGGAATTCACATTCCAAGCACATTGAACCTCCCTTATAAACGCGGAGAAATCACATGAAGACCGATTCACAGTTGCAACAGGATGTTCTGGCAGAACTGAAGTGGGAACCTTCGGTGAACGCCGCGGGCATTGGTGTCGAAGTAAATGATGGAATCGTGACGCTGGCCGGCCACGTCAGTAGTTACGCAGAAAAATGGGATGCCGAACGTGCAGCACAGCGGGTGTCAGGCGTCAAAGCACTGGCTATTGAGATGGACGTCAGGCTCTTTGGTTTGGGCAAACGCGTGGATGCGGAAATCGCACTTGCGGCGCAAAACGTATTGGATTGGATGTCTGTCTTGCCGAAGGGCGCGATCAAGGTCATGGTCGAAAATGGCTGGATCACCCTGTCTGGGGAGGTGGAATGGCAGTATCAGAAACAGGCTGCCACCGGAGCAGTACGTTATCTCATGGGCGTTACCGGGGTCAGTGACCATATCCTCATCGGGCCCAAGGCGTCATTGAGTGCCATCGAATCAGATATTGAGACCGCCTTGAAACGACGTGCAGCAAATAATGCGCCAGTAGTTTCGGTCACGATCCGTGGTGATGATGTGACCTTGACTGGCAGGGTAAGTACGTGGGCTGAACGTGACTTGGCGTGGCACTGCGCCTGGGGTGCCACGGGCGTGCGAAACGTTGTGGACAACATCACGGTAAGCAGCTGAACTTCTTTGAAATCCTCATCATTGAGGACATCCAAACGCCCTTCAACACGGGAACACCGACCCACAAATTCTGGAAAAATCATGGAAAAAGATAACTCACCATTCTTTGTTTTTAACACGCATGTCGAAGCCGAGGCAGCTATCCAATCGTTGGGCCGATCCGGTTTCGACGTAAAGAAGCTGTCGTTGGTCGGCAAAGGCTATCACACCGAAGAACATCCACTTGGCTTCTACACGGCAAGCGACAAGATCAAGGCTTGGGGCGGCACAGGCGCCTTCTGGGGCGGCATATGGGGTTTGTTGTTCGTCCCGGCTGTATTCTTTTTCCCCGGAGTTGGCCTCGTAGCGATGGCAGGACCGGTGGTGGCAGCACTGGTAAGCGCCCTTGAGGGTGCCGTGGTCGTGGGCGGTCTATCTGCTCTGGGCGCGGCATTAACCCAGATCGGAGTTCCCAAGGATCAGGTCATCAAATACGAAACGGCACTCAAGGTCGACAAATACCTGCTCATGGTGCATGGCAGCAACGACGAATTGCTGAAAGCTCGTACCGTGCTGGAAAACACCGACCGCCTGCTGGCATTCTCAGCGGCTTAGCTTCTTGATTCATGCAGGCCATGTGCGCTATCGCACTGTCAGCACGAAATCAACGGTTCAGTCTATTTGCGGGAATTCAACGTGCTGACTTCCTTGCCTGACTGTCTGATCAGGCAGGATGCATCACAATTTTCCGTTTCCATCATCATCATTCAAAAGGAGAATCAAAATGAGTCAACTGCGAGAGTTTTCAAATTCACCCATAAAAGCATCCACCATTATCGGCACCAATGTGGTCAATCCAAAAGGGGACCATCTGGGCGATGTCAAGGAAATCGTCATCGACCCGCGTACCGGCAAGGTCGCGTATGCCGTCGTGACCTTTGGCGGATTTCTCGGTCTGGGGGAGAAACTGTTTGCCATCCCGTTCAGCGCCCTCGAATACAACGTCACGAAAAGCGACCTGGTCGGAAGTGAGTACATTCTCCATGTTTCCAGGGAACGGCTTGAGTTAGCGCCTGGATTCGATTCGGATCACTGGCCTCTGATGTCCGACGAGAAGTGGCATCGTGACATTCACACGTATTACGAACGCATGCCGTATTGGGAGTAATGAGCTTTTGCCAGTCCGACTGAACGTATTTCCCGATTCGTCGATTGGGAATCAGCACCATCAGCCAAAAGTGCTCATCCGCAGGAGGATCATCTGCTGCTGCTCCTGATTGACGTTGGCGCGGCCGGCGATGACAAGGCCGCGCTTGTCTATCATGAAGACATTTTTTCGGCGGCATTTCCGTGTCCAGTTTCATGTTCGGAGGTAATTAAGGTGAATTCGAATTCAATTGTGGTCCAGCAAGGCAGCAAACGCCCGGATCAACTCATTCTGCTGTTTCATGGTGTTGGAGCAACACCCGATTACATGGTGCCACTGGGACATCGTTTGGCAGGCGAATTTCGCCAGGCCACTGTTGTCAGTATTGCAGCCCGCTTCCCATCGGATATGTCATGGGGCCATCAATGGTTCTCGGTGCAAGACGTGACCGAGGACAACCGTCCCGAACGTGTAGCCGCAGCCATGCCCGAATTTCTGGCCGAGGTCCATGCCTGGCAGAAAAACGAGGATGCCACTGCGGCAACGACCATTCTCGTAGGGTTCTCGCAGGGAGCAATCATGGCACTTGAAGCGGCCTGCACGTTCCCTGCGCTGGCCGGTCAAGTGGTGGCGATTGCTGGTCGCTTTGCCAGACTACCCGCTAAAACAGCACCGCAGACGGCGCTGCATCTATTGCATGGCGAGCAGGATGTAGTCATTCCCTACCGATACACGGTTGAGGCAGAACATCATCTCCTCGGTATCGGCAGCGACGTAACCGTCGATCTACTGCCTTCCATTGGCCATGAGATCGATGCTGAAATCATGAACCGGATAGTCGAACGTTTGAAAGGTCCGGCTCCGAAAAGTCTGTGGGAATAGGCTAGTTTCCTTTGTGCACCAGCGTATACATTGGTTTGCCGTGCTCGCTTGGATAGAGCCTGATACTGGCTCTATCCAAGCGAGCACGGCTGATTGGCGCGAGCCCCCTCAGGTCGCGACGCGAACGATCAGCTTGCCGAAATTCTTTCCTTCGAGCAGGCCAATAAACGCGTGCGGTGCGTTCTCAAGACCGTCAACAATGTCTTCGCGGAACCTGATCTTGCCTTCCTTGAGCCAATCGCTCATCTGTTGGTAGAACTCACCGTAACGATCACCATAATCATCGAAAATGATGAAACCCTGCATCGTGATACGTTTGGTTAGCAGCGTTCGTGTCAGCAATCCAAGGCGATCCTGGCCCTGTGGTAACTCGGTTTCGTTGTAATGAGCAATCAACCCGCACAGAGGAATTCGCGCGCGGGTATTCAGAAGAGGCAAAACAGCATCAAAGACCGCACCGCCGACACTTTCAAAATAGACGTCGATGCCTTTTGGGCAGGCTGCGGCCAGTTGCTGCGAAAGATCGTCGCTGCGATGATCGATGCAAGCATCGAAACCCAGTTCTTTGACAACGTAGCGGCACTTGCTTGTGCCACCCGCTACACCAACGACGTAGCACCCCTTGAGCTTGGCGATTTGCCCGACGGCTGAGCCAACGGCTCCGCTTGCGGCCGCGACGACCACGGTTTCGCCGGTTTTCGGCTGGCCGATATCGAGCAAGCCCATATACGCCGTAAATCCGGGCATCCCCAGTATCCCCAGGGCAAGAGACGGTTGTTCCATCTGTGGATCAAGCTTGGTAAGCCCCGTTCCGTCGGAGATGGCGTAGCCTTGCCAGCCGCAAAAACCGAGAACGAGATCGCCCGGACGGAAATTCAGGTTCCGGGACATTTCGACGCGTGAGACCGTAGCGCCGATAAGCACTTCACCAACGGCCACCGGTGCAGCGTAGGACGGCGCATCGCTCATGCGACCACGCATGTAAGGATCAAGCGAAAGGTAAAGGGTACGCAGGAGCATCTGACCGTCTGCAGGCTCCGCAGCAATGCGTTCTTCAAGCAGGAAATTGTGAGGGGCCGGAACGCCAACCGGTCGCGAATTCAGGACAACCCGGTGATTGATGGAACTGGCTTTGTGGGTGCTTTCTGAACCATCTGAAGCGGGAAGCGTGTGCTGATCCATTTTTTACTCCGTCGGATGATGACTGGTGTCGTGTGTTTGTATGTGAGCGAAGTTGTTTCAGCTCGCTGTCAAGGCTCGGGCAAACTGCTCCGCCTTGTCTCCGATAATCAGATGCAATACACCGGGAGCCACCGTCATGACCGCGACAACGCCGGAGAGCTTGGCCGCCGCCTCGTCGAATTTCGAGGCATCAGCCAGTTCCACGCGCAAGCGGGTAAATGCTACGGCGTCCAGTTTGCGAACATTGGCGCGACCACCAAGGGAAGCCAGCATCGGACCGGCTGCTTCGCGAACCCAGTCCTCAACTGCGTCTACAGTCGCCGGAGTAACTGGAGTAGCTGCTGCGGCCTCTGTCGGTGCAACTTTCCCTGCTTCAGCAACAGGGGCTGCCGGTGTCGTTACAGGTGTCGCATCGCCATCGGCTTCCGGGCCGGCGACTTTGAGGTAATCCTCCATTTCGCCTTTCATGTTTTCCGATAAGGGTCCGAAGATCGCCTGGAAGCCATTCCCGACAACCATGACTCCCGTTGCGCCCATGGCCTTGAGCTTGGGCTGATCGACCTTCGTGGGATCTTTCACGGCAACCCGCAGGCGGGTAATACAGGCGTCGAGGCTGGTAATGTTCTTGCGACCACCGAATGCCATAACCAGGTCGCGAGCTTTGCCGAACTTGCCTTCGCTCATGACTATCGGGGCGGCGCCTGCGACTTCGTCTTCACGACCGGGGGTTTTGAGATTGAATTTCTGGATCACGAAACGGAACACGGTGTAATAGATTACGGAGTAAATCGGGCCGAGGATGAACACGTACCACGCGCCCTGTGCCTTGCTGCCGATCAGGTTGAACATCAGGAAATCGATGCCGCCCTGCGAGAAGGTGAAGCCCATGTGCATATTAAGTGTATTGGCAACAAACTGCGCAGAGGCTGCCAGACAGGCGTGGATGAAGTACAGCACTGGTGCGACAAAAAGGAAGGAGAACTCGATCGGTTCGGTGATACCGGTCAGGAAGGACGTGAGCGCGGCGGAGATCATGATGCCGCCGACGGCCACTTTATGTTCCGGTTTCGCCGAGTGCCAGATGGCGATAGCCGCCGCCGGGAGGCCGAACATCTTGAACAGGAAGGCGCCGGAGAGAATTCCTGCCGTCGGGTCGCCGGCAAAGAAACGGGTAATGTCGCCACTCACCATCTTGCCGGTGCTCGGATCGAGGAAGCTGCCCATTTCAAAGAAGAACGGGACGTTCCAGATGTGGTGCAGACCAAAGGGAATCAGCAGACGTTCGACGAAGCCATAGACCGTCGCTGCCGTTCTTGGATCGCTGACGGCGGCCCAATGCGAGAACGTCTTGATGGCACCACCGATGGGCGGCCAGACGAAGGAAAGCACGGCACCCAGCACAATGGCCGAGATCGCCGTAACAATCGGAACGAAGCGCTTGCCGGCAAAAAAACCAAGGTAGGACGGTAGCGAGATTCGGAAAAAGCGATTGAACATGAAAGCTGCCAGACCGCCGGCGAGGATGCCGCCAAAAACGCCGGTCTGCATCGACGGTAAGCCCAGGATCGTATCCGGCTTGACGCCCTGGATGCCTGCCATGACACCAAGCGTCACCGTCATCACCAGAAAGCCGATGGTCGCCGCAATCGCCGCGACGCCATCATTTTCCGTAAAGCCGAGCGCCACGCCGATAGCGAAGATCAGCGGCAAGTTGCCGAAAATCACGTCGCCCGAGTTTTTCATCAGCGCCAGGATGGCGAGTACGACCTGATTGGTCGTGTGAAAATCCGTCGCGCCGATACCCAGCAACAAGCCGGCTACCGGCAACACGGCCACCGGCAGCATTAACGCTTTGCCGATTTTTTGCAGGACTGCAAAAGCATTCTTGAACATGGTGGGACTCCTGTAGGTCTTGTTATGAATTAATGACTTCGGATCAATCTGCAAATGCCACGAGACGCTCGCGCACTTCGGTGGCAGTACCCATCTGAACAACTTCCTGTGCCAGCAACTCGCACTCGGCGAACGAAAGACGCCTGACCAGCGCCTTGATCGCCGGAATAGCCGGAACTGAAACCGACAATTCATCAACCCCAAGACCAATCAGCACCGGCACGGCCATCGCATCGGAGGCCATGCCACCGCACACGCCAACCCATTTGCCGTGCTTGCGGGCACCTTCGCAGGTCAGGGCGATCAGTTTCAGAACAGCGGGATTGAGGCCATCGGCCTTTTTGGCGAGCCTGGGATGGCTGCGGTCCATGGCCAGCGTGTATTGCGTCAGGTCATTGGTGCCAATCGAGAAGAAATCGGCCTCGCGGGCAAACTGTTCGGCCATGATCGCAGCCGATGGCACCTCGATCATCACGCCGACCTGCACATTGGTAAAACCAGTGGCTGCGTGTTCCTCAGCCAGGATGGCGGCGAGGATGGCCTTGGCTTCACGCAACTCTTCGAGCGTGGCGATCATCGGGAACATGATGTGCAAGCGGGTCAGCCGCGCCGCACGCAGGATCGCTCGCAACTGGGTACGGAACATTTCCGGATGCTCAAGACTCACCCGCACACCGCGCAGGCCAAGGAAGGGGTTGTTTTCCTCGGGCAGCGGCATGTAGGGTAGTGGTTTGTCTCCGCCAATATCCAGCGTGCGCACGACCAGCGGACGTTCGCGGCCGACGGCTTCGGCCACGGCAACATAGGCGACGGCCTGCTCTTCCTCATCCGGTGCGGTATCGCGATTGTCGAAAAGAAACTCGGAACGAAGCAGGCCAACGCCTTCAGCGCCATTGGCCACACCTTCCTGTGCTTCCTGTGCATTTCGCACGTTGGCGACGACTTCGATGTGATGCCCATCGGTCGTAATGGCCGGTGCCGCTGAATCAGCTTTTTCTTCGTCGCGCTTGGTGGCCTGACGGGCAATACGTTCGTTGGCCTGCGCGATTTCGGCCTCGCTCGGGTTACGATAGAGCAACCCTTTGGATCCGTCGAGTATGACCATCACGCCACCCTCCAGCGTCAAAGCCGCTTCGTCGATGCCGCAAATGGCCGGAATACCAAGCGAGCGCGCAAGAATCGCCACATGGCTGGTCGAACCACCGGAGGTCGTACAAAAACCCACCACCCTGCTACGATCCAGCGACGCGGTATCGGACGGCGTGAGTTCTGCAGCCACAAGGATCGAGCCTTCAGGCACGACGATCTGAGCCTGCTTTACACCGGCCAGGAGAGCGAGGACGCGGCGACCCACGTCGCGGATGTCGTTGCCGCGTTCACGCAGCAGGGCGTTTTTGTCACCCTCGAGTTTTTCGAGTCGGCTGGCGTATTCCGTGAAGGCCGCACGCCAGGCAAAGCCTGCGCTCTTGTTCTGGTTGATGCCTTTAATTGCGAGATCAACCAGATCGGGATCGTCCAGCAACACCTGGTGTGCGTCGAGTATTTTTGTTTTGGAAGGATCGGAAAGCTGAGGCTTGAGTGCTTCGATCTGGTCATGTGCTTCGCGCAGTGCTGCATGCAGCTTGCTACGCTCAAGTGCTGGGGGTTCGCCGGTTTCAGCTACTTCGATCTTTTCCTGGTGATACTGCACGACACGACCGACAGCCAGGCCGGGAGATGCCGAAACACCCACAAGTTCATTATCCGAGCTAGCTGTTACACGTACAGCAGGCGCAGCGACGGGAACAGGAGCCTCCGGCGCATCACCAGGCTTCTCGCCACAACCATCGGCGAGCATCGCCGAGATTTTACGGATAGCCTCGTCGGCATCGGGGCCGGAAGCCTTGATCCTTATGGCGTCGCCGTGCTGGGTTGCGAGACCCATGATCGCGACCACGGATTTCGCGTTGGCTTCATCCGAACCACGCACCATACGCACGTCAGACTTGAATTTCTTGGCCTCGGTCGCCAGCATCGCTGCCGGGCGCGCATGCAGCCCTGACGGATTGGGAAGGATGATCTCGTCACCGGTGATGGCCTTACCAGCAACCTCTTCGATTGGGGCGGTGTCTGCGGCATCTGCGGTGCCAGCGGTTTCGGCACCAGCGAGTTCCAGGGTCAATACTACCGATTTTCCCGCAACAACGATGCCGCTGCCTGGAATGAAGCGTGTGACCTTCTCGACGTTGGCGATCAGTATCTGGCTTAGCAGGCTGCGTGCCTTGCGCGCGACGAGATCACCATCAAAGCTGATCAAGGTCTGGCCAATTTCCACGTGGTCGCCCTGCTTCACCTTCGGAATGAACCCCTCTCCTTTGAGCGTTACCGTATCGATACCGATATGCAGCAGCACTTCAAGGCCCTGCTCGGTAGTAATAGTGAGCGCATGATTCGCCCGATGCAGTTGGGTCACCGTCCCGGCAACCGGTGCAAGCAAGTCGCCCGATGTTGGATCGAGCGAGACGCCATCGCCGACCATTTTCTCGGCAAAAACCGGGTCGGGCACGGATTCCAGGGGGACCAGAACGCCGGAGAGTGGCGCCAGGATTTCGATTCGATTCGGTGACGAGTTCATTGATCCACTCCTGTATCGATTCAAGTCAGGTGTGCTGCTTCAGTTCTGTGAGAACACGCTGTTGCGCCTGTGAATCAGTTTTTGCAAAAGCCTCTTCAATTCGCCAGAGGGTGACTGAATATGCGCGGTATATGCCATCCGCTCTGTGCGCTGGCGCGCATAGGGAGTAAATTCCAAAAAACAGTGCACTGACGGATCGCCCGACATACGGGTATCGGTGTGCTGGCGAACAGATCACCTCGCATCAGGCTGAAAGAATGCTCACGCGGCCAAATCCTGCTGACTCGGTGGTTTGCAGTTAAAAGGTCGGTGCGATTGACGTACCCGCTTATCGGCACTACATTCGATCGCTGAAAAGGAGATATCACCATGACATCGAATCACAAGGAATCCATGGCCGCCGAAAAGCCGGTCTGGTTGATTACTGGCTGTTCAACCGGGTTTGGTCGCGAACTTGCCAGACATCTGTTGGAATGCGGCTACCGTGTAGTCGTGACTGCGCGCAACCCGGAAGATCTGGCAGGATTGGCCTCTATTGGAAACGCATTAGTGCTCAAACTCGATGTGACCGATCAAGGCCAAATCGACCATGCCATCAAGGAAGCCTATACAAAATTCGGCGGTATAGATGTCCTCGTAAATAACGCCGGGATCGGCTACTTCGGTGCTGTTGAAGAAAGCGAAGATGAACAGGTTCGGCGAATGTTCGAAGTCAATGTGTTCGGCCTTGGACGAATGATTCGTGCCGTTCTGCCTGGAATGCGAAACAAGCGCAGTGGATTCATCGTCAATCTGTCGTCACTTGGCGGCCTTCGCTCTTTTCCGGCACTCGGCTATTACAGCGCGACGAAATTTGCGGTGGAAGGCCTGTCCGAAGCATTGTGGCAAGAAGTTGAACCACTGGGTATCAAGGTGATGGTCGTCGAACCGAGTGGCTTCCGGACCGACTGGGCCGGGCGTTCAGCAAACGAAAGCCAGCAAACCATCGCTGATTACGCAGAAACGGCGGGTGCCAGACGTAGCCAGATACGGGGGCACTCGGGCAAACAGCCGGGTGATCCGGTCCGTGCGGCGCACGCCATCGTCATGGCTGTCGAGTCTGCAAACCCGCCACATCGCCTGCTCCTCGGCAATGCGGCTTTCGACCTCGCTACGGCCAAGCTGGACGATCTGCGCAAAGAGTTTTCAGCATGGGAATCCGTGGCTCGCGGAGCCGATTTCCCGACAATATGATGCGATCCAAGGGTTGCGCCGTTTTTCTGCGGACACCCAACGATTACTCCCGTGAACAGGTGCTGCCGGCATTGAATGCGATGTGTGCTTGATTCAGAGAAAGCAGGTCAGCCTTTGCTGCACAGTCAATTCCTTGTTTCTTCTTCGCGGACATTTCGTTTAGTCCCGATCGTTGCAACTGTCGTTACAATTTTCGTTGCCAGCATTTTTTCCACGACTGTTTCGGCTGATTCAGCTGTTTCCGTCGTGGCAAATCAAGATATAGGAAACGCGAGCAGGCTCTTCGAGGCCGCGAAAGGCCGCATCTATCAGATTCGCACTCTGACTCAGGATGGTGCCGTCGAGAACTCGACTGGGTCTGGCTTCCTCGTAAGCCAGGATGGACTGATCGCCACCAACTGGCACGTCGTCTCAAGCATTGTCCTGGAACCCGGTACGTATCGTATTGAAGCCGTACGCACCGATGGGGTTCATATCCCGGTCAGCGTGGTGGCTATCGATTCAATGAGCGACCTTGCGCTGCTCAAGATCAGCGGCGAGACCGGGACTCCGTTCGTGCTCCGCCGGACGCCTCTCGCCAGGGGTGACAAGGGTTTTTCTCTCGGCAACCCCAAGGGCATCGGCTTTACGGTGGTTGAAGGAACGTTTAACGGTGCCGAAGAAAAATCCCTTACCGGACACTACCACTTCACGGCCCCGATCAATGCGGGGATGAGTGGTGGCCCTGCGCTTGCTTCATCTGGTGATGTCTTCGGCATCAATGTCGCCCGCCGCAGTGATGGCGATTCGATGGGCTTCCTGGTTCCGGCGAGAAAATTGGCAACGCTCATCGCCAAGCCCGGGAAAAGGAACCCGGCCCCGGATGATTTGCTCAGCGAGGCAAGGCAGGGAATGATCGACGGACAGGAAAAGATCACGAGTGACATTTTGGGCGCGTTGCCAGGGATGCAGCAGATCGGCCCTTTCACTCTGCCCGTCGAACCAGGATCAGCGTCTCGCTGCAGTGGCAGTTCAAACAGGGAAGAAGAAGACGGCTACGCGCTGGAATCAATCTCCTGCCTTGCCACTCTTCCCATATCCGCCGGACGAAAACATTTGGTCGGGGTGTTTGCTACTGACTACCGCGTGATCAGGAATCTTCGCCTGGATCCCGTGCGCTTCGTGGCAAGGCTCTCGAATCAGTTTGGCAGTGACAAGGACGACGGAGGTGACAGGAAAATACTGGGTGCTTACGAGTGCCGAACCTCATTTGTCACGTTGAAAGGGGGTACGGCCCGCGTGTCGCTCTGCACACGACAGTACAGGCAGCTCGATGGATTGATGGATGCCCACTTGCGCCTGGTTACGGTCGATAGCAGCGATGTTGGCCTGGTCGGAGAGCTAACGCTTCGGGGTTTTACCGAAAGCAACATCAAGCGACTCGCTCGCTGGTATCTGGAGTCGATTGAATGGAAACGCTAGCTGTTATTGAAGTTCTCGGACGTAATGGCGAGACTTTGCGTCGCGAGCGTCTTTTCACGATGCCTATCGTCATCGGACGCGGGTTCGAGGCGGATCTGGCGCTTGATGATCCTTATCTCGCTGCCAGACACCTTCTACTTGATGCAGATGAAGAAAACAGCTTCAGGCTGACTGATTTGGGAACGTTGAATGGTTTCTCGATCCCGGCGCGCGGCAACCAGCGCCAGGAAGCCACCGTCCACATCAATGCGGGCGACTCCATTCGACTGGGGCATACCCAAATACGCATCTGGCGCTCTGATTCCGCCGTTGCTCCCGAGATCCTGGACAAGAGTACAACCGACACGCAAGGGTGGATCACTTTTGGTGTCTGGTTGCTGATGGCGCCGGGATTGATGAGCCTGCTGACGTGGGTCGACGCCACCGGCCCTGGCCGATATGGCGCTGTGAGTCTGGAATTTCTGACTTGGGCTGCCGCTGTATTGCTCTGGTCTGGTCTTTGGTGGGTGGCGTCGCGATCCGCGCATCGCATGACGACCTTTACCGCCCATGGAACCGTCGGAGCAAGCACATTATTCATCACCACTGTTAGCCTGTTTACTTTGAATACCGCCTTGTTCGTCTTTGATCTTTACCAATCAAACCATGGCGTTTGGTCAGCTATTGTTCTTGGTGCGTGCATCGCACTGGGCGTATACCGTCACCTTCGACTGGTCAGTCGCAAATCCAGGCAGGCAATGCTCTCTGTATCGCTTGCCGTTGCTGTTGCTTTAATTGTTCCCCTGCACTACACCCTGAAACAAAACGATCTCGACAAAATCGGTTTGATGGATATTCCAGAGCAACTGAGCTTGCCATGGATGCGGGTCGTTACTGGAGTCTCCCCTGAAGAATTCTTGAATTGAGATCGCTTGAATTTTTCCTTGAAATGCTTACAGGGATTAAACGTCAGTTCGTCTACCCTTGGATACATTTTTTCTTTTGAAAACAACCGAGAAGATCACGACGCCGAGTGCGATAAAGAGCAGGAACGGAACCAACATTTCGCTGATGGCACCTAGGCTTCCGCTTCTGGTCACTCCACCGTTCATCATCGTCCCGGTCGCAATTCCGCCACCGAATAACAGTACCAGCAAAGCAGAAACAACAGACGCGACAACAAGGGTTTGTCTGGTTGAGATGTTCATGATGTGGGTTCCTTCGTGAATGAAAGAGCGAAGCCAGAGTTTCCTGGAAAATGGCCTGTGCTTGATTACATCCTCAATCTGAACTGTTGCCACTGACCATATCGTTTGCTGGACGACTCCGTATTTCCAATCGCCAGATCTTCGTTGTACACGTCAGCAATGACCCCGTCGGTACGCTACCGAACGGAATGTCTTTATCCACCATTTGTGCTCCATAGCGGAAGTCAATGCTGTTACACAGAATATACAAAGTGCGTACGGTAACGCACAGAGCATAAATTGAACCGCCACTATCTTGATCAGGTGTTCTTGCGATTGTTCATGTTGATCTGATCTCTGGGTATCGTATCAAACCACGCAACCGAGGCTGCCATACAATCTACGGTTGATTGTTTACTCGCCAGGAAATGACAAATGACATCGGTGGACCAAGTAAGCGTCAGATTTCTGACGATAGTAATTTATGTGTAGCAGGTTGTTTGAATCCAGGAGTAATCAAATGCTTAAGAAAATGTTGATGGTTGTCGCACTGAGTACCGTTCCGTTCTTCGCAGTTGCAGCCGAAATTGATGCCCGCAATGAAGCGACGAAAATGATCGAGATGCAAGACGGTTCGATCGTTTATGTCTTTAAAACCGGGAAGATGGCTGTTGAAAGCAAAATGGGGCGCGCCGTTAGCACGAAGGCCGGTACGGTCATGACAGCCAAGGACGGCAGTAGCGTCACAATGGTTGGCAACGAAGTTGCACGTCTCGACACCTTGCTAAGAAAAGGCTTGAACGATTCGTCCAACTGATCTGAGGACTGAACTTCGATAGCACTCGCCAGCGGCTCTTTCGGGAGCCGTTGACGTTTGCAAGAGGGATTTGAAAGTTCAGTTGACTTTAGTTTTTGTCTTCTTGAAGCCCACCTTAGCAAGCAATATGGATCGGAAAGAGCTCTCAAAATAAGCCATATTCCCAAGTTCTAAGCCGCAACCTGCCTTGACACACGTGACCTAAGCGATGAAACCGTAAGCATTCATCAGGTCTTGGCATATTTTTTCTTACCAAACCCTAACCGGTCTTTAACAACCCAACGTCATTATTCGCAGTTCAAGCTTTTGAAAGTGCGGCTACTGCGTTGAT
>JFJP01038403.1_pt1 | contig 17727 bp, 12 predicted proteins | sample 431651 | NCBI WGS metagenome assembly JFJP01 (sample SAMN02602958, study PRJNA72255) | Microbial mat metagenome, whole genome shotgun sequencing project. | biome: fresh water; feature: sink hole; material: water; isolation source: purple microbial (photo- and chemosynthetic) mats found in...
TCAGACTCCTCCGCCGGCAGCCGTTCCGGTCAACAAGAAATCGCCGGGTTTTCCCCCGGCGGAAAATACCCAGGCAGGTGGGCATACGCCCCTTATGACCCTGGAAGCTGAGCCGATGGATATTATCGAAGCAGATATTCACGAGAATCTCCCCTCCATGGTTTTTATCAATGATCGTATTTTCGAATACGGTCGCAAACTTGAGCGCTGGAAAGAGTTGGACGGCCAATCGGTACAGAGGCAAGTGAAGGATTCCGAGGCAGCGGAGATGGTTGGCTGTTTTCGTAAATTGCAGACGGTCTTGAATGGCTATACCGACCTTCGCAGCAAATTATTGCAGATAGAGAAAGTGTCGACCGCCGAAAAAATCAGTAATAATGGTGTGGTGGAGCTTGAAAAAAATGATATTGCCTTTCTCGAGAGTTCCTGTGGCCGTTTGCTTGCGGATTCGAAGGACCAGAGTGTCGGATGGAATCAGCGCGAGGATCCGGCTGACTTGAGTCAGCTTGAGACGCTTATCGATCGGCATGGACAAAATCGTGAATACCAGGTTGTCTCTGAAATCTGGCAAAAAATCCCGACTTCGCAAATTGGACGGGTTGCCCTCCGCACCAAGATTCACTATGGAAATGCCCTGATGTACCTCAACAGGGAAGAAAAGGCGGCGGAGGTTTATCAACAGGTGGTTGATCAGATGTCTTCCTCCGATATCCAGGCAACGGATATTGTTTCCCTGCGTAAGATCCTTGCCGATCTTTATACGGCATCCGGCAACTATAAGGCTGCGGCGCTGCAGTACAAAAAAATTTCCGGGGATTATCAGAATATAGGTCGTCTGGAGGAATGGTCAAAACAGCAATTGTCACTCGTCGAAGGATCTAAGGAAGGAAGTGGTGAGTTGCGTGAATATTCGGCGATACTTCGCGAATATCTCGGTTATGTTCCTGAAAAAAATGGATATAAATTGCTGTGGCAAATGGAGAATTTCCTTACTAAATACCCCTATTCACCGGTGACCCCGAACATCGACGTTATCAAGGACACTGTGAAAACCGCAGCCGACAAGTGGTTTAACGGTTTCATGGCCGAAGTGGAACAGCTCCGTTCCGCAAAGAAATTTCAAGAAGCCCAGGATCTTTTGAAAACGCTGCCGGCAGACATAATCGGCCCGGACAAACAGCTTTCCTTGAAAGGCAAAAACGAGGAGCTGACGATGACGGATGCTGTTGAAAAGGAGACGCAGAGGATGGCGCGTATCCAAGAATTGCAAAATCAATGGAACAGCGCCATGGTTTTGGCAAAATCTGAAAAGTTTGATGAGGCTATAGCTCTTTTCAATAAGTTTTCCGACAGTGAATATGCCTTGAAGGCGCAAGAAAAGATTAAAGAAGTGTCGCTGGAAGCGGCCAAAGCCGACAGGAAAAAAGCCGCAAATCTGTTTACCCGATTCGGAAAGACCACGGACCTTGAGAGTCGGAAAAAACTGCTGCTGGAAACCCATAAGTTATTAAGCAGCATCTTGGTCAAGTATCCGGAAGTGGATATTAAATCCAAGGTGATCGGCAACCTTGAGCGGGTTGAACAGGAGATGACGGCTATCGATCCAAAGCTTTTAGTCCTGGCCGATCAGGAATTGACAGGACCATCAAGGATTGACGGTATTGACCAGGCCTTTGGGGCTCCGCGCGCCACCGGTGATCGGGATCCTTTGATGAGCGATCCCGATCAAATCCAGGAATAGAAGTGAAGAGAAGCGATGCTGAGGAGAAAATCAGGCAAGATGTTTGAGGACGATTCTCAGCATTCTTCGTAAAGGCTCGGCTGCTCCCCATAACAATTGATCACCGACGGTGAAGGCGGCCAGATACTGGGGCCCGAGCTTCATTTTGTGCAATCGTCCGACCGGGACGGTCAGCGTGCCGGAAACTTTCACCGGTGTCAGTTCTCGGGAACTTATCTGGCGGTCGTTGGGGATGACTTTCACCCACTCGTTATGTCCGCCGATGATGCTCTCAATCTCCTTGATATCGATGTCCTTTTTCAGCTTGATTGTCAGTGCCTGGGAATGACAGCGCATAGCACCAACACGGATACAAAGTCCGTCCACCGGAATGGTGTCGGCAACGCTTTTACCGAGAATCTTATTGGTTTCGGCAATACCCTTCCATTCTTCCTTTGATTGCCCGCCGTCAACCGGCACGTCAATCCAGGGGATGAGGCTGGCTGCCAGCGGTACGCCCCAGTTCGCCATGGTAAGGGAGCCGTCGTTCAGTTTCGCCGTGATCTTTCTGTCGATATCGAGGATCGCCGAGGAAGGGTCGGCGAGGAGGGCTCCGACTTCACCGGCCAGCTCCCCCATTTGACAAATCAGCTCACGCATGTTTTTTGCCCCGGCACCGCTCGCCGCCTGATAGGTCATGGAACTCACCCATTCGACCACATCGGCCGCAAAGAGCCCGCCCAGCCCCATAAGCATCAATGATACCGTGCAATTGCCGCCGATATAATTCTTGATGCCGGTTTTCAGTCCCTGGTCGATAACGGCCCGGTTGACCGGATCGAGGATGATGATTGCGTCGTCCTTCATGCGCAGGGTTGAGGCTGCATCAATCCAGTAACCGTTCCATCGGCTGCGCAGGGTCTCGTAGACACTGGTGGTGTAGCTGCCGCCCTGGCAGGAAACGATGATATCCATTTCCGCCAGTCGATCTATGTTCGCGGCATCTTCGAGGGGCTTGCCGCCACTGATCATAGGTCCTGCCTGACCGGCCTGGGATGTTGTAAAGAAAACCGGGGAAAAACCCTGGAAATCGTTCTCGGCAATCATCCGCTCCATAAGAACGGAACCTACCATTCCTCGCCAACCGATAAACCCTACTTTTAGCATTGAACGCTCCGTCGTGGAAAAGTTGAAAAGTGTTGTTGTTGGTTTTTCTGAAGATCCGCAGAAAAATCGGAAACCCCCATTGTTACCTGAAAAAGCAGCGAAACGCTCGTGAAAAATTGTGGGGCGGATAGGCGGTCATTGTTGTTGCCTCTGTTTCTTAGCCCCCCGGTGGAGTCATGCTCAGGGGGATGATTTTCTGTCATCCTTTCCGCTGTCCCGGAACAGACAATAGCCGAGATAAAAGGAGGCAAAAAGAATGTATACATCGGCACCGTTAAATATGCCGGTTTGTAGGGGACCTGCGCCGACAATGATAAAATCGGTGACGCCGCCGTCGCGGATTAAACGGTCGAGAAGGTTGCTGATGCCGCCTCCGGTAATAAATGTCAAGGCAACCGACGAAGCGGAATGGCGGTTGGCAAACCAGAGCAGATAGATGAGACAGGCGGCAAGGAGCAAGGCAACGCAGATATGCAGGAAAAAAAAACGAAGCTCACTCGGCCAAGTACTGACAATGCCTAAAAATCCCCCATAATTTTCGATCAGGGAGAATTTTAACAGGCCGCCGAAAAACTCGGGCTCTTCAAGCGTCGGCAGTATTTTTCGTGCCGCCGACTTGCTCAGTTGGTCGCTGCCGATGGTAAAAAAAAGAAGAAACGGCAGAAGCCAGGGATGAAAGGTCGATGAAGGGGGAGTCTCGGCGGAAGGCGAATTCATGTAAAGTGTCGGGATGTCCGGGGGTGAGGGTATGAAATCTATAAATTCACTTCAGCAGACCAAGGCTTTTCTGACGATTTCGGCAATGGATTTGCGTATCAGCGGTTTCATGGCAAAGGCCTTTACCCCGAGGGCCCGGGCTTTTGCCTCATTGACCAGCTCACTGAAGCCGGTGCAGAGAATAACCGGTATGTCCGGACGAATTTTTAAAATTTCCTCGGTCAGCGAAGCCCCATTCATTTTCGGCATGGTCATATCGGTAAAAACGAGATCGTAGGACTCCGGGGCGGAGGCAAAAAGCGTGAGCGCCTGTAAAGGATCGGTTTCCTCCCGTACCGTATAACCGAGGCTTTCCAGGAGTCTTGCCTGCATACGGGCAACCAGAGCCTCGTCGTCAATGAGGAGAATTCTTTCGGTGCCCATGGGAATGCCATCACTTTCTTCCTGCAGCGGTTTGATCCTTTCCCCTTGAAATCGTGGGAGATATATTGAAAAGCTGGTGCCTTTTCCCGGTTCGCTGTAAACACTTATCAAACCTTCATGATTTTTGACGATGCCGTGGACGACGGCAAGGCCCATTCCCGTTCCTTTTCCCAGGGGTTTGGTAGTGAAATACGGATCAAAAATTTTGTCGAGCATCGATCGTTCCATGCCGCAACCGTTATCACAGACTTTCAGGAGAAGATAGGGGCCGGGTGCCAGCATAAGGTTTTTCGATTTTTTATCGAATTCCTCAATCTCCACCGGTAGGACCTCGACAGCAAGAATACCGCCGTTTTGCCGCATGGCATACCCGGCATTCGTTCCCAGGTTCATAATGATCTGTTGCAGCTGTGTGGCGTTGGCCAGCACCTGGGCATCTTCGCAGGCAAGGTTTGCTTTGATCTCAATGGATTGCGGCAGCGATGCACGGAGGAGGGCGAGGGATTCTTTAACTATCGGGGCGAGCTGCAGCGGATTTTTATCGCCATCCTGCTGACGGCTGAAGGTGAGAATTTGTCTGACCAGTTCCTTGGCCCTTTCCGAGGCCCGGAGTACATGATCGAGGTCCTCGGCCAAGGGGCAGCTGCGGTCCCCACAGCCGGTCTTGGCGTGAATTTTCGCAAGTTCTGTGAAACCTATGATGACCGCAAGAATATTATTGAAATCATGGGCGATTCCTCCGGCGAGTGTACCGATGGCCTCCATTTTTTGCGATTGTTGCAATTGTCTGCCGAGTTTTCTCGCCGAGGCCTGCGCCTCCATCCTCTCGGTGATTTCTACCTGCAGTTCCTGGTTGCGCTGTTCAAGTTCGGCAATCCGTTGCTGCAGTTCCGGGTAATAGCTTTTACGGATCGATCGTTCTCCCAGTCCGATGATACTCTGCCGCAGTTGCTCGCGAGCATCGTCAGGATCAGAGGGCTTCTTCATAAATAACCTCTATGTCCCGCTGGCCGGCAATTCTTGGGTTTGTGACCATGCAGGGATCTTTTAAAGCTTTTTGTGCAAGTGTTGGAATGTCCGCCGCCGTGGCACCTTGTTGACCAAGTGTCTTTTTGATACCGACAGCCTGTTTCAGAGTATTAATTCGTGTGAATATGGCATTTTTCATGGTATCCGCCTCCATATTGCGAAAATCAATCCCCATGGCCTGACCGATTTTGAGATAGCGATCGTTTGCCTCCGGGAAGTTGAAATTCACCACATGACCCAGCAACAGAGCATTGCACTCACCATGCGGCAGGTCGAGGAGACCGCCGAGGCTGTGCGCCATGGCATGGACAGCCCCGAGGCTGGCGTTGGAGAAGGCAAGGCCCGCCTGCAGACTGGCCAGGGTCATCTTGCCGCGCAGTTCAATGTCGTCAGGGGTCGCCAGCACCTTCGGCAGATTATCGTACACCAAACGAACCGCTTCCAGGGCATGTAAATCAAGAAGGGGTGAGTTGGCGGTTGAGACATAGGCCTCAACCGCATGGACTAAGGCATCCATGCCGGTGCAGGCGGTGAGGTAGGGGGGCATGCTGACGGTGGTCAATGGATCAATAAGGGCGACGTCGGGCACCATGGTTTTGCTGATAATGGCAATTTTCTTTTTATCACCGGTATCATTAATGATTGCAAATTGGGAGACATCGGCGGAAGTGCCTGAGGTCGTGGGAATACAAATGAGGGGTGGTCCGGGAATGGTGACCTTGTCGATCCCCTCCATTGCAAGAATATTTTGTCGATTGGTGCTGACAATGCCGATGCCCTTGGCGCAGTCCATGGGGCTGCCGCCGCCGACGGCGACGATGACATCGCAGTGTTCCTGGTGGTAGAAATCCGCTCCGGCCATGACTTCGCTGTCGCGTGGATTAGCCGAGACGGAAGAAAAAACAGCAGTCTCTATACCTTCCTCATGGAGAAGGTTAAGTACCTTTTCGGCCCAGCCGGCGGCAATGACGCCTTGGTCGGAGACGATAAGAACTTTTTTTGCCCCGAAATTAACGGCATAACGTCCGACAAGCTGCATGGCGCCGACACCGAAGATGAATTCCGGAGCAACGAATTTTCTGAGTTCCATCATAGGGTTTCACCATCTACATGGATTCTGTACCTGGGGAGAAGTGCATTTGATTCCAGTCTCATTATCGGTTCCAACAAAGGGAAAGTCAACCGCTGGCCAAGTGTTTTGAGGATTCTGCTTATAAATACATTGCAGCCCCATGTCGAGTTCGATATTGTTGCTCCCTTGAGGTGCAGTGGGGTAGATTCTTTTCATAAGAGGAGCAAGGGATGACGAAAATCGGCATAATCGGCGGGTCGGGCCTTGAAAATCCGGCAATCTTTCAAGATCCTCAGGTCATAGAAGTGGAAACACGGTACGGGCAACCCTCATCACCCTTGATGACGGGAAAAATCTGCGGTGTCGACACCGTGCTCCTGGCGAGACACGGTGTCGATCATCAATTCAGCCCCACCCAGGTCAACAACCGGGCCAACATTATGGCGATGCAGAAAGTTGGTGTCAGCCACATCATTGCCACCACCGCCTGCGGCAGCTTGAGAAAGGAAATTGAGCGGGGGCATCTGGTGGTTCTCGACCAGTTCATCGATTTTACCCGCTTCCGCAAAAACACCTTTTTTGATTCCTTTGCCGATGGTGCCCATCATACTGCCATGGCGCATCCCTTCGCCGAGGAGCTGCGGCAAAAACTGTATGGTATCGCCGAAAATATGCAGTTGCCGGTTCATGCCGCAGGGTGTGTGGTGACGATTGAAGGACCGCGTTTTTCCACCGTGGCGGAGTCAAAGATGTTCCGCCTATGGGGTGCCGATGTTATAAATATGTCCACTGCCCCGGAAGTCATGCTTGCCAACGAACTCTCCATTCCCTATGCGGCCGTGGCCATGTCGACCGACTATGATTGCTGGAAGGAAGATGAAGCGCCTGTGACCTGGGATGAAATCTTGACGGTATTTCGCAAGAATGCTGATAACGTCACCGGGCTTCTGGTTAAGGTTATAGAAACGTTTAATAAACAATGATAAGAGGTTGACAATGGATTTAAAACAGCATGTGCGAAGCATTGCCGATTGGCCGATCAAAGGTGTCATTTTTCGCGATTTGACGACCCTGATGAAGAATCCGGAGGCCTTCAGGGAATCCTGCGATATTCTAGTTCGGCGATATCAGGACATGAATATCGATAAGGTGGTCGGTATAGATGCACGGGGATTTGTCTTTGGCGCGGTTCTGGCGTACCGGTTGGGTGTTGGTTTTGTGCCGGTGAGGAAAAAAGGTAAACTTCCCGCCGAAACGATCGAGGAATCGTATTTTCTTGAATACGGCTCAGGGACCTTGGAAATCCATAAAGATGGAATTGAACAAGGTGAAAGGGTAGTCATCGTCGATGACCTGATCGCCACCGGTGGAACCATCGGCGCCACCGTTCAGTTAGTGAAGGGGCTGGGGGCCGAAGTCCTTGAATGCGCCTTCCTTATCGAACTTCCTGATCTGAAGGGACGTGAAAGGATCGGTGATTGTAAGATTTTTGCCATGATGGAATTTGAGGGGGATTGAAACATTGCTTACGGTTCTTTAAGGAGGTGACGGATGCTGGGAACCCATGATCTTCCAACCTTTATTCTTGCAGGCCTGCTGCTGAATATTACTCCCGGCGCCGACACCTTGTATATCGTCGGCCGGTCGACGGGCCAAGGCCTTCGTAGCGGCGTCGTTGCCGCCTTGGGTATCGGGGCGGGCTGTGTCGTCCATATCGTTGCCGCGGCAATCGGGCTTTCGGCAATTCTCGCTACCTCTTCGACCGCCTTTACCCTTGTCAAATATGTCGGGGCCGCCTATCTCGCCTATCTCGGAATTTCTCTGCTGCTCTCTTCCCGTCAAGAACAGGAAGTGCATGCAAAACCAGCAATGGCGTCCTTATCGAAAGTCTTTTGGCAGGGTTTTCTTACCAATGTCCTCAATCCCAAGGTTGCCTTATTTTTTCTCGCATTCCTGCCGCAGTTCATCGCTCCTGAGGCTCAAGCCAAATGGATAACTATGCTGTTTTTGGGTCTTTTATTCAATTTTAACGGCACACTTTGGAATTTGTTTGTTGCCTGGTCGTCGGCTCGAATGTCGGCCAAGGTCAAGATGTCAAACCGGGTAGGTGGATGGCTTAATCGGGTTTGTGGTGGGATCTTTATCTATTTCGGTATCAAGTTGGTGTTAAGCGGGAATGAATAACAGAGCGAGCAAACTCATTAAGACCCTGGGACTTATCCCACATCCCGAGGGCGGCTATTACAGGGAGGTTTACAGATCGGCAACGACACTTCATTCTCCGCAGGCCGGCGGTGTTCGCAGTGCTCTTACCGATATCTATTTTCTTCTTCCGGCCGGACAGATAAGCCGTCTTCACCGGGTGCGCCATGATGAAATCTGGCATCTTTACGAGGGGGGACCGTTGGTTCTTGTCGAACTTGCTGCCGATTCTCTTGAATTGCAGGAGGTTCTTCTCGCAGGCGATGGGGAATCGCCAAATTATCGCCATTGCATATCAGGAGGAAATTGGCAGGCTGCCTACGGGCATGGCGACTACTCCCTGGTAGGCTGTACAGTGGCGCCAGGGTTTGATTTCGTCGATTTCGAGTTTTTACGGGACAATGCGCAGCGAGAAGAACTTGTTGAAAAGTTTCCAGAAATTGAGCGGCTATTGTGACGACAAGGATATAAACCGGCAGCAGACCATTCATGTTTAAATTCATCCATACGGCGGATATCCACCTCGACAGCCCGCTTCGAGGTCTTGAGGCGCATGCCGACGCACCGATCGGCGAAATTCGTGGGGCGACTCGGCGTGCCTTTGACGCCCTTATCGATCTTGCCATCGACGAGGCGGTGGCTTTTGTTCTTATTGCCGGGGATCTATGGGATGGCGATTGGAAGGATTACAATACCGGTCTGTTCTTTGCCGGACGGATGGGCCGTCTGGCCAGGGCCGGGATCAAGGTGTTTATTGTTTCCGGCAATCATGATGCGGCAAGCCAGATTACCCGGGCCATGCCCTGGCCGGAAAATGTCACGCTGTTTTCGAGTCGCAAGCCTGAATCGAAAAGGCTCGAAGAACTGGCGGTCGTCATTCACGGCCAAAGTTATTTTTCCCGCGCCGTAACCGATAATCTGGCGGATGGCTATCCTCGCAGCGAACCAGGCTGTTTCAATATTGGCCTGTTGCATACCTCCCTTGCCGGTCGAACAGGGCATGAGACCTATGCCCCCTGCAGTCTTGCCGAACTGCAGGCAAAGGGCTATCAATACTGGGCACTTGGTCATGTGCATCGGCGGGAAATCGTCGCTACCGATCCGTGGATTGTCTTCCCTGGTAACATCCAGGGCCGTCATATCAAAGAAGATGGCGGCAAAGGGGCGACCGTGGTGACGGTCGATGAGGGGCGGATTACCGAGGTGCAGGAGCGCTGCCTCGACGTATTGCGCTGGGCCTACTGCCGGGTTGATATGTCAAATTGTGACAGTATGGAAAAGGTGTATGATACGGTGCGTCAAGGGATGCTCGACGCACGGGAAATGGCTGACGGCAGAATCCTTGCCCTGCGTCTGCTGCTGGTCGGCACCAGTCCCATGCACAGCAGCCTTCTGGCCCGGACGGCCGAATTGACCGAGGAATTCCGCGGCATAGCCGTTGGTCTCGGCGATCTATGGCTGGAGCAGGTGCGATTTCAGACAAACCGAAAGACAATTCTGCCGGAGGTCGGTGAGGATACCCCGCTGGCCGCTCTTCTCGGAGCCATTCATCGGCTTGAACCGGACGCCGAAGGTCTCACTACTCTCGTTCCTGAACTGGCGATTCTCAAGAGTAAGCTGCCGGCGGAAATCGACAGCTATGAGGAGCCCCTGCTCGATTTTTCTCCCAACAAGATCGAGGAGTTGCATGCCGAAGTTCGAGAATTGCTGGTTGGTAGGTTGTTGCAGCACGGGGGCAAGCAATGAGACTGGTCCGTCTCGAGCTGAAGGCCTTCGGTCCGTTTAGCGAGAAAGTCCTCGAATTCACCACCAAGGTCCCGGGATTGCATTTAATCTTTGGCGCCAATGAAGCGGGGAAAAGCAGTTCCCTGCGGGCGCTGAAAGCCTTGCTCTGCGGTTTTCCGCAGCAGACCCCGGATAATTTTCTGCATAACTATGACCAATTGCTGGTTGCCGGTCGTCTTCGTAATGAGGCCGGGGAGGAACTCTCGTTTCAGCGGCGGAAAAGGCGGGTCGGCGACGTCCTCGACGAAGACGGTAATCCCCTTGATGCGGCTGCCCTGGTACCTTTTCTCCATGGTCTGGAGGCTTCGATCTTTAGCACCCTTTACGGTATCGATCATGACACCCTGGTGCGCGGCGGGGAGGAGATTCTCGCGCAAAAAGGCGAGGTTGGCCAGGCTCTATTTGCCGCCGGTGCAGGACTGGCCTCGGTCGGCGAGATCATTGTCCAGTTGGAGAAGGAGGCGGGGGAGCTGTTTAAGGCCACCGGACAATTGCCGCTCATCAACACCGCCGTTAAAAGATTCAGGGAATTGCAGAAAGAAATGAAGATGGCCGGGCTTTCCGTCAAGGAATGGCAGGAACATCGCAAAAACTTGGAGAATGGTGAGGCTCTTCGTGCGGCACTTGAAGGGGAGCGTGATGAAAAGGGTGCCGAACTGCACCGATTCCAACGATTGCAGCAGGCCGTGCCCGAGTTGGCGGCACTCATGGCCCGCCGCCGGCAACTGCAGGATCTGGGGGAGGTTGTTCTGCTTGATCCCGGTTTTACCGAGAGGTATCAGCAGGTCAGTCGGGATATGCGGGAAGCCGCACAGAAGTTGCTGAATGATCGGCAGCGACTGGCGACCCAGGTTGAGCGGCGTCGCCTTATCTCTTTAAATACCCAGCTGTTGCATGAAGCTGAGCGGGTCGATGATTTTCACCAGCGCCTCGGAGAATTCCGCAAGGGGCGAAGGGACCGACCGGAAAGAAACGGTATGCGCATCAGCCTGCGCACCGAGGCCGGGCGCCTTCTTCAGCAGATACGGCCTGATCTGCCTTTGGCTCAGGCCGAGATCCTGCGGCCGATGCTCGGCAAAAAAAGGACCATCCAGGCCTTGATAGCTGAGTATCAGGGCTTACAGCAACAGCGTCACCAGACGGAAAAACTCGGCAGGGCAGCGCAGCAGGAATACCAGAGGGCGGAAGTCGCTTTAGAGACGATGGTCTTACCGGTTGACACCGGGAGGCTGCAGGCGGCACTGAAATCAGCGAGGAAGGTCGGCGAGATAGATGAGCAGCTGGGAAAAAACAGCGACGACCTTGCCATGCACCGCCGGGAATGCTTAGCCGAACTGAAAAGGGTGGGCCTCTGGCAGGGCGATCTCCTTGCCTTACCGGAACTGACCCTGCCGCTGGCAGAGACTGTCAGGAGTTTTGAGAAGAGTTTTGCCGAGCTGGATGATCTCGGCCGTGAATTGGAAACAGCCAGGAAAAATTGTCTGAAGGAGCTGCAGCAGGTCCGGGCTGAAATAAAAAAAGAGGAATATGCCGGTGAGGTGCCGAGGGAAGAAGAATTGATCCTGACCCGTGAAAAACGGCAGATCGGCTGGTACTTGCTGCGGCGGCAATGGCTGGAAGGCGAAAATATTGAGGCGGAAAGTCGGGAATATGCCGGGCAACAGTCACTTGTTGTCGCATATGAAGGGGCTGTTGGTCGGGCGGATAGTCTTGCCGACCGGCTGCGGCGTGAAGCCGATCGGGTGGCGGTGGCTGCCGCCTGCCGCGCTCAGGTTGAATCCCTGGAAGCGATCCTCGCCGACAATGACCGCGAGCTTGAGGTCTTGCAGTTCAGGCGGCAACAGTTAACTGCAGCTTGGCAGGATATATGGCGGTCGGTCGATATGGCCGTGCTATCGCCGAAGGAAATGCTCGGCTGGCTGGCGGAGATCGATAAACTCCGTTTCAAGGCGGGGGAACTCGGCAGGAAGCAGACGCAGCTGGAGCGGGATTTCCATTTCCGTACGACATTGCGCGAGGCACTTGTGCAGGAGCTTTTAGCGGTCGGCGTACCTGCACCCGAGGGTGAGTTCCTTGGCCCGGCAATACTTGCGGCGGAAGCAATCGTCGAGAAAATGGCTGAGGCGAAAAAGGTGTTGGAAAGAAGCCGGGAAAGGCGGGATAAAGCGGTCGGGGATGTACACCGCTTGGAGGAAGAGCTTCAGGTCGCCTGTGATGCCCTGACCTGCTGGCAGGAAAAATGGCGGAAGGCCCTTGCCGGTTTCGGCAGGCAGGATGAAGTGACGACCCTTGAAGCAGCCGACCTTCTTGAGAGTTTGCAGGGCTGTTTCGATAAGCTGAAAGAGGCCGATGACCTGCAAAAGCGCATCGACGGAATCGATCGTGACGCCGACGAACTGAACCGTGAGGTTATGGATCTGCTTGCCCGGGTTGCGCCGGAATTGTCGACTTTGCCCCTTGAGCAGGCAATTATCCAGTTGCGGATTTTGCTTGGTCAGAGCCAGAAGGACGGGGCGCTGCGCGAGGAGCTGAATCGGGAACTGCTGGCTCTGGAGAAGGAAATTGAGGCGGTGGAGAGCAGGTATCGATTTGCCGAAGAGCAGATGAGCGAACTGCTGCGTCTGGCAAAATGTCAGGCATCCGAGGCCTTGCCGGCAATAATAAGCCGATTTGCCGAATATCAGCGCCTGCGGGAGAAGATTGTCGATCATGAAGAGAGCCTTGCCAAGATCGGCGCCGGGGTATCGCTGTCGGAACTTGCCGCCCAGGCGGCTGCCGTGAATATCGATGAGCTGCCGGCATTGATCGAGGCCATAGTCAGGGACACAAAAGAAAGGCTGAATCCTGAGATAAATCGACTGTCGCAGATCATCGGTGAAGAAAAGAGCCGGCTGGCGGCAATGGACGGCGGCGCTCGGGCGGCCGAACTCACCGAGGCGATGGAGCGGGAATTGGCCCTCATTCGCCGGTTGGCCGGCAGGTATACCCTGGTGAAATTGGCAGCGAGGGTCCTGCAGCAGGCGATAGACCGTTACCGGGAAGAACACCAGGATCCGGTGTTGAAGATTGCCGCGGAGTATTTTCGCCGGCTGACCCTCGGTTCCTTTGCCGGTTTGCGCGCCGATGTCGATGATGGCGGTCAGCCGGTACTCGTTGCTGTTCGGGAAAATGGTGTTCGTCTTACCGTCGATAAAATGAGTTCCGGCAGCCGTGACCAGATGTTTCTTGCCCTGCGTCTGGCAACGCTCCGCTGGCGCCTGCAGATGGACGAACCGATGCCCTTTATCATTGACGATATCCTCATCAACTTTGACGATGTCAGGTCCCGGGCAACGCTTGAAATTCTTGCCGAACTCGGCGAAAAAAATCAGGTCATCCTCTTCACCCACCACCGTCGCATCGTTGAGGAAGCCGGTCGGCTCGATGCGCCGGGAGTTGTGCAGATCCACGAACTTGCTTCAGAGCTTTAAACTCTGCCGATCAGAAGGTAACCTTTTCCGCCCCCTGTACCAGTTTCGCGAACTCCTCCATCCAGTTCTTGCCGCCGATGGCCTCGGCCAGGACAACGGTCATATGTTGCGGCATGATGCCCATCTCCCGGTTACGACCCAGGCCCGACAGGCAGGATGGGCAGTTGGTGGCGATGATCGTCGCATTGGTCCCGGCTTGGGCCTTGGCCAGGGAATCACGTTTGCGCACGAGCATGGCGTGGGCGATATCGGGCCTCGAAACCGCCAGGGTTCCCGCCTCGGAGCAGCAGTCGGCAACCCTCCGCACGTCCTTGTAGAGTTGTCCGAGGAGGCTTGCTCCTCCCCCGTCGAAGGAATCATGACAAGGGGTATGGTAGAGAATCGTTTCCTCGCGTTTGCTGCCGAAGCAGCCGTTTGCGTTTTCCATGACGAATTGACTGATGTCGACCATGCTGCAGTTGAAGATGTCGTTTGCCCCCATTTCATCGAGCGCCTCGCGGCAGGTGCCGCAGCTGACGAGAAAGGCGTCGAACACCAGGTGACCGAGCATGTCGCGGATCTGTGACAGGATGATGGTGTCGCGCAGGCCGCTGACCGCGGCCATCCGCTTCTTGGCATTGACCTTGGCCGGGAAGCCGCAACACTGGTGAAGCGGCGGGATGATGACCCGGATATTGTTTTTCGCCAGCAAATAGATGGCAGCGGTGGCGATATCGGCATACATCCTTTCCGAGCCGCAGCCGGGGAAGTAGAAAACGGTTTTATTCACCACCCCTTCCGGGTTGATCATCAACGCCTCCCGTTCGGAAAATGGCGGCAATCTCGATTCGAGGCTGGTTGGGGAAACCGGCATCATCGGCGATTTGAACATGTTGAGGAAGCGCCATCTCTTTTCGCTCAGGGCCGGTGGAGCCTTTTTATAGCCCCGGGCCGCCAGTCGCTGCAGGGCGCCACCCCACTGGAGAACGCCTTTGCGAAAAACCTTGTTGAAGCTGCGGTTTCTGATCTTCAGATAATACAGCGACATCAAGGTCGCCGGGGCGGTATGTTTGTAGCCGAGATCGCTGAGGATTTCTCTTTCTAGTAGGGAGACCTCGGCGGTGTCGATGTCCACCGGGCAGGGTGCCAGACACTTATGGCACATGGTGCAGTGGTCGGCGATTTCTTCCAGATTTTTCAACTGGTTGAAGCGCGGCAGGTGCGAGCGCTGCATATCGTAGAGCAGGGCCTCGATGAGGGAGCCGATGACCATGTTCTTGTTGCGCGGATGGAAAAAAATATTGCTGCCCGGATGGTAAACGCAGCATACCGGCATACATTTGCCGCAGCGGATGCACTTGGAGATCATCGAAGAAAGCTTGGCCAGCGACCCGTACTGAAGAATTTTCGCCTCCAGTTCCAGGAGGTTGAAGGACGGGGTGTACACCTTTTCGATGATTGCCGGATCACTCAGCATCCCGGGATTCATAATGCCCTGGGGGTCGACCTCCTTTCGGTAGCGGCGCAATTCCTCGAGGCGGGATTTTTCCAGAAACTTCATCTTGGTGATGCCGATGCCGTGTTCACCGCTGACGACTCCACCCAGTTCCACCGCCTTGGCCATAATATCCTCAGCGGTCTTTTCCGCCCGTTTCATCATGCTGCGGTCGTTGGAGAACACCGGGATATTGACATGGATATTACCGTCGCCGGCGTGCATGTGGGTGGCGATGACAATTCGTCTGGATCGCACCTCGTCGTAGAGCATTTCGATAGTGGTGCTGACCTTGCTGTAGCCGCTCAGCAGTTCGAGAAGATCGGCGAGGAGTTTTTTAATATCGACTGCACTCCGCATCGATTCCTTGCTGCGCAGCGCCAGTTTATCAAGGGTCTGGCGGCACAGGTCGTTGGCCTTGGGGATCTTTGCCTCAAGCCAGTCCGGGTCTTCGATCGGTTCGGCGGTTTCCAGATATGCGACAATTTGCTTTATGAACTCAGTTTTATTATAAAGATCCTCTTCGATATTATAGGCATCGACATAGCGGGCGAATTCGGCCAGGGCCGGCAGGGGCAGGACGATATCTTCATTCAGTTTAAAGGCGTTGGTACGGGCGGAAATTGCTCCTAAGCGTTTGCGGTCTCGCCAGAAACGGGCGGCCTCGTCGGCGTCCTGGGCGGTGAACAGCTCGGTGTTTTCATAGGGAAGAAGGAGTTTTTCCAGCCGCTCCTTGCCGCGCAGTACCTGGGCGCTGGTATGACCGACCATGTCGATGAGCAGCACCGCCTTCGGGTGCTCACTGCGCGCCGCTTTGAATTTATACTTGATGGCCCGGATGTACTCCTCGTCAAAATGCTCAAGGGCCATGAGCGCCTCCTCGCCCTGATTGACGAATTCCTCGGAAATCTCAACGATAACCCGGCTGGCCTCATCCATATCCTCGCCGAAAAATTCCAGGCAGAAGGTTATCTTTTTTTCGTAGGCCCGGTACAGGACAAATTCGCCGGAGGTGATGATGCCGTCGGTGCCTTCTTTCTGGAAACCCGGCAGCCCTTTCAGGGCCTTGTTGGTGATGTCCTTCCATAAACCCTTTTTGCGGATTTCCGTGCCGGTCAGCATCACGTCGCGGAGAATGGCGCCGCTTTCCTCGACAACCTGGAAATGAACCTGGTCGTCGGGGAGGATCTTGCGCATCGGGTGGTTCACCCTCTGCACCCGCAAGAGCTTCTTGCCGGGCATGGCGATGTTGTAGGCGAGGATATTGTCGATGGCCGTGCCCCAGAGCACCGCAGTCTTGCCGCCGGCGTTTTCGGCGATATTTCCGCCGATGGTTGAGGCCCAGGCGCTGGTCGGATCGGTGGCAAAGACCAGACCTTCCCCGGCGGCGTGCGCCATGGCGTCTGAGGTGACGACTCCGGCCTCCACCTTCAAGACCGGTACCTTCACACCCTGGCCGAGATGGGGAAAATCCTGAAAGGTGATATCGTGGATTTTTGTCAACTTTTCGGTATTGAAAATGACACAGCCGCTGGTCACCGGTACGCTGCCGCCGGTAAGTCCGGTGCCGCCGCCGCGGGGAATGATTTTCAGTCCAAGCTCAGCCACGGCCTGCATGAGAGTCGGCACTTGTTCCTCGCTTGATGGCCGGAGTACCGCCAGCGGCAGAAAAAGGCGCCAGTCGGTGGCATCGGTGGCGTGACTGATCAGGGTGAAGGGATCGAAACGAACGTTGTCCTTGCCGATGATCGGCGCGAGTTTTTTTTCAATCCGGCAGCGAAGCGCCGGAGCATCATGGATTTCTTTTTTCAGTTCATCGAGTCGTTGCCGGCAGAGAGTCACCAGGCGTAAGACCTTGGCACTGCGTTCCGACCCGACCCGGCCGATGCGTGCCGCCGTCTCGATAATCGTCAGATCTTCTCCGGCGGTAGCGAAAAAGCGCTGACGGCGGTGCGGTGAATCGATCAGCTCCTGAAAAAGGAAAGGATTACGGCGGAGAATAAAGAGATCGCCCATAAAGCGCATGACCAGCCGGGCTGATCGACCGGTGATTCTCTGGCTGCGCAGTTCCTCCAGATCTGCCCAGATTTCGGTACCGAAGAGCAGGTTGATGATCAGTTTATCGTCGGCAGAAGTAAAGTTATAGGGTATTTCGCGATAGTTTTTTATGTTCATTTTCAGGGCCTGATAAAGGCAGAATATTGGGCTTTTGTTTGTAATTTCCCGCAATAAATTTTACCGTCCGCAGGTTTTTTCCATAAAAGGAAAGACCTTTCGGTATCGCTCCACGTGTTTGAACCGGTGGAAGAACCGATAAAACGGCATAAAAATTTGCTGCGGTTTTTAATCCTTTGGCGGGATGAAGGCTGGCAGAAAGGAATTGCGTACCCCGATATGCGGGATAAATACGATGCAAATGCATTCAAAAAATGGATTCTTAAAACACTAAGGTACAAAATATCTGCAGAATTCGCCATGTCATTTTTCCTTTCCCTTTGTCGGCGCATTCATGGAACCTCATTTTTTCTTGCGGATTTTTATACTGTTCAGGGTATTCTAGCTGCATGGTATATATACTGAGCCTCTTGCAAAATGGTCTTTTCGCCCAACCTCGGCGTTATGCTCAAAATTTTATCCTCGGAATATTAACCATATACCTGCGGCAAAA
>JFJP01038404.1_pt1 | contig 17727 bp, 13 predicted proteins | sample 431651 | NCBI WGS metagenome assembly JFJP01 (sample SAMN02602958, study PRJNA72255) | Microbial mat metagenome, whole genome shotgun sequencing project. | biome: fresh water; feature: sink hole; material: water; isolation source: purple microbial (photo- and chemosynthetic) mats found in...
AGATTCCTTTCTATTTATAATACTATAAATTGAGTCAAAATCAATTTTAGATGCTTTTTGAGCACTTAAATTTTGAAAAATAAATACAAGTAGGATTATTTTAATAAGTGTTTTCATCCTTTAAATTTTTGCACCTTTCCTATAATTACCCTTTTAATATAAAGACAATGCTAAATTAGTTTGTTTTTAACTAAATACTCAGCAATCTGAACCGCATTGGTAGCAGCTCCTTTACGCAGATTATCAGAAACAATCCACATATTTAAACTTTTAGGTTGTGAAAAGTCGCGGCGAATACGGCCCACAAAAACATCATCTTTGCCATGTGCATATTGGGGCATTGGGTAGAGGTTTTTTGACGAGTCATCTTGTACCGTTATTCCTGGTGATGCAGCTAAAAGTTTTTTTACTTCATCAAGGTCAAAATCTTTTTCAAACTCAATATTTACAGCTTCGGAGTGGCCTCCTTTAACCGGAATGCGAACAACTGTAGCAGTAATCTGTATGCTCTGATCGCCAATTATTTTACGGGTTTCGTTTACCAGTTTGGTTTCTTCTGTAGTGTATCCATTGTCCTCGAATGAGCCTCCATGCGGAAAACAATTTAAATCTATAGGATGTGGATAAGCCATTTCGCCTTTTATTCCTTTGCGTTCGTTTTCGAGTTGCTGAACAGCTTTAACTCCAGTACCTGTTACCGACTGATATGTAGAAACAACCACTCGTTTAATGTTATATTTTTTATGTAAAGGAGCTAGCGCAACAACCATCTGTATTGTCGAACAGTTTGGATTAGCAATTATTTTATCGTTTTTTGTTAGCACTTGGGCGTTTACTTCAGGTACAACCAGTTTTATGTTTTCGTGCATTCTCCATGCCGATGAATTGTCAATTACCGTTGTTCCAGCTTTAGCAAATTCAGGAGCCCATTGCAATGATGTAGATCCACCCGCCGAAAAAAGAGCAATATCGGGTTTTAATGAAATAGCTTGTTTCATTCCAATTACTTCGATTTTTTCTCCATTAAAATCAATTTTTTTACCGATCGATTTTTCTGAGGCTACGGCTAATATTTCAGTAAATGGGAATTTACGTTCAGACAAAACCTGTAACATTACATTTCCAACTAATCCTGTGGCACCAACAACTGCAATTTTCATTTTTAAACTAGTTTAAAATTTGGGGTTCAATAATCATTCTCAAAATCATTTTGTATCTTTCAAAAATAAATATTTAATCCATATCTACATGATTAAAAGGTTACTATTTCTATTTTTTATTTTTCCTTCAATTGTCTTTGGTCAATTAACAGAAAATTTTGAGAGTGGTGATATAAGTTTGTGGACTCAAAGCACAGAAGGGCATTGGGAGGCATCAATAATATCTCCAATAAATGGAAATTATTCACTTAAACATGTTTTCGATAATACACTGGCAGGTAATGACCAAATTTCATGCTTACTTCCTGCTATTGATTTAACTACGCAAAATGTAAGCTGGCGTTTTAGATTGAGATATTCTTATACTCCTTCATCATCCAATAATTGGACTGTATTTCTTGCATCAGATACTACTGCAAATCAGATGATCCCGGGTGGTGTTGTTAATGGATATGCACTTTCTGTTAATTTTACAGGTTCTGATGATCTTTTGAAGCTTTTAAGTATTACCAATGGTGCAGCCACAATTATTACAAGCACGACCATTAACTGGGAGCTTATTGTAGGAACAACGTTCGCTCCTGCAATCGAAATCGTAAGGCTAACAAATGGAAATTGGGAAATCCGGTTTAATAAAGAAGGAGATTTTGAAAACTTAGCAATAATTGGATCTGGTTCAGATCTAACGTATACTTCTGCCAAATACTTTGGGATATTTTATAAATATTCATCAACACAGGACTTAAAATTATGGATAGATGAAATATATTTCGGTAAAGAAATTATTGATACAATAAAGCCAAGAGTTAATGATTTATCTGTAGAATCATCAAGGATTATAGAATTTGATTTTAGTGAAAAAATGGACTCTTTATCGTTAATTAACAAACTGAATTACTTTGTTAATGCTGGAGTTGGTAATCCTGATTCATTAATTTTTGATACGCTAACCAGAAAAAATGTAAGGTTGTTGTTTGATGAGAAGTTTATTAATCAGCAGGAATATTCAATTTCAATTCAAAATGTTATTGACCTAAAAAACAATATTATTGCTGATACAAGCTTAAGTTTTACCTACGAATACATTAAACCAGTATCATTAAATGTAATTGATTCGAACTTACTCGAAATTGGTTTTTCACGCAATGTGGATACCGTTAGCGGTAAAAACATAGGCAATTATTTTTTAAGCAACGGAGTAGAAAATCCTGAAATGGTTACCATTTCTTCGGGTGATTCATCTGTAGTAAGATTAAAATTTGCGGATAATTTCGTAAATAAAACATATTATATATTGGAAGTTGAGGATGTGGCCGATAGGAACCTTGATTCTATGCTTAATGCAGAGTTATCTTTTCTTTATTATATTCCTGAGGTAAATGATATTGTAATAAATGAAATAATGGCCGATCCTTCTCCTGAGGTAAATTTGCCAAATTTCGAATATGTAGAGATCTTTAATACAACACCCTTTGCAATTGATATTACTGATTGGAAAATACAAATGGGTACAACAATAAGGGCGATACCAGCATATATTCTTGAGTCTGAGTCGTATTTAATATTATGTTCACCAGCAGCCACAGCCGATTTAGGATTTTATGGGGCAACTCTCGGGGTTAATTCGTTTCCAACAATTACAAACACAGGAACTACAATTAATTTATTAAGCCCAGACAGTTTAATAATTTCAAAAGTTTCTTTTACTCCTGATTGGTATAACGACAATTCAAAAATAGATGGAGGCTGGTCTATAGAAAGAATCGATCCGTTAAATTCTTGTTCACAGATTACAAATTGGAAAGCATCTGTAAGCCCAAATGGAGGTACACCGGGAATAATTAATTCGGTTTATGCCTTATATGTAGATTCTATTGCGCCTTATGTGGAAAGTATTGTAGTTATTTCTTCAACCCAGCTTCGAATAACATTCAGTGAAGCAGTTGATTCATCATCTGCAATTATAAAAACGAATTATTCTGTCAACGGATCTATAGGTAACCCATTCTCATTATTTTTAAGTAATGATTTAAGGCAGGCAGAATTATTATTTATTAATCCATTTCCTCAATCTTCGAATTTAGTTCTGACAGTGAGTGGAATTAAAGATGAGTGTAATAATGTTCTTGGATCCCAGTCAGTCGATTTTTCGTACTATATTGCTCAGCCTTATGATATTGTGATAAACGAAATAATGGCAGACCCGGATCCTGCAGTATATTTACCTGCTTATGAATATGTTGAGATTTACAATAAAACAGATTTCAATATTAGCTTATCGGGTTGGTCGATAATTGCAGGAACAACAAATAGAATACTTCCATCATATACTTTTGAACCCCACTCATATTTAATACTATGTGCTGAAGCTGCTTATCCATATTTAAAAGATTATGGAAATGTTACAATAGTTTCTGGTTTTCCTGCATTATCAAACTCTGGTCAGGTCGTAACATTAAAAAGCAAAGAGGAATGTATTATTTCGTCAGTTTTGTATAAAGATACCTGGTATAAAAACAGCTTAAAAGCTGATGGAGGATGGTCGTTAGAGCAAATAGATCCTGAAAACCCTTGTGGTGGAGAAAATAACTGGATTGCCTCTACAAATTCAAATGGAGGAACTCCCGGACAGCAAAATTCTGTTCTGGCTAGCAATCCAGATCTAAATGCTCCCGAATTGATAAAAATAACGGTAATTAACAATAATACCATTCGATTATTTTTTAACGAAACAATTGACAGTATTTCGACTTTAAATCTTACAAACTATTTTGTAGATAATGGAATTGGATCACCTGATTCGATTACATTGATATCACCTGAATATCTTTCGTTGATGCTTCGTTTTGATCTTTCTTTCAATGAAAATACAATCTATAATCTCGAAATATTATATGGAGTAACTGATTGCTCTGGAAATGAAATTGGAGGTTATAATTCGGCCCGATTTGCAATACCTGTAAGTCCTGAGTTTAATGATTTGATTGTTAATGAAATATTGTTCAATCCTCGTTCTGGTGGTTATGATTTTATCGAATTGTATAACCGATCGCAAAAAACCATTGATCTTAAAGATTTACGAATTGCTGCTTATGATAATATATTAGGAGATTATTCTTCGATAAAACCTGTTATTGATGAAGGGCATTTGGTTTTTCCTGGTGATTATTTAGTAATAACTGAGAATCCGGCAATTGTTCGACAACATTATTATACATCAAACGAACGTGATTTTTTGGCAATACCGAGTCTCCCTTCCTATAATGATGATGCTGGCAGAGCTATATTGATTGATCAAAATGAAACAATAATTGATAACATGGAATATGATCAAGATATGCACTTTGCACTTCTTACGAGTACTGATGGCGTTTCTCTCGAGAGGATTAATCCAGATCGTTCCACGGATGATAAATCGAACTGGCATTCAGCATCCGAACTCATTGGTTTTGCTACACCAGCCTACGAAAATTCTCAGTACAAAGAGTTAGCAGAATCTGATAATCAGATTAAAATTACTCCAGAAGTTTTTTCTCCCGACAATGATGGCTTTGAGGATGTTGTGGATATTCAGCTATTATTTGATAATCCCGGATATGTGGCTAATATTAAGGTATATGACTCGCGAGGACGATTAGTTAATTATCTAGCAAATAATCTATTATTAGGAACAGAAAATACAATTTCGTGGGATGGATTAAATGATCAGAATCAAAAATTATCAAATGGTATTTATGTAATTTATTTTGAGTTTTTTGATTTAAAAGGAAATGTTAAGAAATACCGAAAGTCAATTGTGATAGCTGAAAAGTTTTAGTTTTTTTGTGTATCTTGATGTCTTTGTTAGTGGCTCTGAAAACTTATTTTATTGATTTAAAATGCTTTCTTAATATAAAAACAACTGGTATTGCCAGAAATGCAATTGCTGCTGAAATTTTATAGGTATTAATAAGACCAACCCAATCGCTCATTACTCCAACAAACAAGGCTGTAAACGATGCCGAAACAAAGGATATAAACATAAAAATACTACTTAAAAAAACAGAGTGTTTCGAGTCGATATCCATTACCATGGCAAGTATAACTGGTGTTACCGATAGCAAGAAAAACCCAAGTAATGCTAAAGAGGGGAAAATTAGGGTTTGATTAGAGAAAAGAAAAAGAATCATAAAGATAGGAGCAAGGCAAACAATTCCAACAAGCATTTTTACTCGCCCAGTTTTATCAGAGAATGTTCCTGAAAGATAAATTCCAATAGCACCCGCAAGTTCATAAATCGACAATGAAATTCCTCCAAACCAAAGACTCATTCCTTTAACTGAAAAATAGGTAGGAAGAAAGGTTGCCAGACTGGCTCTCATAAAACCATGAAAAAGCATGATTAATCCTATGAGTAAAAAAAATCTCATATGACTTTGAAAAGTGCTTCTTATCCCTTTTAAGGGATTTTCACTTTTCATTTCTTCAGATAGCTTAAGGTTTTTTAAGCGCCAATACAGAATAATAGAGGTAATTAGTCCAAATGGAATGAGTTTATATGTTCCAGTTAATCCCCAAACAGAAACAGCCCCAACAATAATAAGCGGACCCAGGGTTCTTGCGGCTTCACCTCCTAGCATAAAAAAACTGATTCCTTTACCAATTCGCTCTCCAGAAGATTTTTTAATAAGAACAGGAGTTGGAACATGAAACAAGGCACTACTTAATCCCATAACAAATAAAAGTGTAGCCAATACAAAATAGTTTGGGGCTAATCCTATTAAACTCATAGCAATAGTTGTTATGGCTGGAGCAATAATTACCAGGTACCTTATTTTAATATTGCTGGCAAGGATTCCAATAATTGGATTTAGCAGCGAAGGAATTTGCTGAAAAACAGTGAGTAAACTGGCAAGAGTATAGTTTATTTTTAGTTTTTCGATAAGTAAAGGCAAAATAGGAGCAAGAAAAGCTGCATACACATCATGTATAAAATGCGTAAACGAAATCAACAATACATTACCTAGCTGAAATTTTCCTGGTTTTTCCATAAAAAATAAGTTTTCTCAAAATACATGGAAACGTCCTTGGACTTTCCATCATAATCGTTATTTTGAGAAAACTTAGTTGTTTTAAAGTGTAGATATTAGCTCTTCCATTATAAGTGTCATTTTAGTTTCTGCTTTTGCAGCAACTTCCTGAACTTCTTCGTGGGTAACTTTTACAATTTTACCAGGTACTCCCAAGTCTGTAATAATGGATATTGCAAAGCAAGGAATGCCCATTTGTCGCGCCACAATAACTTCAGGAACCGTCGACATGCCAACAGTATCCCCGCCAATAATTCTGAAATACTGATATTCTTTAGGTGTTTCAAAAGTAGGACCAGTTGTTCCAACATAGCAACCTATTTGGGTTTTTATCTTATGTTTTTTTGCTATTTCTTGTGCTTTTTCAATCAACACATGACTATAAGCATCGCTCATGTCCGGGAAACGAGCACCGAATTCTGGATTGTGCTTTCCAATTAAAGGATTTGGAATAAGATTGATGTGATCGTTAATAATCATCAAATCGCCAATTTCAAAATCGGGGTGAACACCACCGCTGGCATTTGATAATAACAATGTTTTTATCCCTAAATATTTCATTACACGAACCGGATATGTAACCGTTGTCATTGGATAACCTTCGTAATAATGAAATCGTCCTTGCATAGCTACTATTTTCTTCCCCCCAAGTGTACCAAAAATTAATCGCCCATGATGTCCTTCTACTGTTGATACAGGGAAGTCGGGAATATCTTTGTATTCAATTGAAACATCAATCTTAATATCGTTTACTAGTCCACCTAAACCGGTTCCTAAAATAATTCCTACCTCAGGAGTATATTTTACTTTGCTTTGGATAAAGGAAACTGTGTGATTTATTTTTTCTAACATACTCAATTATTTGTTTGTTAAATCTATCTGTTTGCTCATTCTGAAACACCACGTTAATTGGCAGATAAAACCAATTTTCTTTCAAATAATCAACAATATTACTAAAAATTTGCAAACGCATTGCATCTTTCTCTGTAGTAATTATTATCTTTTTCGGTGTATATAATTCATTGAATTTGTTTTCAATAATTTCAATATCTGTTTGGTTATACTGATGGTGATCAGGAAACTCAATTGTTTTAACCTGTTCTATATCCTGACTAATTAAATAATCAAATAAGGGTTTTGGATTGGCTATTCCGGTAACAAGTAAAACCTGAAAACCTTTTAATTCTTGAATTGAAATAGCTTTTTGTTCTTTCTTAAAAACTGAGGTGAGATTACCATAATTGAACGTGCTAAAGTAAACATCTTGATATGGATAAGCCTTTAATTCAGTTGATATAATTCTGCGATCAATTGGTTGCAATGAAATTGGTGTTTTTGTAATAATAACAATATTTGCTCTCCTCATTTCTGATGCCTGCTCACGAAGATTACCAAAGGGTAAAAGATAGTCACGACTAATTGGCTTAGAATAATCGATAAGCAAGATCGACAAATTTGCTTTTACCTGTCTGTGCTGAAATGCATCATCAAGAAGGATTACATCCAGATCAGGGTTTTCTGTTAATAATTCATTAATACCATTTACCCGGTTATTATCAACAGCAACCATTGTCTCCGGAAATTTTTGTTTTATTTGCCTTGGTTCGTCACCAATTTCGAAGGTTGTTGAATTGGTTGTTGCTAAAACAAATCCCTTACTTTTTCTTTTGTATCCACGGCTTAGTGTTGCAACGTTAAAATGTTCTTTCAATAAATCAATAAGATACTCAGTATGAGGAGTTTTTCCTGTTCCTCCAACGGTAATATTTCCAATAGCTATAATCGGAATTTTAAATTCACTGGTTTTAAAAATAATCTGATTATCATAAAGTCTGTTTCTGATATAGATAATAAGACCATAAATCAAACTTATTGGAAAGAGTATGGGGGAGAGGATTTTTCTAAGAGTTTCCATTATCTAACTTATTTATACAAAAAGGGATTACTAAAGTACTATTTTTTTACACGAATAAAAAGTTAAAATAAAAACGGCCACTATACATGTGGCCGTTTAAAGAGGTTAAAACGAATTAGTAAATTTCTATTTCGAAAGGAATTCGAGCTTGAATTCCCTGCATTGATTTAATGTTTTGAAGTGTTTCGTAATATACATATTCATCTCCCAATTCGTTTTTCAGAATTGAAATTCTAGCATTTCCAGTAAAATCCTCCAAGATCTGTTGAAATGGATCTTTTAATTTTGGCAAGTCTATAACTCTATACTTTTCAAGATTAGCAGCTTTAGCGGCAATTTCGATAGCTTTATCTAGTCCTCCAAATTCGTCAATCAAGCCTATTTCCATTGCATTAGCTCCACTCCAAACTCTACCTTGTCCAATCTCATCTACTTTTTCTTTGGTCATTTTTCTTCCTTCAGCTACATGGGTGATAAAGGTTTGATAGATTTCTTCAATTTCAAACTGTATCATATCTCTTTCCTGAGCAGTTAAAGGGCGGAAAAATGAGCCCATATCGGCATATTCATTTGTTTTTGCCACATCAATATGTATTCCTAACTTTTTATTCATAAGTTCTTTACCATTTGGCAATGCACCAAATACACCTATTGATCCGGTAATGGTGTTTGGACTGGCAACAATGGTTTGTGCAGGACAAACGATGTAATAACCACCAGATGCTGCAACATCACCTAACGAAGCAATTACCGGTTTAACTTCTTGTGCAAGTTTTACTTCTCTCCATATTACTTCAGAAGCAAGTGCACTTCCACCACCTGAATTTACTCTGAATACGATTGCTTTTACTGATGAATCTTTTCGGGCTTCTCTAATTGCTTTTGAAATTCGATCTGAACCTATAGTTCCTTCAGCACCTTCTCCCATAATCACATTACCGCTGGCATATACAACAGCAATTTTATCTTTTTCAAGTGCTTTTCGGTCTTTTTTAGGAACTTTTGTATATTTTCCCAATTCAATTGATTTAATCTTTTCAATATCTTTAGCCTCAGTTAAACTCATTAACTCATTCAGGATTTCATCTTTATATTTTAATCCATCAATAAATTTATATTCAACTGCTGCTTCCGCATTTTTGAGTGATAAATTATTGGCAATCTTGTTTAAATCATCGACAGAAATATTTCGTGATTCAGAAATACCAGTAAGCATTTTATTCCAGATAGCTCCCATATAAGTCATAGTCTGTTCACGATTTTCGTCACTCATTTTTGTGTACATGAAAGGCTCCATTGCACTTTTAAATTTACCATGACGAATAATCTGCATTTCAATACCTAGTTTTTCTAATGCTTCTTTGAAGAATAACATTTCTGCTCGCAAACCAACAAATAATAACATTCCTTCTGGATTTAAATACACTTTATCAGAAACACTTGCAATATAATAAGTTGCTTGAGTATACGAATCGGCATAACTTATAATAAATTTACCTGATGTTTTAAAATCAAGAAGTGCATTTCGGATTTCTTCAATGGTTGCAATGCCAGCTGGAATAATATCCAAATCCAAATAAATTCCTGCAATGTTTTCATCGATTTTAGCTTTTTTAATATTCTCAAGAATATCATTTAATCCTAACTGTGTTGTAGGTTTAAAGGTGCTAAAATCAAAACTTTCCATAGGATTTTTATTACTACGGTCAGTAATGGTCTGGTCAAGTGTAACATGTAAAATTGTGTTTTTTTCAATTTTAACTGTTTGATCTTGTTTCGAAACTGCTGCTCCGATTATCCCCATTACGATAAAGAAGAATAGGAACATTGCAATGATAACGCCTAAAATGGAGGCAAGTAAATACTTAAAAAAACCTTTCATATTATTTTTTTATTTAATTAAACATTAATTTTAAAGCCAGAAGGCTAATTTATTAAATATTGTCTAATTTGGATGCTTGTTTTCAAATTTAATTTCTGATTTTACTCTTTTATCATGAATAAAGTGGTTCTTTTATTAGGAAGTAATTTATCTGACAGGGTTTTAATGCTGGCAAAAGCAAGGAATTATATTCGAATATCGATAGGTGAAATTAAAAAAGAATCTAATATATATGAAAGTGCACCTTGGGGTTTTGATTCTGATAAAGCCTTTTTAAATCAAACATTGATTGTCGAAACTCAATTAAAACCAATTGAAATACTTGAAAAGATTAAGGTTATTGAAAAAGAATTGGGTCGAGTAAAACAATCTGTAAATTACGAATCCCGAACAATTGATATTGATATTCTTTTTTATAATGATGAGATAATAAATTTGCCACAATTGATTATTCCACATCCTCAATTACATAAAAGAAAATTTACGCTGGTTCCATTAGCTGAGATTGATCCGATGTTAAATCATCCGGTATTTAATAAATCAATTTTGGATTTACTGAGCAAGTGCAACGATCAATCGATCGTTTATTTATTCAGATAACTGAACTCAGATAAGAGGTTTTTTAAATCTGACATTTCAGAATTATTTTATTTCCCGCTAAAAACCTTAAGTCCAACAATTCCTATAAATATCAAAAGAATACAAATTATTCGAATAATATCTGAGGATTCTTTAAAAAGAATCATTCCCAAAATAGTGGTTCCAATTATCCCAATACCAGTCCATGCAGCATAAGCGGTTCCTATTGGTAATGTTTTAAGTGATAAGGAAAGGAAATAAAAGCTGGCGATCATAGCAAATGCTGTTGATATGCTCGGAATTAGTTTGGTCCAGCCTTCAGTATATTTTAATCCAATAGCCCATGAAACTTCAAATAGTCCCGCAATAATAAGATAAATCCATGCCACGGTTATCTATTTTTGAATTACATTTTATTTCCGTAGGCTAAATCCCCGGCATCGCCTAAGCCAGGCACGATATACGATTTAACAGTAAGCTCATCGTCAATATCTCCAGCCCAAATCGTAATATTCTTCATTTGAAGATGCTTTTTAACGTAGTTAATTCCCTGATTGCTTGCGATTATTGTTACAATATGTGTATGTACTGGTTTGCCTCTTTCAACAATAGCTTTGTAAGCTATCTCCATCGAAGCTCCGGAAGCGAGCATGGGATCAGAAAGAATTAGAATTTTATCTTCGATCGATGGACTCGAGATATGCTCAAGCTGAATAGTAAAAGATCCATCTTTATGATACTTCCGATGTGCTGATATAAAAGCATTCTCTGCTTTATCAAAATAATTTAAAATACCCTGATGAAATGGCAAACCTGCCCTAAGAATTGTTGCATTTACTAATGGACCTTGAGGGAGGCTCATCTTCGATATTCCAAGTGGTGTAGTTATTTCTGTTGTTTTATAATGAAGTGTTTTGCTAATTTCATATGCCATAATCTCACCGATACGCTCCATGTTTCGTCTGAAACGCATACTGTCTTTCTGAATATTTTCATCTCTTAGTTCAGCAATAAACTGATTTAGCAACGAATTCTGTTGTGAAAGAATATGCAGCATAGTAAGTTATTTTAAAAATAGTTTATATATAAGGGGCAATTGATTTCTAAATGCTGTTTTTATTCTATATTCGGTTACTCCAACTCCTTGGAAAAAATGAAGCGCATCCTTAACAACCAAATTATCCAGATTCAAAGTTAAATTTTTTTCACTATGGTTTTCAATAAATCGATCAATTAATATTGACATTGCTTTCGAAAAATCAGCTGTTTTATCTTCTGTATTAAACAATAAATATATCTTATTTTTTGATTTAATAAAAAATACCGCAGCACATAAACTGTTTTCAGCATTATATGCCCCATAAATCTCTCCCAAATTATAACGGATTGAAAAAGCAATAATCATTCTCAATCGACTAATATTATCAGCATTCAGATTTGGTATTGATCGGGAGCCCTTTTTATTAGATAGATTTATTAAATCGTTTGGCGATAATCCATTAATTATAGTTATTTTTTTTGATTTGGCAACCTGAATATCTTTTTGGAATGCATTTGTATATTTTTGAGATATAAGGGAGTAGGATTGCATTAAATCCATTTCAAATATTTTCTTTTGTTTAATCTCAAAATTAGTATTTGAAATAGTATTATACTTATTCAACATTGTTTTTATGAAAGTATAATTGGATGGTATGGCTTCGAAAAAGAGATTGACAATTTCCTCTGTAAGTATTTCATTGGTAAAAACACCTAGTTTTTCTCCAAGAATAGGTGTTGTAAGGATATCTTTTTTAAAAAATGTAGTATGAATTAAGGGCATAACATATTTGTAATCTCCTAAAATCAATCCGCACCAATTATCACAAAGGATATTTAAATACCACGAATAAGCAAAGATGTTTCCGTTAAAAGCAGTATTTATACAATTGTCCCATCGCACAAAATTTATTTCGTCATTATGAAGATATTTTATTTCCAATGTATAAGAAGTTTCGGTAAAAATATCATAGTTTTCCTTCATCTGCATAGCTAAAGAACAGTGTATCAGCTATAATAATATGATCAAGCACGCTAATATCGAATAATTTTCCTCCATCAATAAGTTTTTTAGTTATTGAATCATCCGCTTCGCTGGGCATTTTGTTTCCTGATGGATGATTATGACATAAAATAATAGAAGAAGCCAGTTTTTCAATTGCCGTTTTGAGGATTAACCGCGAATCAATTACAGTACCCGAAATGCCACCCTGGCTGATTTTGAATCGGTCAATAATTTTATTTGATCTGTTTAATAATAGTATCCAAAATTCTTCATAAGGTAAATCACCAAGCAGGGGTTGAAAAAGCTCAAATACATCGGTACTAGAAGAAATTTTTTGTTTATCAATAATATTACCAAGTTTTCTTCGTCGGCCTAGTTCAAGAGCTGCAGTAATAGTTATTGCTTTGGCTTCACCAATTCCTTTATTCTTTTGCAAATCTTTTATTTCGAGTTTTCCTAGTTCGTTTAAGTTGTTATTTGCATTTTTTAATACTTTTTTTGCCAGTTCTACTGCCGATTCATTTCGTGTTCCTGAACCAATTAATAGAGCAATTAATTCAGCATCCGAAAGAGAAGATAAGCCTTTCTTTAATAACTTTTCTCTTGGTCTGTCTTCGGCAGCCCAATCTTTTATTTTTAAATTGGAATATTCCATATTGTATTTTAATATTTTCAGACTATTAAGGTAATAAATAATCGCGATTTGTTAAATACTAAAAATAAAAAAGAGCACGAAATTAGTGTTTCGTGCTCAATCAATTAAAACATGATTTTTTATAATAGGGGTGTTAATTTTGCCTCTAAGTTGCTTTTTGGAACTGCACCAACCTGTTTGTCAACTACTTCGCCATTTTTGAAAAATAAAATTGTTGGAATATTTCGAATTCCGAACTTGGATGCAACACCGGGGCTGCTGTCAACATCAACCTTAACAAAAACAGCTTTTCCATTATAATCTTCTGATAATTCTTCAACAAGTGGTCCTATCATTCGGCATGGTCCACACCATTCTGCCCAAAAATCTACCAATACTGGTTTATCCGATTTTAATACTACTTGTTCGAAATTCGAGTCGTTAACTTCTATTGTCATGATATTAAGAGTTTTATGTTTAAAATTAATATGTCTGTTATTGGTTTATAAATACAAATTTAGCCATAAATTGTTTAATTTACCGAATAATGAACATCCAATTTTTTATTTAGAAAAGTAATAAGTTCATTGGAAATATCTATTTTCTCGGTTCTGGAAAACAAATTGACACTTATATTTTCTTCTGGATCAACAATTTTAAATTTTAGCTGTGCTTTGCCTTTGTTTTTTAAAGCTATCTCTTTTATTTCAGATATCAGGTCTGGATTTATATTTTGAATTGATATCGAAATAGAAATACTTCTAACCAGATTATTTTTCACTTCACCAAGCATCATAATCGATTTTATCTTAAACTCCAGTTCTTCATCCTTATAGGGTTTTGGTAGAATATTTCCTTTAATTAATAAGGGATAGTCCATATAGCAGTACTTTCTCAAATCCTGGTAATCTTTTCCGAACAATGCAAAACGATAAGAGTCAGTATAATCTTGTATTGTTAAAAATCCATATGGATTGCCATTTTTTGATGTACCGTGCTTTACTTCCGTAACTATACCTGCAATAGTAAGCTCCTTGCCTCGTAAATGTCCTAATTCACTTAGTTCAGATAAGCTTACATTGCTAAAATTATCAATTTCGAGTTTAAAATCATCCAGAGGATGTGCTGAAAGGTAAACGCCAATTATTTCTTTTTCGCGGTTTAATGTTTCTAGTTTTTGCCATTCGTTTATTGTTGGTATCAAAGGTTTCGAAATTTCGATGGTATCTTTTCCTCCGAACAATGAAATTTGTTGGGTATTTTTATCTGTTTGATAGGTGTTGCCGTACTTTATTAGATTCTCTATAAATGATGATTCTTTTGCATCTAAAGTAAAATACTGTCCCCTGGCAATAGTGTCCAGGTTATCAAATGCTCCAGCTGTGGCAAGAGCTTCGATTGTCTTCTTATTTACATGGCTTAAATTAATGCGCTCAATAAAATCGTAAATATTTTTAAAATTACCATTTTCCTTTCTTTCCTCTACAATTTTTATTACTGCGTTTTCTCCAACACCTTTTATAGCACCTAATCCAAATCGTATATCTCCTTTAGTGTTAACTGTAAATTTGAGTTTGCTTTCATTTACATCTGGCCCTAATACCGAAATTCCCATTCTGCGACATTCATCCATAAAAATGGTGATTTTCTTAATATCGGTAAAATTTCGACTGAGCACTGCAGCCATATATTCAGCAGGGAAATGCGCTTTAAGATATGCTGTCTGATAAGAAACATATGCATAGCATGTAGAATGCGATTTGTTAAAAGCATATTCAGCAAATGATTCCCAGTCGTTCCAAATCTTATTTACGATCTTTAAATCATGACTTTTCTCCTGGCAACCAGCTAAAAATTTTGTTTTAAGCTGATCCATCAAATCGCGTTTTTTCTTACCCATTGCTTTACGTAGAGAATCAGCTTCACCTTTAGTGAATCCGGCCAGTTTTTGTGAAAGTAACATCACCTGCTCCTGATAAACTGTAATTCCATAAGTATCTTTCAGAAACTCTTCCATCTCTGGAAGGTCATAGTTTATAGGATCTTTACCATGTTTTCTATTAACAAAAGATGGGATATACTCCATGGGTCCCGGACGATACAAAGCATTCATGGCTATCAGATCTTCGAACCGGTTTGGTTTTAAGGTCTTAAGATATTTTTTCATTCCGGCCGACTCAAACTGAAATAGTCCCGTAGTTTCACCATGACTATATAGTTCGAACGTTTTTTCATCATCAAGAGGAAGTTTATCGATTTCAATATCAACGCCTTTTGATTCCTTGATAACTTCAGTTGCATCCTTAATTATAGAAAGGGTTTTTAATCCAAGAAAATCCATCTTAAGCATACCAACCGATTCGACATGGCTACCTTCGAACTGAGTAACCAATAATTTGGAGTCTTTTGAGGTACAAACTGGGATATGTTCGACAAGATCATTTCGACTGATAATGATTCCACAAGCATGCAATCCTGTATGTCTTACTGATCCCTCAAGAGTTTCAGCATATTTTAATGTTTTAACAATAAGACTATTTTCTGAATTTTTTGCTTTTTTAAGTTCAGGAACTTCTTCGTAAGCCTTTTTAAGAGTAATTCCTGGTCGTTCAGGAACTAGTTTTGCAAGCCGATCTGATTCGCTAAGAGGTAGTTTTTCAACTCGTGCAACATCTCGAATAGCCATTTTAGCGGCCATGGTACCAAAAGTAATAATCTGAGCAACTCTTTTCTCGCCGTATTTTTTTACTACCCATTCAATTACTTTCTCTCGGCCATCTTCATCGAAATCGATATCGATATCAGGCATTGAAATACGGTCGGGATTAAGAAACCTCTCAAACAGTAGGTTGTATTTCAATGGATCAATATCTGTAATACGGTTACAGTATGCCACAACCGAACCGGCAGCTGAACCACGACCCGGACCTACGGAAACATCCATTTCGCGTGCAGCATTTAAAAAATCCTGAACAATAAGAAAGTATCCTGGAAACCCCATCTTTTGTATAACAGATAACTCAAAATCTATTCTTTCACGAATTTCATCTGTAATTTCGGGATAACGTTTTTTAGCTCCTTCGTAAGTCAAATGTTTAAGATATTCATCTTCATTCTGAAATCCTTCTGGTAAATCAAATTCAGGCATAATTGGATGTCTTTCCAATTCATAATCTTCAATTTTGCCAACAATTTCGTTTGTATTCTCAAGCGATTCAGGAATATCAGCAAATAACTCATTCATTTCCTCTTGAGTCTTAAAATATTCCTGTTTAGTATAAGTCATTCTCGATGGATCATCAAGATCTTTGCCCGTATTTAAACAGATTAAACGATCGTGAGCATCGGCATCTTCGGCATTAATGAAATGCACATCATTCGTTGCAATTAATTTAATAGCATGCTTTTGAGCTATACGTTTTAAAACCTCGTTTACTTTTACTTGATACTTATAAACCTCCTCGTCTTTTTTAGGATCACCTGATTTGTGTCGCTGCAATTCGAGATAAAAATCATCACCAAAAAGCTCTTTATATTCTAATGCTTTTGCTTCGCCAGCTGCTTCACCTTTTTCCATAATTGCCTGAGGAACTTCCCCTCCAAGACAGGCAGAACAGGCTATTATTCCCTCATGATATTTACGTAATAAATCCCAGTCTATTCTTGGAGTATAATAAAATCCTTCGATCCAGGCATAAGAAACAATTTTTGAAAGATTTTCATAACCGGTTTTATTTTTTGCCAATAAGATTAAATGATTACCACTTCGATCCTCTTTGCCCGTTTTTTCAAAACGACTTCCGCTGGCAATATAAATCTCGCAACCGATTATTGGTTTTATTCCTTGTTTTTTTGCTTCGTTATAAAAGTGTTTTACTCCGAACATGTTTCCATGGTCTGTAATACAGACTGCTGGCATACCATCTTCTTTGGCTTTCTTAACTAGAGCAGGAACATCAGATGCCCCGTCGAGAATTGAGTATTGTGTGTGAACATGTAAATGAGTAAACGATATCATTTGTAAGCTCCTGATTTTCTGAATTTATGTAAATTTTCGAATTGTGATTTTTCGGTTTTTAAAATTAATCAAATCAATATTATTTTACTTTTAATGTTAATAACTAATTAAAAAATATGAATTGCTTTAAATAGTTCATATTTACAATTAGTTAGAAGCTATTGCTAATGATCTGAAATTGATAGGATAAAAAAGAAGAAAAACTTTTAAAAAAGAAATAATGTCGTATCTTTGCCGCACAATTTTTAAAAAGTAGGTTTAATTTAAAAACAAAAAGAGTATGCCTGTAAAGATTCGATTAACAAGAAGAGGACGTAAAAGAACTCCTTATTATCACATTGTTATCGCAGATAGCAGGGCGCCACGAGATGGTAGATTTATTGAAAGTATAGGTACTTACAATCCTATCACAAATCCTGCTACTAT